>Ga0075119_1001453_pt1 | contig 11371 bp, 11 predicted proteins | sample AntAceMetag02UK9_FD_69791 | JGI IMG/M metagenome (GOLD analysis project Ga0075119, IMG submission 69791) | Saline lake microbial communities from Ace Lake, Antarctica - Antarctic Ace Lake Metagenome 02UK9 | ecosystem: Environmental > Aquatic > Non-marine Saline and Alkaline > Saline | place... | reverse complement strand
ACGGCCAGTTCGTCGAGGGCGGTTCGAGATAGGCCCCACTGTTCGGCAATCATCTCAGCACTAATCCCCTGTGGAACGAGCTTGTTGTCATAGCGTGCGAGCATGCGAGGTCCAAAAGGCCCATCGCCGCCCTCCGTGTTGGAGAACATAGGCACCCGAGACATGGATTCGACACCGCCTGCTATCACCATGTCGTACTGGCCCGAGATAACCCCGGCCGCCGCGAAGTGCGCCGCCTGCTGGCTTGAGCCGCACTGGCGGTCGATGGTTACTCCCGGAACGGACTCGGGGAAACCGGCGGCCAGTGCCGCATTACGACCAACGTTGAACGACTGCTCGCCAACTTGTGAAACACATCCCCAGATAACGTCTTCAACTAGTGCCGGGTCCGCACCTGTGCGCGCCATCAACCCTTCGAGCACCAGGGCGGAAAGGTCAACTGGGTTTATGCCACTCAACACACCCTTCTCTAGTTTGCCGACTCCTATCGGGCTGCGAACAGCTCCTACGATGACAGCGTCACGCATCATTTTTTCTCCTTGGTGATATCGATTAGGACCTTGCCAAAATTCGAGCCTGTCAATAAACCTTCTAGCGCAGCTGGGACAGATTCTAGACCGGCAGTTATATCCTCGCGAAGACGAAGATCACCCGCGTCGAACCACGATTTAAGCGCTGGCAGCAAGAGCTCGGATTCGCTCTCGTATCGTGATTGGAGGAATCCGCGGACGGAAAGCTCACGCTCTAAAATAGTTCGCTCCAATCGGGGACCCAGGCCTGGCTTAGCGCTATCGATTCCGATTGTTCCACAAATGGCAATTCGGCCTCTACTGTTCATGCAGGGCAGCGCTGCATCGAGAAAGCGACCGCCTACGTTGTCAAAGAAAACGTCGATACCTTCGGGAGCGGCCAACGCGATGGCGCCTGAAAGATCGTCGCAGGCTCTATGGTCAAGGGCTGCGTCGAACCCGTACTCGTTTCGGCAGAGGGCTGTTTTCTCTGGGCCGCCAGCGATGCCCACGACCCTTGCCCCCATCAAGTGAGCGATTTGGCCGGCAACAGCACCAACGGCTCCTGCTGCGGACGACACAAGCACGGTCTCTCCCGCCCGAGGCGGTGCAATCAGTGTCAGACCGACCATGGCGGTGAGTCCCACGTGACCGAGCACACCAAGCGCGGCCGTTTTCGGGGTGGGAGCGATCGGCCAGATGCGCCGCACGTCGCTGCCGTCGGACACATGCCAAATTCGCGCGCCGAACACGCCTGAAACAAAACTGCCTTCTGCAAATATCGGATTTCGACTTGCCACGACGGTTCCGATCGCGTGGGCGCGCATAACGGTGCCGAGGGGCAGAGAAGATCCACGCCCTGGCTGTGCTGCCGCCCACGTGCGCATAGCCGGATCGACCGAAAGGTACTGGTTGCGGATCAGTACGCAACCCGCGGCCAGATAAGGGACGGGAGCCTCCTCGATCCGGAAGACGTCGGAGGTTGTTCTTCCCCGGAGATACCCAGCCAGGACGAGTTGCTGGGTATTCTTCGGACCAACATGAGAGAAAAACTCATCTTGGGCACAGGAAACCATGAAGATGAGTTTAGCCGGTCCAAGCCGGGATCGCAGGGAAACATCAGATGTATACTCCGTGACATGGACTTGTCGTGGACCCCAGAAAAGGCATATAACTGGCGAGACCTCGGCGAACTGCCCACCATTGAAGGCGGTCAGATCAGGTCAGGACGGCTCTACCGTAGCGACACTCTGCAGGAGATCGACAACGCTGACGCACAGCGGCTCGCGAAGGAGGTAGGACTGCGAATGGTGGTCGACCTTCGACTACCGGGTGAGGTGGTCCGCGAGGGCCGCGGTCCACTGCAAAACCATGATGCGGTCCGCCATCTAAACGTTCCTTTAACCAGCGTGGATCACAGTGTCCCCGGCTCGGCTGTCCCGCTAATCACCGCCGCAATGCTCGTACCTCACTATCTAGGTTTCCTGACAGTTAGCAGTGAGAGCATCAGAAGGATCGTTGAGGAACTCGCTGCCGATGGCCTTCCCGCGGTAGTTCACTGCGCGGCAGGCAAGGACCGCACCGGTGTCGTAGTCGCGGTGATTCTTGATTCGATCGACGTTCAGCGTGAAGCTATCGTCGCCGATTACGTTCGCACTCGCGAGGCTTATCCGCGCGTGCACGCTCGATTGCAGCGGCTTGCCAGTTACAGCCAATACATCGATGAGCAGCCCCCAGAGGTTTTAGACTCTTCCCCGGAAACTATCAGCGGGTTTCTCGACGGCCTTCACGCCCAATACGGGTCTGGAGCCAAGTATCTAAACTCCATTGGCCTTGCCGACGAAACCCTTGCAGCCTTACGAACAGCCCTTGTTGAGGACTGACGAAAACCTACATTGAAATACCACCATCAACAGGCAAAACGACGCCAGTGATGTAGCCGGCGTCGTCCGAACCCAAGAACCCAACTGCAGCGCACATCTCCGACGGCTGCGCGAAGCGGCCCATCGGGATTGTCGCCGCCAGTTCAGCCAGTTTTCCCGGCGGGATTGATGCAACCATTCGCGTCTCGGCATTCGGAGAAATGGCATTGACCGTCACCCCGAAACGCGCCAGTTCCTTGGCAGCGGTCTTCGTAAAACCGATAATCCCGGCCTTCGCCGTCGCGTAGTTGGCCTGCCCGGTATTCCCATGCAAACCGGTGTAACTGGTGACGTTAATAATCCGGCCGTAGTTGCGGGCGCGGAAGTGGGGGACGCATGCTCGTGTGAACTTAAAGGTACCCCCGGCATGGACGGCCAGGACGGCCTCCCAGTCCTCGTCCGTCGTCTTCCAGAGCACACCGTCGCGGAGGATGCCGGCGTTGTTGACCAAAATGTCGATACGACCGAATTTATCGATGGCTGCGTCAACTACACGTTGAACGTCCTGCGTGCTGCTGACATCGGCCTGAAGGGGCAAGACGTCGATCTCCTTCGCTGCTGCCGCAAGTACATCACCATCGAAGTCAACTGCTACAACGTTGGCTCCGGCCTCCGCGAAGAATCGCGCTAGTTCGAGTCCGACGCCGCGCGCGGCTCCGGTCACAATCACAGTCTGGTCGGTAAAGTTAAAGATTAAATTCGGCATATAACTCCTTGAGACGTTGGTCGAGTGTGCTTCTTGAATTTTGGCCCGGTGGTCATCATCAGTCAATTGATGCGAGGCTAGAGACCTAAGCTTCGCCCGATGATTTCCTTCATAATCTCATTTGTACCGCCCCAGATTTTAGTTACGCGAGCGTCCATCCAAGCCTGCGCCACGCGGTATTCGCGCATGTAACCGTAACCACCGTAGAGCTGTACACAAGCATCCAGGACATCGTTCTGGACGTCTGCTGTCCAGTACTTCACCTTGGCCGCGTCCACCGCAGAGAGTTCTCCCTGCGAGTGGGCCAGGACGCAGGCATCCACGTAAGCCTGGCTGACATCGACACGGGTGTACAGCTCGGCCAGCAGAAACTTATTGTGTTGAAACGAGCCGATGGGCTGCCCGAATGCTTGGCGCTCCTTGGCGTAAGCCAGTGTCTCGTCGAGGATTGCCGCAACGTGGGCAAGGTTGCCCACCGCCGCTCCGATACGTTCCTGTGGCAGTTGCTCCATCATTTGAATGAAACCCCGATCCACCTCACCAATCACGTTTTCTGCTGGGACTTGTACGTCCTCGAAGAAGAGTTCGGCAGTATTGGCCTCGGGTTGCCCCACCTTGTCGAGCTTGCGTCCGCGCTCGAAGCCGGGCATCCCCACCTCTACCGCGAATAGGGTGATGCCCTTGGCACCCTTGTCCGGGCTGGTTTTTGCTGCGACGACAACGAGATCGGCGATATATCCATTAGTGATAAAGGTTTTAGACCCATTTAGCAGCCAGTCAGTACCGGAAGGCACCGCGCTTGTTCGAAGGGCGGCGAGGTCGGATCCACCGGACGGCTCGGTCATAGCCACCGTGGAGATGATCTCGCCTGCACAGGCACGAGGCAGCCAGCGTTTCTTCTGCTCGGCGGTCCCGTATTTGACAATGTATGGCAATGTTACGTCGTAGTGCATCTGAAAACAGGAGTTAAAGGCCATTGAGGCGTGCGCGAGCTCCTCACCTAAGACAGCATTAAATCGATAGTCGCCCGCGTCTACACCGCCGAACTCTTCAGGAACGTCAAGCCCCAACAGGTCGTTGCGACCTGCCTCAAGCCAAACGTCGCGCGCGATCTCTTTGTTGTCCACGAATGAGGAATACCCGGGCTCGAGCGTCCTCTGAACAAACGTCCGGACGCTCTTACGAAAAGAGTCGTGATCCTCGTTATAAATGGTTCGATCCATAAGCCCTTAACCCTTCAAGGAAAGTGTCGATATCGCGTCTCTTACCCTGCTAGGCTAACACACGTTAGTTAGTTGAGCCGCTGATTGTTGAGTGGCGACCTACCCCGGGAGCAGTAGTGGAATTCACAGTCAGCAAGAAGTTCAAGGGTCCGCGAGAGCAGGCCGCAAACTTCGTGAACGCCAAGGCCAAGTCGGTCGAGCCGGTTTTCCAAACAAGTATTGATTTTCCGTCAGTTGTGCGGAATGACACATCTTTTCCCGCTGCGAACATGTAATTGTTGCTCACGCTTGAACGGCAAGTCAGCTAAATTATCACCACTCATAACGCTTAAAATCAAACTTTAGAAAAGGTGGCAACGTGACCGACGTCGACTTCCTGGCAGTCCACGGACTGGCAGTACGCAAGGCAGCAGGGCCGGCAGCGGTTTCCGATCTGCTCGGTCTCGATGAGGCAGAGGTGACGGCCGCATTGGATGCGGCAGCCGGCAAAGGTTTGGTGGCCGGTGCACGCGGCATGTTCATGGTGGCACCCGACGGGCAGACCTGGCTCGCGGCACAGTACCCAGTTCTATACGCGGCAGCGCGCGAGGATGGCACGTTGACCGCGGCCTACGAACGATTCGAGAAAGTCAATACCGAGCTTTTATCACTGTTCACCGACTGGCAGACCGTTCCGACGGGCGCCACTCGGGTCCCCAATGATCACCAAGATAAAGACTACGACCGGCGGATCATCGACCGATTGGGCGACCTCCATGAGCGAGCAGAACGAGTCGTGGGTCGTTGCGCTCAGGCCCAACCTCGACTAAGCCGGTACCTCGAACGCCTCGAGTTCGCCTACGACCGGATCCTGGCCGGGGAGATCGACTGGGTCAGCGGCGTGCGCATCGACAGTTACCACACCGTTTGGTTCGAGTTGCACGAGGATCTTCTGCGCATACTCGGCCGCACCCGTCAGGAGTAGAGATGTCCGAATCGCGAGTGATCCGTCTCGAAGCAACCCAACAGCCACCGCGTGAGCTAGTTGGTGGCAAGGCGTGGAGCATTAGTCGCATGTTAAGCCTGGGCCTTCGGGTCCCCCCGGCGTTCGTTTTGCCGGTCAGCGAGTGCAGTCGATACCACGAGGCCGGTGGAGTTTTAGATGAAGATCTCTGGGCCAGCGTTCTAGACGGCATCGCCTATCTGGAATCACTGTCTGGGAAGCGATTTGGTGACGCCGATGCACCCCTGCTGGTCTCCGTGCGCTCAGGAGCAGCAGTGAGCATGCCAGGAATGATGGATACCGTTTTGAACCTCGGTGTCACCGCCGAGATCGAGTCGGGACTCGCACGTCGCACCGGCAACACAACATACGCTCACGACACTCATGCTCGCTTTTGCCATCAATACGGAGACATCGTGCTCAAGGCCGACCTCGACACATATGACCCTTCGGTAAAGGTTGCAACAATCCGCGAAGAAATCCTCAACGACACTGGCAGCGACGTCCCAACGGACCCATTAGAGCAGCTCCGCGGAGCCATCTGCGCCGTGTTTGACTCTTGGGACTCCTCGCGGGCGCGGGCCTACCGCCGACACTGGGGGATCGAGAATGTAGGCGGCACGGCCGTTACGGTGCAAGCGATGGTTTTTGGTAACCTGGGCGATCTTTCTGGTACCGGAGTGCTCTTTACCCGCAACCCGCTGACCGGTGAGCCGCTCCATTACGGAGAGTGGCTGCCTGGAGGTCAGGGCGACGACGTCGTCGGAGGCACCCACGCCGTACAGGACATAGACACCTTGCAAATGGCCATGCCCGCTGTTCACGCAGAACTCATGGACTGGGCCGGCACCTTGGAACGCGAGCATCGCGAGGTCCAGGATATTGAGTTCACAGTGCAGGAGGGTGAGCTATATTTACTGCAGACGCGCACGGCCAAAAGGGCACCGCTTGCCTCACTTCGCATCGCGGTGGACCTCGTCGACGACGGCATCATCACGCCCGAGGAGGCCATCATGCGGGTCACCCCCGATCAAATTCGGATGGTACTGCTTCCCAGACTCGATCCGACACATGTACAGCAGCACATAGTTGCCTCCGGTGAGCCGGCCTGCCCCGGAGTGGCAGTGGGCATCGGCGTCGTAGACCCAGACGAGGCCGAGCGCCGCAGCGCCGCAGGTGAATCCATCGTCTTGGTGCGGCCCACAACCAGCCCCAACGATGTGCACGGCATGATCGCCGCCGTAGCGGTCGTCACAGAGCTGGGCGGGTCTACTTCACACGCGGCTGTCGTCACGCGAGCTCTCGGTCGTCCTAGCGTGGTGGGTGTCGGAGACGGTGTAGCTAGAGGACTCGAAGGCAAGGTTTTGACCGTCGACGGCGAAAGCGGTCATGTATATGAAGGTGAAATGCCGCTCGTGGCATCGAGAGTCGCGGATGACCCTCGGCTGGTCAAGATCCGGACTTGGGTCGACGAACAATGTCCAATCACAGTCGTGCACAACTCCTCCGATATTGAGTTAGAAGTGTTCGATCTTGATAAGGCTGGTTTCGGCATGGGTCACGAGGGCGACAAGCTTGACGAGCAAGAACTCATGGATGTGCTCACAGGTGTAACTGCCGTGCAGGGTTCTGTTATTGGGACAGCCCTTGGCATGAAGATCGTGCTCGGTTCCGAAGTCACCCACATCGTCGCTAACCCCGCGTTGCCAATAAAAATGCTCGCCGTCCACGTGGAACGCGGTTTGTAATCCTCTGCACTGCCTATCGAATGGAGAAGCCGCCGTCGGTGATCTGGTAGCCACCCGTGATGTTGGCCGCGTCATCACTTGCAAGAAAGGCCACCAGTTTGGCAACATCCTCGGGCGAGGCCATACGGCCGATTGGATGCATTACGGCGAGCTCGTCATAAACCTCTAGCGAAAGCGCGTTGCGGACCAATTCGGTGCTCACAAAGCCGGGACCGACAGCGTTTACGCGAACGCCAGCAGCCGCATAGTCCAGTGCGGCACTTCGAGTCATACCAAGGACTGCGTGCTTGGATGTGATGTAGGCCGCGGCGTTGGGCCACGCAATGCTGCTCAAAATAGAGCCCATGTTGATGATCGAACCACCACCTCCTGCGACCATTGCAGGGATCTCGGCACGCATGCTGAAAAACACCCCGTCGAGGTTGATATCCAACGTCTTGCGCCACAGTTCCGGGGTGAGTTCGGCAATCGGGAGCTGTTCTGCGCTGATGCCAGCATTGTTCACCGCGATATCTAGACGCCCAAAGGTAGTAACAGCCTGATCGACAAGCGCCGTGAGCGCGTCGGGATCGCGGACATCTGTTGTCGAAGCAGTAGCAGTTCCGCCGGCGGCTGCGATCTCAGCGGCGACCTGATCTGCGGCCGTGCGGTTAATATCGGAGACGACGACAGTCGCCCCGCGCTTTGCCAGCTCGCGCGCACATGCAGCACCAATTCCCGCGCCCGCCCCCGTGACAATGGCTATTAGGCCATCAAGATTGCCCATGGTGTTCTCCTTGTTCAGTCAACCTTGGCAATTAAGTTAGGGGTGGGCCAAGACTGACCCACCCCTAAAACACATGTTTGACTCAGCCCCCCAGCGGCTGCTCTCCAGATGCAATGCGAATGGCATCAATGTCAGCCCGCGAGAGGCCAGCACCTTTACCCTTCAAAAGACGCGAGTTCTCTTGCGTCGCCTTGTACAGGCCATTCGCCTCCGACGACGCGTGGTTGTACTTGATCCACGAATCGTCATAGATTTTGGAACCGGCGGCAACCGGGCCCGAAGTGAAGTTCCGAGCCGCCGAGTTGCACTCGTCTTGGGTCAACTTGCCCTGGGTCGTCGTCCACTTTTCGGTCTTCGGTGGGAGCGAAGTGCTTCCGCCACGAATTGGACCGACCGAAGCGGTCCACTCGTCTCCTTCAAGAACCGAATAAGGAATAGCCGACCACATGTCGTTCGGTTGATTGGACCACTTATTCATGTTGTACGGATTATTCTGCTGACTACTCAAGGAGACGTACCCGACGAGTTCGGCAATAGCATGGTTGCCGTACTCGTCATTCATGATCGGCTTGAGCCGCTGGGTGCGGTCCTCAAGGAGCATCCAGTCATTCTGCTCGTACACTCCGGCAAAGTGAGCAAGATCCTTGGCCACTGAAAAGTAAACCAGCGCTCCGGCGTCAATCATCTGGTCACGCGTCCAGCCCGAGATCCGCTTCCACAGTTCGGACGTGGCTACCGCCATAGTGTCACGCATATGGTCGAGGTAGTCCGCCATGTCACTTGCGTTATCCATATGTACCGGCAGGTACCCGTTGGACAGGTAGTCCGAGGTGTAAAGACCGACCGCGATCATGTTGCCGTGGTCGTATGCGGGGGTGGCTTCGAAGGAGCCCCAATCGTCAACAATATTGAAGTGGGTGTCCTTCATGATGACCGGCAGCGTCAGGTTGTTGTGCTCGATGTCTGACGTCACGCCATCAAGCCACGGATAGTCACCCTCAGCTAAGTCAATGAAATCGCGGACGAGCATCTCGTTATTACCGACCTTGTACGGCCCGCTGTTGTTGATGCCAAGACGGCACTCGCAATTCTTGAGGAACGCGTACTGCGATGCGGTTGCCAAAAAGCGGACCACGGAGGTGTGTAATTTGTCGCCCGGCTTGCAGCCGAGCGCGTCCGCCTCGAACACCTGAAGGGTGCGCTCCGGATGCATCTGGCCTTTGTTGTTGTCATCGCTGTTAAGGATGTAAGAATTCTGTCGGTGGTAACCGAGATTGATCCGGCGCGCGAAATCGAGGACGAACTTGATGTCGTCGATGCCGTCGGTCGCGTTGATCATTCCCATGTCAATGAGGAATTGGCGGCCACCCAGGTAGAACTGCTGGATGATGCCCATCATGATCGTGTTGACTCCCGTGGACACTTCCCTGGCCCGGTCGCCGATCTCTTCCGCCGGCATGGCGGCATCGATCTTGCGCAGCAAGTCGGGGTACCGGTACCAGCAGTTGTAGTACGAGAGCGCGATATACGGGTTTACCGGGAATAGCTTGGATTCCTGTACGGTGCGGGTGGTGCACTGCCAGTAAAACACGTCACTGGATTTGCGGATCCACGCGTTGTCCTCGAGCAGTTGTGCATAAGTGTAATTCGAAGTCATTGGTTGCAACTCCCCTTTCAGGAGATCTTTACGATTAAGGCACGGGCATCGTCATCACGCTCGGCATAGGCATTGGCCGCGGCCTTGGAGTACTGCACAAGAATGCGGTCCCCTTCGACCATTCCGTCGAGTTCAGATGCCATAAGGCAGGGAATTCCGTATTCGCGTGTGAGAATTCCTAAATGTGACCGGATAGTCCCGCCCATACATACGACACCGGCAAAGTGCTCCAGGATCGGTGCAGTCAAGGTGCCACCCGAATCATCAATAATTGCAATGGTGCCCTCGGGAACGCCATTTATGAGCATTTCCATAACCACGTCGACCGTGCCAACGAAGCGGGCAGTGCCCTCTAGATCGGTGGATTGGAACACGTTGTCCCCGGTTCCGACGATAAGGCGTCCCTGGTCGTCGCTTGCTTGCTGACCGGAGTCACCGACACCCTCGAGAGGCTTGTACTTGTCTGGTTCCTCGATGAACGAGATCTGTGCAGACGTTTCAAACCGATACCCGGTCGCTAGCAGTTCCTGCTCGATTCTTTCGAAGTCGGCGCGCGTGAGTTCCAAGTCTGGATCGACTACTGCCTCCTGCCAAGACTTGCCTGAAGCTGCGAACTTCTCGGCGACCAAGCGCCGAATGGCAACGTGGTAAAACTCGACAGTAGGCATCATCGCTTGCTTGCCCCACTTGTCGTCAAGGATCTTCGGCTGGCTCATGGACCCTCCTCCTGTGACTGGAAATCGAGGGCGGTTGCCCCCGACGATGTCTTTGCAGACGTCGGAAGTATAACAAGCCGCGAAGGCCTGCGCGGGCATTCTTGAGAATATTTTTTCCCCATTACCAGCCGTGTATCGCGCAGGATGGAGCTTACCTGGCTTTTCGCTCGACGTCGGATGTTTCCGCCAGTGGGAGCGTTGCGCCAGACTCTCGGCGGGCAGCGAAAGCCATCAATGCAATAGCCCCGAGAATGGCGATACCGCCAATGAACTGTCCAGCAAGGACAGACTGACCGAGGAGAAGAGCTGAGCCCAGAATCGCCACCACGGTTTGCAGACTCAGAAGCACTGACGCCGGTGCCGGGCCCAGCAGCGCTAGCACAACATACATTCCGGCTGTTCCTAGACCGGTGAGGGCGCCTGAAATCAACAGGATGAGCCACGCTCGAGTGGAGAGTGTCTCCAATTCGCCGAGCAGGAAAGCAAGCATCAAAGTGGCAGCAGCGACACCGAAGGAGACCCACGTCGCAGAGACAATGGCAGGTGTACGAGGAATGAGACGCTTATTGGCGAGAAGAAAGACAGCCACGCAACAAGCAGATCCCAACGCCATCACGACGCCGACCGGCTCGATAGCCACCTCGTGGCCGGTCGCCACGACCAGGGCCGCCCCGACGACGGATAGGCCTGCGGAGCCTCCGGCAATCCATGACCATTTGCGAAGACCAAGGGCCAAGGAAGCCACGAGCACGAGAACTGGATACGTGTAAAAAAGTAGCGATACCGAAGCCACCGTGCCGTAACCGAGGGCACTGTAGAACAACACCGCTTGCAGCCCATAGACGAAGGCACCGAGAAGCACCGCTGGGATCCGCTCGCCCTTCACTGGCAGTATCGAACGCCGAGTGATGACAACTATGCCGAGGCATACCAGAGCAGCTACCAGGTAACGGATGCCAACAGCAGCGAAGGGCTTTATACCCTCCTCGACGAGAAAGGCTTGCAGGACCACAGTAATTCCAAAAAGTAGTACCGTTATCAATCCAATTAATAGACCGCGAGTATGCGCCGTCATAGTGACCAACTAAGGAGTAAGACATGAGCGTTGTTGTTGCAGGTGGCACCAAGGGAATCGGACTTGA
>Ga0075119_1001449_pt1 | contig 11386 bp, 20 predicted proteins | sample AntAceMetag02UK9_FD_69791 | JGI IMG/M metagenome (GOLD analysis project Ga0075119, IMG submission 69791) | Saline lake microbial communities from Ace Lake, Antarctica - Antarctic Ace Lake Metagenome 02UK9 | ecosystem: Environmental > Aquatic > Non-marine Saline and Alkaline > Saline | place... | reverse complement strand
TACTTTACTTCTTCTTCTGTTTTGTTAGGGGGTGTTCGATTGGTTCTATTTGCGCGAACACCCCCTAACAAAACAGAATTTGCTACCATTAACAGTTCCATATCGGGGGCTAAATACCCGTATTGCTCCGGCTTCAAAAAACCGCTTTCGTTCTCTTCAAATGCCGCTATAATTACGTTAGACCTTTTCTCATACTGGCAGTTGGCAATGATACGGAATTGATGTTCCGAAACGTTAGTAAATAATGCGGAAAGCCCATACCTACTAATATAAAGAACATCAACCGTTTTACCTGTTTTTTCGTCTTTCTTTGTGTGTGCTAGTCTGGGGTCTTCCGTAATGTGAAATATGCTATAAGTTTTTTTCTTTTCCATAATCACAACTTTTTAAAGGTTTACCTCGTTATACTTATAATATACGAAAAATAACCCAAATTGTTATGAAAAACTTACCCTTTTTACTTCCGTTTTTACTCCTGTTTTCTTGCGTGTCCACTGACCGGATAAAGCTATCCGATAGAAGCGATACCATTACCAAGCATATAGAATTTGAGAGGATGACGATAGGGGGTTGTGAGTTCTTGTACGTCCACAGATGGGGCCAAGCCGGAATAACAAAGGCCGATTGTGAATGTGTAATAAAACTCCCTTGATAGGCTTTTTAAGCCGTACTAGATAGCCTATATTGCAGTATGGAAAACAACAAAGTAAATAACAGGATTCACTTGGCTTTTATTGCAATTCTATTCATAGGCTTGGGGGTAATCGGGGCTTTGCTAAGATCGGGTATTTAATGCCATAGCTGGCACGCTTTTTGTACCTTATTTAGTAGCCTTAATTTAATAGCCAATAAGACCGACCGCACAAATTCCCTGATTTGTGTGGTTTTTTTTTGATGTTCCACGTGGAACCTTGGGGCATGATTTTTGCAACCTATTATATAGTGAGTTACTTTTTTAGGTTCTTATTCTTCGTTAGTGGTGGTCCATACGGCCTGACGTATGGACCATTTTTTGTGTTTAAAATGGCATGATTTTTGCACTCTGTTAAGTGTATATTATTAACCATTAACGTAGTAACAATGAAAGAAGCAGAAAAGGTAACCAGTGAATTGAACCCTATTAACGTAGTTGTGATAACTACCGATTGGGCCGAAATTACAGATGTTCAGCCGTCCGTATTTTACCCAACCGAAGATAGCGGAAACGGCGTAGCAGAAATGCTTAATACGCGTTCTTTGAAAATGTCTATGGGGAAACCCTTTAAGCGCACATCAATTGCATTCGGTGATTCAGGTACAATTGTATCCACAATGTCTCCTTTTATTCCATCATTGCACAAGGTAAATCCTACCGATTTTGACGTTATTAAAAATCGCGTTATTGATCGCGAACTTGAAGCAGCAAATAAGGCATACTTGCTTGAGGTAGGAGCAGCTTCCAGTAAGTAGGCAATTTTATTCACAATTTTTTCACATTTTCAGAAACAAAAAACTATGATTAAGAACCTAAAAGGCGCAGGCTGGGAAATGCCAGATTTTGACGAATGGCAAGGCGAGGAAAAGTTCTTCAAATTCCTTGGATTTGAAGATAATGTAATCTCGGATTACTCAACCAAAAATTGCGAGTTTGCAAAGCTGGAAGAGATGGAGACCGGGAGAAAATTTGCCATCCCTCATTCACTCGTAATAAAGGGGCTCAGGGCCGCGGAAACGGAGATTGCAAAGGATGGGATTGTAGTGGGGATTTTGTACAAAGGACGTAAGGAAATACCCGCAAAATCAGAGAAGCATGAAGCTACCAGTTTTCACGATTATGAGGTATTTTACGGTGAGTGGGAAGAGGTAACGGAAGAACCCCCCAAAGTGGTTGAGGAAGTCGGGGCCGTGATTACCCCCGAAACCGAAAAGGAAGCAACTACGGAAATCAAAGAGGAAAGCCCTAAGGGGAGAGCCGCGAAATTGCCGGGTAAGGAACCTTGGGAATAAGGATTGAAGTGTTTGGATTGTGCTAGATAGATCGTGCGGGAAAAGGGTTATCTTTTCCCGCTTTTTTAGAGGCTTTTAAATTTATAACTATGGCTATCAGGGGCAAGAAAAGTAACAAGAAAAAGTACCTTGATTTGTATGCGGATATTCTAAAGAATAAGCCTGACAAGTTCAACATTCAAAATGTGGGACTTTTTGTGCTTTGGTATATCGACGGAATGCCGGAAAAAATTGACCCCCATCTTGATATATATATAAACCAGATACTAACATTTGGTAATCCTCACCTTATTTCAGCAATTGACAAATTTAAAGGATATTCAAATCCGGGACATTATAATGTTACTCTGTCAATTGAACAGAAGAAGATATTATTAGTTAAATCAATAGAACAAGCTTCGCTATTCCTGTTTATGCAGGGAGACGGAAACGACCTATATATTTCACTGTTAAAAGGAACCTACGTAGGGAGTAAAAGGTTCAGCGATTTTATGGATTGTTTAGATATATATTACAAGGCTAATAAATTGTAGAAAAATGGGAAAACAAGGGCTAGCAAAAAGGGCTATTTCTGGCAAGGTTTCCTCACTACTTGGCAAGGGTTTGATATATGCCATACAGCAGGATTTACCGGAAGCGGAATTGAGGAAGTTAGTGAAGGGATCACTAAAGGGATGGAATAGTAAATATAATACTCCCCATTATCAAAAGAAAATTATAGAGAGTTTTGCAGGCTTCAATGGTAGAATAAATTCAGGGGAAACTACATTCAATGACCGAAAAAGGGAGTTTACCCAATTGGGCCACGCAAACGAAAAAGCGGATAATGATGAACCCCTTTTATATGACCCGTTCCCGGTAGACGGGGGAAGGTTTGGAGGGGGAGTAGATAACGATTTTCCAGACGATTTTGAATTTGAGACAAACTACTGGAATTTACGCGACTGGCTAAGCCCCGAAACGCTAATGTCAAGCATAGCAGAAGACCCCAGTACAATACGGATTAAAATAGGTACGAAATCATGGGTATTTGGTAATATGTTCCAAGCCCTTTCCAAATATCCGGAAATGCGGTCTATGTTCAAGGAAATGGGGATTGGTAGTGATGAGGTTTTGACTATAAAATTCGACGGATCAGCAGGGGTACTTAAGTACAATATAGCATGAAAACACTAACCGTAACAAAAGACCCGTTTCCATACCTTAATAGAAATTTTGAAGTAGGTATAAAATGTACTGGTTCTACCATGACATACACAACACCGAAGGGTAAATTTATATACATCCAGTCGGGAGGTATAAGGCCAAAGGATTTCGGCCTATTCTCCCATGTGGAAAAGAAAGCTAGGGAGGGGATTGAGGGGGGATGGATTTCCATGCCTGAATTTAAGCCAAAATTCTCGACCTTTTATGATTCATGCAGGGAGATAACACTTCTGGATAATGTGTACGAAATTGACCTAAAAGGAGCCTATTGGCATGAGGCATTTGATTTGGATATGACAGACGAATATATGTTCAACAATTACAACACTACTAACAAGGTTGACAAATTAGTCAGGAATATATCAATAGGAAGGCTCGCGGCAAAGTCAGATTTTTTCATGGCAAAAAAAGGGGAAAAACCCAAATGGTTATATTCAGAAAAAAAATCAACTTATCCGGCATTCTGGAATGTAGCCGCAAACTGTGATAAAAAAATACGGGAATGTATAGCGTCATTAAACAAGCAAGACATCCTATTTTATTGGGTTGATGCTGTTTTTGTTTTAGGTACTCCAGCACTAAAAAGAGCACAGGAATTTTTTTATCATAACGGCATTTATGTTAAGGTTAAACGTGTTAAGCTTTCGCGGATTCATCAAAAAATTTTGGTAAATTGTGGTAGGGAAATAAAAAAATATACACTACCGAATAATAAAAATATTCTATCAAAAAAATATTAAAATGAACATTTCAACAACATTCAGGGCCAGGCTATTCAGACATAATATGATCCCTGAATTTTTCCGATTATCGTTTGCGAAAAAGCTCACTTTCTCATTTTTTGTGCAAGGGGATTATGTCGCAAACGGTGTGCCGGATCAGATAAGCAAGGTTATAGGATTGAGCAAGTTGTTTTCCAATCATCGCATGAGTACGCGGATAGGAATAAATAAGTATTATGATAGTAGGCTTGGTAGTTTCATGCCCGTGCCCGGTATGTTTGATATTTATGCCTACCGATATTTAAAAGGGGTTAGGATATACGAGAAAATGTTTACAATAACAGGCGGGGAAACCGTATCCGGATACATTCAGAATGATGGTAAGATAGTTATAGACATTCCCGGAAGCCCCGACGGTGATTTATATGTCAATTTTCCCCCACAAGGATATGGCAAGCATTTCCTTTGGCGTTTAAGTACCGGATGGTTTGGTGGAAAAATACCGCTAATAAGTGGCGTATTTAATTTTGTAATCAATTTTTCAACACGATAATACTTTAGGTTATGAACAGATTTTCAGGCGGTCAATGGATCGCATTTATCTCAGCGGGTATTGCTGTTACTTTTGGCTCCATCATATTCCTTGCAGAAGTCAATGTACCTACATGGGTAATACTTGTCCTTTCCATTGCTTCCGTTATAGGTATCCCGGCTTCCATTTGGGCCGTGTGGCATTCACCAAGAAAATAGATATTTATATGGAGATGTCTATGATAAAAATGGCTCTTATGCCAAGACTTAGGAAGGAAATACAAAAGGTGTTTCCCTCCTGTGATTCGCTAAGGATAGCATACAATAGGAGCACAGGAGAAACCGCTACGGACGGAGCCAATGAAAACGGGGAAAGTTTCCCGGTTAAAATGGGCTACGAAGAAAGGGATATTAAAAAGGTATTAAAGCTACTCGTTCCAAACGGTACGCATTTCTCTCTGGCAGTCGTTAATATCAAATTTTCTGCTAACGAAATGTTCATAGACCTTTATAAGAAAGATAAAACGAAAATGGAACCTATAATTTTATAGAAAAATGGGATTATTTGATAGGAAGAAAGTAGACATTCCGGAAGGTAAGGCCGATGTTATAGAAACGGTAAAAACGGAAGATTCGCAAGCCAAAAAAACCGAAACGGATACCGTTTCTAGGGTTGATGAATTAATCGCAATGCATAGCAGTTCAATTGATGAGCAGAAGCAACCGGAAACCAATACGGAAACATCGGTAAATAGTGAAGGCGTTGTTGCGGAAGAGGTTGATATTAAAATTGGGGTAAAAGGAGCAACTAGAAAGAGGGGAAGTAAAAGGAAATCAAAAAGTATTGAAATCCCAGCGGAAACAGCCGTAAAAATTGGTAGTATCTTCCTTTCAAAGCTATTCGTTTTCGTTCTAAAAACCCTACTAAAAAAGAACTGCGAAGATTCGGATTTTGATCTTTCCGAAGGCGAAATCGATACCATAGCCCCTATGGCAGAAGTTTTGATAGCAAAGTATCTTGAAGGATATAGCACAGAAATCATACTGGCATATACGCTTGGGGCAATATATGGCGGCCGCATAATGGGTGTAATGTCTGACAGTCAAACGGTTTCACAGAATGGCAAATGATAGCACAGATAAAGTAATCGTTTTCGTTGGTGCTAAGCGCATGGGAAAAAGTACGCTTATACTTGAAACAATAAATAATAGAAAAGATGTATATATTTTTGACCCAGAGGGAGAGTATAAGCGGGGATTGTTTATGGATATTGACCTATTTAAAAAGGTTGCTTTGGGCGCAAGGAACGCGATGATAGTCTGGGAAGAAGCTACTAGCTTTTTCGGGCAAGGCGTGGATAAGGATTTAAAGGCTATGCTATCAAGGAATAGGCACAAATATGTTACGCATTTATTGGTATTCCATTCCTTGCACGATGTTCCCGGATGGATATTGACAAAAATAGATGAAATATATTTGTTTCATACAAAGGATAATCCCACCTATGTAAAGCAGAAATTTAAGGGCAGGGATAACATAACCCAAGCGTTCATGAAATTGAGGGAACCTACTCCCGGAAAATTTGAAGTAATAACGTACTGATAGACAGGTTAGCCTTGTTCACTTTTATACTCATTTGCCCGAACTACTTTTTTGGTATGTTCGGGCATTTTTTGTATATTCCCAACTAGGAACATTTTAAACAGGCAAATAAAACAGCCTACAAAACTAATCCCGTATATTATGAATTTTAAGTCCATGTTAAATATCGCAGGTGGGTTTGTAATCGGAACGATTATTCTATCCATAATCTTGAAGCCAATCCAGAACCTTATAGGTTTTGAAGACATTAGCTAAAAGCCTTGTCTTTCTGGTTTCGTTTTTTCTCAATCTATCAATCAATAAATAAGATGAATAAAGTACTAAGAGCTTCCGGCCTTGCAGGACGTATGGCAATGGAAGGAAATATTTCTAATCGCAATATTAATCTGAGTAAAGGAAAGTCCCAAGCGGGGCCGGTTTTTCAGCCTGATAATAATACCGTTCTTACTCTTCGTATCACACGCGCAACAGCAAATATAGCAGGAGCGTTACCCGTTCCGGTTTTTGCTCCTGCCCATGGCGGCGATTTATATCAATCGTTTCTGGCTCCTTTTCTTCCGGCTGGCGTTACCATTACAGCTATGACTTGCTACGGACGACAGGAAACGGCGGCGCTGGGCCTTGCGGGTAATCTTTCAATGACCCTCTCGGACGGTGTAGCAACGGACATTTTGACAGTGGCCTGTGATAACGTTCCTTTTCTGGTTCTTCTAGCTAAATTAATGGGGGATTCGTTCACAATGGGAGGTCTTCGCTTGTCCGTTCCTATCGCAAATATTGCCCAATTCGATCAAACAATTTTCTTTGTAGATCGTACTGGTTACGGATCAGCAAATGAGAATAATCTCGTTCCATCGAATTTTATCAATGAATACCAGCAACAGGCGAATATCATAACCATTTCAGACGAAGCGGTTTTGAAGGTTGGTTTTCCTCCCGTTGACAATCAGCGCGGGTTGGTAGTTCGTATGGCTCCTACCGCCGGACTAGTTTACACGATTTCCATCGGTATCAATTCAAGATTCTTACAAGCCGGATAGGAACGGATTGTAATATTTTTAAGTATTACTTGAAACATCATAAACGGGCAAATAGCGTATTGCTTTTTGTCCGTTTTTAAATAAAGAAAAAATGAATAGTAGCCCAAGTTTTAATTCTTTTCCCGGCAAGGCCATTTGGGCCAGATTGAACATGCCGGAATGGGTAAGAAATGCATCCCTATCCAGACGCTACCAAGCCTTTACCCCCGGCAAGGGAGACGGAAAAGGAGGTACGACTACCGGAAACAATGCCGGAAGGACCCCGGAAGAACAAGCGGAATTTATTCGCAAAGTGCAAGACGATTTGAGAATAATTAATGAGCAAAGAGCCAAGGATGCAATCCTAAGAGCAGCAGCAGCAGAAGCAGAAGCGGAACGAGAAAGAAAACGCGCACGGTTTTTTAACAAGGTTCTCGACTGGTTAGTAGAAACGGGCCGGGACGTAGCTTTACTACCCCTGATACCTTTTATTTCTCTTATGAGAAAAGCTCTAGGCAAGGCCGGAAAAAGCGAAGAGGGAGACATAAAGGAAGTAGTTCAAAGGTTTTACGAAACCTTCGTTTCTCAGTTTTTGCCAAAGAAAGAAATAGCCATATCACTAACCGCAATAGTTAGTGCGGTTGTGGCTTATATTTCATCTCTTTTGAAATCCAAGGATGACGGGCAAGACCTTACGAAAACAGAGGAATTTATCGTAGAGAATGTAAGGATAGCAGAGGCCAAAATCGGAGAGATCGCAGAGGGCGAAATTGACAACCACGTTGGAAAGACAGTCCGGGAGGCTGCAACAGGTGTTAAGACTTCCGGAATATTTGGCATTATACTGGTTGTTGTCGTTCTGGTTTTGGGCCTAAGATTGTTCAAGGTAATCAAATAGGTTATAATATGGTAAATTCTGATTCCTTTACCCTTATACTAAAAGACAAAATGGGCTTTTCCCCTATGGGGGAAACGTCTATTTTTGTCCTTATGAACGAGGGCGATATTGTTGAATTTTACAACCCGGTACTGGGTTATGATTTCAACCTACCTTCGGGAACCTATATCATATTTGGTGCTGATATGCATTGCCTTCCGAATCCGGTTGACTTTCCGCTAAATGCCGTACCTGATAATGAATTGAGAATCGAAGGCGATGCTACTGTATTTTTTGGAGATGTGGAAGGGACGGCCTATATAGATAGGAAGTTGATGGAAATTCACATAGATTCTAGTACGTGGGATGGTATAGGTTTGGCTGAAAGGGATTACATACTTAGGCATGAAATAGCCCACCTTAGTTTCAATACGGAAACGTATTGCGATTTATTGGCGGAAAATGAAATGCTTGAAATGGGATATAACCCAAGCCAAATAGTAACGGCTTCCGATTACCTTTTACGATGCAAGGCCGGAAACATAGAAAGAGCCGAAATGTCTAATAACAGAATGAAAAAACACGCAAGATAATGAAAAAGGAAATATTTATTTACGTTGGTATTCTTGCGGTATTACTGTTAGTAATAAGCAGAATCAAATTTGACCTAAATCCGTTTGATTCGTCGGGTACGGAGAAATCAAAATTGCCCCCTTACCTAAAAAAGGAATTGGAGCAAGAAAACGAAACGGGGCCAAGCGGAACCCTTAGTAAAAACGACCTTGTCCAGGTTACTAATGTCTTGCAAACATCAATGGCCGGATTGGGGACAGATGAACAGTCCATATTTACCCAAGTTAATAGGATTAAAAATCAAACAGATTGGAATAATATATTGATAGTCTGGGGCGTTAGGGATGGTCTTGATTTGTGGAGTTGGTTTGTGGATGATTTGAGCACGGGAGAAATGAGAATAGTATCCGACATACTTACCAAGAACGGCGTAATAATATAGCAATGAAAAAGGAAGGATTTACATATTTGGTAATGGCTGCACTGGTTGCGGTTTTACTATGGGCTATTGGGGTTGTATCCTTTAGCAAGAAAGATGATGAAATGATAGACGAAAACGGCGATATAGTAGATAAGCCCAAAGGTTTCGATTTTGTAAAGGAAAGCCTTGCGGCAATATCAGATGAATACGGTAGGGATGTTGCAAAATGGGTAGAACGTATATACAGACTAGAAACGAGAAACTTTCAATCCGGGCAATACCTAAAAACTGGCAGTCCGGGAATGGAAAGCTTTGGGGATGATTTTCCGTATGGATGGACAACTATAAACAGGGATTTGTGGAAATCGAATCCGGATGATAGGCCAACCGGAAAAATGACAATGAAGGAAAATGTAACAGGTAAGCAAAAAACATTCCTTATATTTCCTTCTGTATTGTCCGGTATGAGGGCAGTAGCTACACATATATCAGCAGACGGAAAAAGGCCGGGAAACTGGTTTTCTAATGTGCCTAGTTTACAGGCAAGATACGAAAAGGATTTACTTGGATTCACACCAAAATACGCTTAATTATGGGAGCTTTTGTTCAGAAAAGAAACAGTTTAGTATACCCAAACTCTGAAGCTTTATATACAGCCGTAGAACGGTGTATGAGTAATGACAATTCCGTAAGTGTTGGGGAAGATGGATTTATTTCCATAGCCCCCGGAAGCGGGGCCCAGTCGTACGGGTATCGGGGATTGGGGTTAGTGGCGTTTCCTAGTAACGATGTATTTATAGCAATAGGGAATGTATTTTGCGCAAGAGACACATCGGAAGCAGGGGGAGGGGATTATATTTTACCCCTTAATTTTATGCCACAACAGCAAAGCGTTCAAAGGTCGCGATATGTGGCACAGATGTTTTGGCTTCGTACCGTGAATATAGGGAATAGAAAAAATTTCTCAGAAGCACAAAACTATTTACCGTATGTGTACAATGACCCCAATTTTCAAACGGGATTAAATACAAAGAAGTACGGGAGTAATACAGTATTAGCCGCGATGGGCGCAAATGTTCAGAATGCTATGCCAATAGTTGCCCCCTTGGTGGCCGGAAATATTCCGGGTACTGGCGGCCCAGTTGGGTTCAATTATGATCCTGCCATGATTATATTCGGAACGGATAGATTAGTATCCCATAATTTCATACGAGGGTATTACGGTATAAATACCCTAGTAACCCAACCTTACACCCAGGCTGAAATGAATGCAAACGTAACCCCATAATAATAAGCAAAATGTCATCACCAAAAGTCCACAGAAAGCAAGAAAGCCCTATCAAAATTAGCGCAGATACGCACGGAAAAGAAGCGGTATTGAAGGCTGCAAGGGATATGCTAAAAACGGTTGTTGAGTTCGATCAGCCATTAACTCCGGTAACGGTTCCCGGTTCCAATATGCTTAGTGAAATGATGCAATTGGAATTATCCCCGGATGTTATGATAGAAGTATATGTTATAACTCATGACCGGGAGAATGCAGACGGATCATATAAGCCCGTAAGATATTCAGAGGTTTATGCTGACTTGACAGCCTGAAATTTAATTTTTTTATCAACCAATTAAGTATATAAAAAAGATGAATGATTTTCTTTATTACCACAACGATAGCGATGCAGAAGCCGAGGGAAAACGTCTTGCGATCGTAACCAAAATGCACACAAACGGAAAAGCGAATCTTACCGTTTTTGCAGACGGAAAGATTCTTTTCAGGAAATTGGTAAATCCTGAATTTATGGGAGGCATTAACCATTCAGGAGCACCACGGCCAACGGAAGAAAACAATGAAGATGGGGCTGCCAAAACAGGGAAGGAAGTAGCTAAAAAATAAGCACATGGAAGGCGAAGGAGGGCTTGAATTTCTTGCATTTCTATTGTTTGTTATCGGTTGCTTATTGGCTATTAGGAAAAAACTGAGATAAGGCTACCCTATGCAAATACCATGTAAACCGTGCTTCTTTAATAAGGCACGGTTTTTGTATATATATAGGTAACTAACGAAATAAGATTATGAAAGCTTTAATTAACATTACGAAACAGTTTGAAAATGCAACAATGGCATTCAATTCTGGCGGGGCGATCGGAATCCTGATAGAACTACCGAAGGATACTATCAAGATAGTTGATACATTTCACAAAAGCGGTGCTTTTGGAGTATGCAGTTTTGTACAAGTCGATAAGGGGGTTTTATTCTCGCTTCTACCAGAATCTAACAAGAGCAAATTCTGTAAAATGTTGAGCAACTTCGCGCAAATAGAACCAATCGAACACCCCCTAACAAAACAGAAGAAGAAGTAAAGTAGCCTAAAAAAAACCCCTTGTTTTCTTCTTCTTCCCTAAAAGACCATTAAACTAACTACAAAATTGGGTTAGTTTAATGGTCTTTTT
>Ga0075119_1001446_pt1 | contig 11397 bp, 6 predicted proteins | sample AntAceMetag02UK9_FD_69791 | JGI IMG/M metagenome (GOLD analysis project Ga0075119, IMG submission 69791) | Saline lake microbial communities from Ace Lake, Antarctica - Antarctic Ace Lake Metagenome 02UK9 | ecosystem: Environmental > Aquatic > Non-marine Saline and Alkaline > Saline | place... | reverse complement strand
AGCAGTCTGTTGTCATTCCAGGTCATGGAGAATCAGACTAACGCAGTATGAAACGGGATTGACCGATACACACTGCTTCCTAGGTTGCAATTTTGCCATTAAACATAGGAAAGTCAAGCAAAGCAGGTAAAGATACCCGCTACAGGGCCCAATAGTTTAGAGGCTTACACCGCACTAGCGCTTTTTATGTCAATTACGAGCTCAACTTAGGCTCAAGCTTTTTAAACTCCAGCTCACCGCCGATGTTTAGATCGATAGCGATCACATCCCCAGCAACATAATCCCCTTGCAATACCTGCTGCGCTAGAGGGTTCTCTATCCAATTCTGAATGGCGCGCTTTAAAGGCCTCGCCCCATAAGCCGGGTCATAGCCAATCTCTGCGATTCGATCCAAAACGCAGGTGCTAACCTGCAAAGAAAGATCGTTATTGAGTAACCTCCCATTTAAGAGCCCAACCTGAATTTCAGCGATGCCACGTATTTGCTCTTTTTGCAAAGGATGGAAGACAACTGTCTCATCGATTCGATTCACAAACTCTGGCGAAAAGTGCTTAACTACAGACTCTAAAACTGCTGTCTTCACGGTCTCATAGTCAGTGCTGGCAAAATTGGCCTGACTCATCATTTCCTGAATTCGATCGGAACCAAGATTAGATGTCATCACAATGACCGTGTTCCTAAAGTCCACGGTCCTGCCGTGGCCATCGGTTAGGCGGCCGTCGTCCATAACTTGTAAAAGAATATTAAAAACGTCTGGATGAGCTTTTTCTATCTCGTCCAATAACAGAACCGAGTATGGCCGGCGCCTTACCGCTTCCGTTAAATAACCTCCTTCCTCATATCCCACATAGCCAGGAGGCGCACCAATAAGTCTAGCCACCGAGTGGCGCTCCATGAATTCAGACATATCGATACGCACCATTGCCTCATCGGCATCAAACAGAAATTCGGCCAGGGCTTTGCATAGCTCCGTCTTACCCACCCCGGTTGGGCCAAGGAATAAGAATGAGCCATTTGGCCGGTTTGGATCCGATAGGCCAGAGCGTGATCTGCGCACAGCATTAGATACTGCATTGACAGCCTCATCTTGCCCGATCACTCTTTTGTGAAGGGCCTCCTCCATTGCCAGCAATTTCAGCTTGTCACCTTGCAACATCTTGCTAACCGGAATGCCCGTGGAGCGCGACACAACGTCGGCAATCTCTTCCTCGGTGACTCTGTTTCGCAACAGTTTTTTCTCTGCCGCCTCAGCCTTCGCTGCATGCTCGAGCTTAGACTCTAGCTCAGGAATGATGCCGTATTGAATCTCGGACATTCGAGCCAGGTCACCTGCCCTGCTAGCCAACTCCATATCACTGCGCGCTTTCTCAAGGCTGCTACGAATTGTCTGTGCACCCTGTAGTGATATTTTTTCAACTTTCCAAATTTCTTCTAAATCGGAATACTCTTTTTCCAACTCTGCAATATCACCCTCAAGTTTTTCTTTGCGCTTGAGCGATGCTGCATCGTCTTCTTTCTTAAGCGCTTCGCGCTCGATCTTGAACTGAATTAGGCGGCGCTCAAGCTTGTCCATTTCTTCCGGTTTAGAATCTATTTCCATACGAATCAAACTAGCCGCTTCATCAATCAGATCAATTGCTTTATCTGGAAGCTGCCGATCTGTAATGTAACGTTGAGAAAGCTTGGCCGCGGCGATAATAGCGCCGTCTGAAATGTCTACGCCATGATGGACTTCATAGCGTTCCTTAAGCCCTCGCAAAATTGCTATAGTATCTTCTTCACTTGGCTCCTCCACCAGCACCTTTTGAAATCTGCGTTCCAATGCTGCATCTTTCTCAACATGTTGACGGTATTCATCTAGCGTTGTTGCGCCAACACAGTGCAAATCGCCCCTAGCGAGCGCTGGTTTTAACATGTTCCCTGCATCCATCGCGCCTTCCGCCTTGCCGGCACCAACCATGGTATGCAGTTCATCGATGAACAAAATCACCGAGCCTTCCTGCTTTGACAATTCGCTGAGCACCGATTTGAGACGCTCCTCGAATTCTCCTCGGAACTTTGCTCCAGCGATAAGTGAACCCATATCAAGCGATAGGACTTTTTTACCTTTCAAGCCTTCGGGCACCTCACCATTAACAATTCGCTGAGCAAGCCCCTCAATAATGGCCGTTTTACCAACGCCAGGCTCACCAATAAGCACAGGGTTATTTTTTGTTCGCCTTTGAAGAACCTGAATTGTTCGGCGTATCTCAGCGTCACGGCCTATCACCGGATCTAGCTTACTGTTGGCTGCGAGTTCAGTGAGATCAACACAGTATTTTGAAAGAGATTGCCAAGAATCCTCGGCACCAGAATCACTGACACTATCTCCTCCGCGCAGGTTACGAATCGCATTTTCCAACGCCTGTTTAGAAACGCCATAAGAGGCCAGTAGTTTACCCAACGCAGATTTATCATCCATGGCAATCAGAACAATAGTCTCACTGGAAATGAAGTTATCTCCACTTTGCTGAGAAAGTTTATCCGCCTGATTGAACAGTTTCCCTAATTCTTGGGAAACAGTTATGGCGCCGTCGGATGATCCAATTTTAGGCAAGTTGTCTACTAAAGTTTCGAGTTTACCTCGCAGATCACCGACGTTAAAACCAGTCTGAGACAATAGCGGCCTCACCGAACCGCCCCTCTGGTCCAGCAATGTCAGAATCAAATGGACTGGCTCAATAACGTTACTGTCTTTTCCTAAAGCCATCGACTGGGCATCGGAAAACGCAGACTGTAACTTGCTAGTTAGTTTATCAATGTTCATTTCTGTAAGCCTCACACTCATCAGCAGTCAAATATGCTAGTGACTAAAACTATCTTCTGCCCAAGTAAATAAGGGCTAGAGGTCATCAATTCAATGGTAAGTATTAGTTTTTAACTACGATACTTTCCGAAAATCAAAGAATATTGATTTGGATCAGATATGATCAAACAATGAAAACCGATCGGTAAACCCGCCTAACAAAGACCGACTAGTAGGTTTGAAAGTTGAGGATGCCTGCTGGGTGTTGGGTGTTGGGTGTTGGGTGTTGGGTGTTGGGTGTAGGGGTGAGAAGTGCGAGAGCTGAGTACGATAGACAAGCAAATCAACAAAACCTTAACCCCACAGGCAATCATCAATTTCACATGCTGTTAGAGAATGATTAGGCGTTGATCAAAATTACATTGGCCATTCGCCCAGTTATGGGACTTTGACGATAGCTGTAGAGCGTGTCAGATTCGCAAACGGTACAGGTGTTTGAAGAACTAACCTCAACCCCGAGCGTAAGTAATCGGTGTCGCGCCAGCCCAAATAGATCCGCCATATACTTGCCTGGCTCAGCACTAACACGAAAACATTTTTCGACAGCACCAGAACCGTCAGCCTCTGTGAAAAGTTTAACAACATCAATTCCGACTTCGAAATGGCAAGGCCCAATAGCAGGACCGAGGTACGCCGCAATATCCTGCGCAGGCGTTTTCATATTCTGTATGGTGTTTTCTATAACACCTGCCACTAGACCCCGCCAGCCAGCATGAACAACTCCTACTTCCGAACCATCTTTTGCCGCAATAAATACAGGCAAACAGTCAGCCGTTAGAATACAGCAAGCTATGCCTTTTCGCTGGGTCACCAACGCGTCCCCTTCACAAGGCTTTGTCGCCGCGTCGATCTTGCAAACCCTTGTTCCATGTACCTGAGTCAACCACTGAAAACTAGCCTCACAATTAAGCCATCCAGCTAACTCCTGCCGGTTAGCTGTCACAGTTTCCATGTTATCGCCGACGTGCAGGGCTAAATTAAAACCGTTGTAAGGCGCCATGCTAAGCCCTCCTTCCCGGGTCGTGGTAAACGCCGTCACTTTAGACGACACACCCCAATTAACCGGGATGACCTTACCACCAGGCATCGGCTTCATGAAGCAGCGCGTTTATCCAAACGCAGTGCCGTTAACAAATTTTCCATATCTCCTGGCAATGGCGCTTGCCAAGATACTTCCTCGCCAGTAATCGGGTGAATAAGGCCTAACTTGGCAGCATGAAGTGCCTGCCTACGAAAATTCCTAAGCACCTCAATCAGGTTTTCATGACTTGCTCCTGGAATTTGAAGACGACCTCCGTACATAGGATCGCCAAGTAGCGCGCAATTGATCGATGCCATATGAACACGAATCTGGTGGGTTCGGCCGGTTTCTAATTTTACATCTACCAAGGTATGGGATCGAAAACGCTCGGCCAACTTGAAATGGGTTACAGCTTCTTGACCCTCAATGACAACCGCACGCTTTTTCCGGTTTTTCGGATGACGGCCCAGCGGTTTATTAACCGTACCCCCCCCTGTCAGGCTTCCTCTGACTACCGCTTTATATTCCCTGGAAATCTGTCTTTTTTGCAGCAGATCAACCAACTTACCGTGACTGATCAAATTCTTTGCCACCATCAGCAACCCTGTAGTGTCTTTGTCCAAACGATGAACAATTCCTGCCCGAGGCACCTCCTCTAATTGTGGGTAGCGATGAAGCAGCCCATTTAAAAGTGTGCCAGCGCGATTGCCCGCAGCAGGATGCACTACAACACCAGCGGCTTTATTAACCACCAGCATATGCTCATCTTCAAAGACAATATCTAATTCGAGATCCTCAGCTACCCACGTGTCGACAGCTGCAAGTTGGGCTTTTATCTCGAGGCAATCTCCTTCATCTAAACGATCGCGGGGTCTGAGCTGCTTTTTATTTACCGTCAATAACCCTTCCTTAATCCAGCTCTGCAGCCTGGACCTAGAGTAATCGGGAAATAATTGCGCTGCAATCTGGTCTAATCGACTGCCAGCAAGAGATTCTGGTACTTCGGCACTAAGTTCTATTTGTGTTGTCATACCTACATGATACTTGATTGCAGCCGCTGAGCGCAGTAAAGCATTAACCGGCACTTGAGTTGGGTTTGATCGCTAGGCTGTGGTTAAATAGCGCTAGCTTGATTGGCTAAGAATAACAGAAGGGTTTTTTGTGAGCACACAGTTAACTAAATGGCTAAGCTTGGCGCTAATCGCCCTGCTTTTAAACGGCTGCGGCCTGTTTGGCGGTGACGATGATGAAGACCAATTCGCCAACTTGTCGACTGAGGAGCAATTTTATCAGCGGGCTTTGGATCAACTAAACAGCCAAAATTTTCGCGGCTCAATAGAGACCTACCAAGCATTAGAATCAAGATTCCCCTTCGGCCGGTTCGCTGATCAGGCCCAAATAGAAGTGGTTTATGCCTACTACCGCAATAATGATCTAGAAGCGTCGCGCGCCGCCGCTGACAGATTCATCCGACTGCATCCTGAAAATGATAACGTGGATTATGCTTTTTACATGAAAGGCCTAGCGTCATTTTCCGACAATGGTGGTTTTATTAACCGCTTCTTACCTGTGGATCAGACAAAAAGAGATCCTGGCCGCGCAGTAGAATCTTTCGCTGACTTTTCCCAACTTTTAGCGCTATATCCTGACAGCGCTTATGCTGCCGACGCCCGTGCGCGAATGGTCTACTTACGCAATAATTTGGCCGCATATGAAATACACGTGGCAAACTACTATATAGAGCGCAACGCTTATATCGCGGCACTGCGCCGTGGTCAGTATGTGGTTGAAAACTTTCAAGGAACGCCTGCCGTCGCCGATGGGGTCGCGATCATGGTTGAGTGTTATCTGCGCCTAGGATTGAATGAATTGGCTGACACGTCTCTTTCATTGCTTAAAGAAAATTACCCTGAACATGTGTCTATCGACACCAGTGGCGACTTTATCATTCGCACCGAAGTTACCAATCCCTCGCTGATATATACCGTATCCTTTGGGCTTCTCGGAGCTAACATCGGCAACCCACCGCTGGCACCAACTCAACGCCCAAGAAATTCAGGCAGTGAACAAATCATTAATACTCAGATGGCCCCTAGAGCGACAAAACGATCATGGTTTGACATCATTACCTTTGGTCTATTCAGCTAAAGTCGCAATTCTCTAAATATTGATTTACCTGTCTAATACCCCCTCATATCCCCGGAAGGCTAAACGCCTTCCGTTGCCTTGCGATCTAATTGCTCCCTATCATAAGTAACTCCTCGCTCGCGGCAAAAGCTACATTAAAAACCTGGCTGAAGTGTCAAATAAAGGTGAACTCATGCGTTTTCACTTACTACCGCAAGTAACTCACACCACACTTAGCCGATGTATTGCACAGTTGTGAAATAATTGAACCACAAGCCATTGTGCATCCTGAGCTTTTACAGCAGAGGGACTTCGCACTGGATAATTCAGCATTACTAGACAAATTTCTTACCCACACTCAAGCAAGGGCCTTGCGCATGGCCCAGATTGCAACGGGGAATGCCGCCGATGCGCTCTGTCTTATAATTCGTCGGCGCCTACAGCCGCACTTCCTCTTGATCCAAATATTGGGTTAAGTGCTTCAGCTGACGAATTGGAATTGTATGAAAACCTAGATTTCTATGTTTGGCTGACTGAGAATGAGGTCCTACTTTGATCGGAAAAGCAGCGAATTAGATACAAGAGCAAGAAATCTTTGTAAATGCCTGCCTTGGCCTTTGCCTGCTTTGCAGTGTTAGCCTAGCTGCAACTGCAGTAAAGGAAAGTGTTGAAATAAAATTTCTTGACGTAGAGTTACTCGAATTTCTAGGTCAGGTTGCGACAGATGGCGGTGTCTAGCTCGAGCCGAGTAATTTATTGTCCAGTGAATATGGGCAATTGTTAGGTGCTGCGACTGAAGACGATACTCAAATCGACACCTATATTGAGACCGACACCTATGTTGAGACCGACAACGAAGAAGACGATTTATAATTTAATGAACACAAAATGGCTGTCACAAGTTTTCCTACCCTTGTCGCTATTCCTCGATGGCTCTAGACAAATCAGGGGAAATTTTGAAAGACGTGCTGAAGCGGCAAATCAGTCGAAGATAAACCCTTAACAAGCAATCCCTAGTATAAGACCTTCTGCGGCAGAGAACGCAGCACGATTAGGGCGACCCAGAAAAGCTCGAAGCTTGACGCCAAAGCCTATCGAGTGTTGTACCGCTGTGCCGCACTGCCGTTTGGCTACTCGCCTATTTTCCATGCGTTAGTAATAGGATAGCGACGATCGCGCCCGAACCCTCTTTGAGTTAGACGAACCCCCACTGGGCTCTGCCGCCGCTTATACTCGTTAAGATCTACCAGCCGCAAGACTCGATGAACCATCGTGGTTTCAAACCCTTTTGCAACGATAGCTTGGGCACTAAGGTCTTGCTCGACGTAGTATTCCAGCACTTGATCGAGAATGTCATAGGGCGGAAGGCTATCTTGATCCTCTTGATCGGGAGCAAGCTCAGCCGAGGGCGGACGATCAATAACTACCTGCGGGATTATCTCTTTAAAATCATCCCCATAATCAGCATTCCTATAGTTAGCGAGTCGATAAACCATTGTTTTTGATACATCTTTCAACACATCGAAGCCACCGGCCATATCGCCATAGAGGGTTGAATAACCTACAGCAATTTCACTTTTGTTACCGGTGGTCAGTACAAGCAATCCTTTCTTGTTAGAAATGGCCATTAGTAATACACCGCGGCAGCGAGCCTGAAGGTTCTGCTCACTAACATCAGCTTCCAGTCCCTTAAACTCGCCACTTAGTGAATTAATAAACTCAGAGTAGACCGCCGCGATAGATATCTCACTATACTCAACACCCTGCCTTTCGGCTTGAATTGAAGCCGCTGACAGTGAAAGCTCGGATGTATATTCAAAGGGCATCATCACAGCTTTAACTCGATCTGCCCCGAGGGCATCCACAGCAATAGCCAGAGTTAGAGCAGAATCGATGCCGCCAGAAAGACCTAGCACAACACCCTTAAACCCATTCTTATTAATGTAATCTCTAACCCCTAGCACCAACGACTCGTAAACTTCAGCTTCGCGGCTCAACGGCTGTGCAATTTCCTGCAATGCAATAGTGATAGCTAATTTGTCAGCGCTACCCTCACTATCAATATCAATACAAACCGGATAAATTCCTTCTTCGAAAGCCGGGCACAAGAATTTCAGTTTGCCACTGGCATCTACAGCCATTGATCTGCCGTCGAACACCAGTTCATCCTGACCCCCAACAAGATTGACATAAACGATAGGAAAACCTCCTTCCTGGCAGCGCTTAGCAAGAAGTTGTTCACGTAACTGTTGCTTTCCCATATGAAAAGGCGATGCATTAATATTGAACATTAGCTGCGCACCAGCATCTCTGGCTTGCGCGACCGGTTCGGGTTCCCACATGTCCTCACAAATTGTAAACGCTGTAGGTACACCACAAATATCGACAACACAGGCTGAGTCACCGTGATCAAAATAACGACGCTCGTCAAATACTTGATAGTTGGGAAGGCACTGTTTTTTGTATTTTGCGACGATTTCACCCCCCCGAATGACCGCCAAACTGTTAAACAGCGAATCTCCGATCCGCTCCGGAAAGCCTACAACGCAAAAAATAGAAAGATCAGCCTCTAGCAATTTCTGGATTGCCTTTTCGACTCTTACGCCTAAACTCGGCCTGAGCAATAAATCTTCTGGTGGATACCCAGTCAAGGTAAGTTCTGGGAAGGCCACTAAATCAGCCTTATGTTCACTAACAGCGACATGCGCTGTGTCGATAACTTTTTGAGTGTTTCCTTCGATATCACCAACCACGAAATTCAGTTGAGCTAGTACTGCTTTTAATTGTCGCGCCATTTAGATCCCTTTATTGGTATCCTTACCCATCAGAAAAGTGCATAAAACTATGTAACTACAAGATGTAGCTACAACTAGTACGATAAATTCATGTAAGGGGATTCTCCCCAGACCGCGAAACCTCAAGCAATGGCAGAACGAGCAACTCAGTATACTGGTCAAATAGACAATGTCTCAATTGTCTACAATATCTATCGAATAGTACTGCCGTTGGTATTACTGGTTACCTACCTTAGTGATCCCGCGAGGACATTGCTTGGCGAGGTTGACGCGACACTATTTCTTCAGGTCAGTATCGCCTATGTGGTTTTCGGGGGCGTAGTAATCTCATTGTTTACCACTGCCACCAAAGTTATTAACGCTCAACATTTTCTTAGCGGGACGCTGATTTTAGATATTTTAGCGACCACCCTCATTATTTATAGCTGTGGAGGAATCAGCAGCGGCCTTGGATTACTTATCATTGTTACTGTGGCATCCGGTAGCATACTTATACGGGGTCGAATTAGCACTTTTTTAGCTGCTGTTGCTACTCTTTCAATAATTTACAGTGAACTGTACCTCGCGCTATCGAATGAGAATGAGGCCAATCAATTTGTTCAAACCGGCATACTCGGTGCCATTTTGTTCGCCACATCACTATACATTCAGGCTGTCACCAATCGAATCTACAAAACCGCCCTTCTTGCCGATAAGCAAGCCAAGAGCATTCTAGATTTGGAGAAACTGAACAATGAAATTATCCAAAGAATGCGAACCGGTGTTGTCGTAGTTAATCATGACCACGAAATAGTCAGCATGAATAGTGCAGCCAAAAGCACGTTGTCGCCGATTTTAGATAGCCCTATTGTAAAAAGGCCAAATGACATCATCGACATTAATCACAAGCTTCCTGACGCATTGGAGGTGCAACTAAAACTCTGGAAGATAAATCCAAAACGCCAGCCGCAGTCAATTCGAATCCCCGATAGCAACAAACAGCTACATCTGAATTTCGCCTTTCTCCGACCAGAATTAGAAGCTGACATTCTTGTCTTTCTTGAAGATAATCAGCAAATCGTGCAGCGTGTCAGGCAAATGAAACTAGCGTCATTAGGGCGACTCACCGCCAGTATTGCCCACGAAATTAGAAACCCTCTTGGCGCAATAAGTCATGCAAGCCAGCTACTTAAAGAATCTGACACTGCGTCACCAAATGACAAGCGAATGATCGAAATAATTTTGGATCACTGTAACCGCGTCAATATGATTATTGAAGATGTGCTTGATGTTTCGCGGCATGACGAAACATTGGCTCAAAAAATTATGTTAAAAACTTGGTTAGAAAATTTCATCAAGAACTACAAGGCGACACATGAGCAATGCGATGAAATTGAGTTAATTATCGAAGAGTCAAACACTCGAGTTAATGTCATCTCAGGCCAACTAGAACAAGTCCTAAACAATCTCTTCGATAATGGCCTTCGTTACAGCAAGCAAAACAGCAATCGAGCCACACTGCAGGTTATCGCAGGGTTAGATAGCAAAGACGGGGACTATCAGCCCTATATCCACGTAATTGACGATGGCGTTGGAATTACTGATTCTGACGAAGCACTGTTGTTCGAGCCTTTCCACACCACAGAATCCAGTGGCACAGGACTCGGACTTTATATCTCAAAGGAACTGTGCGAAGCTAATCAGTCACAACTTAGCTATAGAAAGACCGAAGGAGGTAAGAGTTGCTTCAGCATCCATTTCAGCCACCCCGAGCGCAGTGTCGCTTGAGCCAAAGTAGACCTTAAACCCATGACAGATCGCGTACTCATTGTCGACGATGAACCCGATATTCGAGAACTTCTAGAAATCACATTGGGACGGATGTCTCTACAAACCTCGAGTGCCGAAAACTTAGCTAGCGCTAAGCATCTCTTAGCTACTGAAAAATTTAACCTTTGTTTGACTGACATGAAACTTCCTGATGGCGATGGGATTGAGTTAGTTGAACATATTTCAAATAACTTCAACCAATTACCGGTCGCCATGATCACAGCGCATGGCAACACCGAAACGGCGATAAAGGCATTAAAAGCTGGCGCATTCGATTTCGTCTCCAAGCCAGTTGATCTACAGAAGCTAAGAGACTTGGTAAAGTCAGCGTTGAGTCTTTCTCAAAAAGACGGCCCTACAGAGAATCTGAGCAGCGAGGTTAAGAATAGTTCAGGACCTGCGATTACCGGCAGATCGCCACGGACCAACAAACTACGAGAACAAATTTCCAAACTCTCGCGAAGTCAGGCACCGATTTTTATCAGTGGCGAATCAGGTAGCGGAAAAGAATTAGCCGCAAGGGCCATACATGAGAATAGCGCCCGCAGTACCGGGCCATTTGTTGCCGTCAACTGCGGGGCTATCCCTCATGAACTGATGGAAAGTGAATTGTTCGGACACATGAAAGGAAGTTTTACCGGAGCAGATCAAGACAAGGAAGGTTTGTTTCAAGCGGCGCAAAAAGGGACGCTTTTCCTCGATGAAGTCGCCGACCTTCCCTTGCATACTCAGGTAAAGCTTTTAAGGGTGATTCAGGAGAAATCGATAAGACCTGTAGGGGCACAAAAAGAGTTCTCCAT
>Ga0075119_1001441_pt1 | contig 11414 bp, 17 predicted proteins | sample AntAceMetag02UK9_FD_69791 | JGI IMG/M metagenome (GOLD analysis project Ga0075119, IMG submission 69791) | Saline lake microbial communities from Ace Lake, Antarctica - Antarctic Ace Lake Metagenome 02UK9 | ecosystem: Environmental > Aquatic > Non-marine Saline and Alkaline > Saline | place... | reverse complement strand
GACTGGTTCGGCAAGGACGAGATTATGACCGGGGCGGCCTACGGCCTCCACGAGAAGCTGGTGCGATCCGGTGTTGATCCGAACAGTGAAAGCTACTATGCTGAGATAGATAAGGGTATGCGGTCGCATTTCCCGAACAAATTCCAAGCGTCCTCCACGACGGTCAACGGGGACGCAAGGCACAAGGCATCCGTGGTGGCCCCAGCGACGAGAGACACGTCAAAACCACGCAAGATACGATTGACCGAGTCCCAGATGGCTCTCGCCCGGCGTCTAGGGGTCCCCCCGGAGAAATATGCGGCGCAACTTTTGAAGGATGGTAACGATGGTCGATAAGACACCCCGAGCAGCAGACACCCGAGACACTGAGAAGCGGAAGCAGACATGGACTCGTCCATCGGCGCTCCCGACCCCTCCAGAGCGCCCGGGCATCAAGTACCGCTGGGTACGGGTCGCTACACTGGGCACAGCAGATGTCCGGAATATCTCGATGCGGCTGCGGGAGGGGTATGAACCCGTCCGCGCAGCAGATTTCCCTGAGTTCCATATCATGTCGGATCTCGACAGTCGGTTCCCAGAGAATATCGAGGTCGGTGGCCTTGTGCTATGCGCGATCCCTGACGAGATCGTGGCGGACCGTTCAGCTCAGATGCGTGAGAAGTCGCGCGCTCAGATGGACTCTGTCGACAACACGTACCTCCGCGAAAACAACCCCGCGATGCCGCTTCTCAAGCCGGAGCGGACATCACAGAGTAACTTCGGCAAGGGCTAACCTTTGCCGGTCGTTTAGTTAGGAGTGAACCATGGCTTCCACAGCCGCACCCTACGGCCTAAAGCCTATCCGCCGCGCGGATGGCCTGCCGTATGCTGGGTCTTTTTCCCAGTACCTGATCGACCCAGCGGGAGAGGCCACAAACCTTTTCTATGGGCAGGTCGTCCACATCGGCGTAGATGGCTACATCGCGCTCTCCACCGGCACCGGTGCCGATGGTACCACCAACGCGCTCCCGACAGGTACGACCCTGACCGGATCGCTCGGCGTCTTTGTTGGCTGTGAATACACCAACGCACAGGGCCAGCTGCTGCACTCGCAGTATTACCCCTCCGCGCAGGCCGCGCTCACAGGCACAACCATCAAGGCGTTCGTCGTCGACGACCCCATGGTGTTGTTCCAAGCGCAGCTGGATGGCGCCATTGACCAGTCTGACATCGGAGCGAACACGTTCTTCGTTGCGGCGCAGTCAACATCCACCGGTAACACGGCGACTGGCAACTCGACGTCCGCATTGGATGCGACAACTGTTACGACGACTGCGGCCTTCCGCATTGTCGCGGCTGTCTCTCCCATCGGCGACGCGTATCCAGACGTGTTGGTAAAATTCAACCCGGGCTACCACGCCTCGTCCAACGCCGTTGGCCTGTAAGGGAGATATCACATGGCTATTTCACGCGCACAGCTGCTGAAAGAACTGCTCCCGGGCCTGAACGCATTGTTCGGGATGGAGTATTCCACGTACCAAGATGAGCACAAGGAGATCTATGACAACGAGACCTCTGAGCGTTCATTTGAAGAAGAGACCAAGCTGTCCGGCTTCGGCGCAGCGCAGGTCAAAGAAGAAGGCCAGTCCCTGTCGTATGACAACGCACAGGAAGCCTTCTCTGCTCGGTACACCCACCAGACCATCGCGATGGGCTTTTCAATCACTGAAGAAGCGATTGAAGATAACCTATATGACAGCTTGTCAGCGCGGTACACGAAAGCTCTGGCCCGTGCCATGGCGTACACAAAACAGGTCAAGGCGGCTTCGCTGCTGAACACTGGTTTTGATACGTACACCGGCGGCGACGGTGTTTACCTGTTCTCCACGTCTCACCCTACGGTGGGCGGCGGCGTAAATGGTAACCGCCCGGCGACAGCAGCGGATCTCAACGAGACTTCGCTGGAGCAAGCGGTCATCGACATTGCAGCCTACACGGACGAGCGCGGTCTTTTGATCGCCGCAAAGCCGAAGAAGCTGCTTGTCCCACCATCGCTGATGTTCGTGGCCACGCGTCTGTTGGAGACGGAGGCTCGTGTTGGCACTGCTGACAACGACGTCAACGCGCTTCGCAGCAACGGGGCCATCCCCGGCGGTTATTGTGTGAACCACTATTTCACCGATGACGACGCATGGTTCTTGAAGACAGATGTCCCGAACGGGATGAAGCACTTCACCCGCGTTGCGATGGCGACTGGGATGGACGGGGACTTTGACACGGGGAACGTCCGGTATAAGGCTCGGGAGCGTTACAGCTTCGGTGTTTCGGACCCTCTGGCGATGTACGGGTCACCCGGCGCGGCCTAAAAACCGCTCTGAGATCCTACGAGAGGGGCTGCTTCGGTAGCCCCTTTCTTTTTGCGCTGGGTGTAGTAGACTGTGCTCACCTGACCGGCAGGCAGCCGGACCAACCCAGACAGGAGATTGACATGGGTAGAACGACATTCAGTGGCCCAGTGACGGCCACACGCGGCTTTGAGATGGCTCCAGCAGTTCTCGCAGACGCAGACGCGACGCTCACAGAGAGCGCCAACGGCAACCGGATCAATCTGGTACCCAACGGCACACAAGACAATACATACACCCTTCCGGCCCCCACCGCTGGCGCTATGTACACTTTCGTGTATGCAGGCGGCGCAGCGGACGCGACGGACTTCCTGATCACTTCGGGGGCGGACGCCAACTTCTTTATTGGCGGCGTGACCTTCGACGACACCGATGACGGCGCAGCTTCTGTGGTCTACTCGGACGGGAACTCGAACTCTACGCTGCAAGTTAATGTTCCGGCGGCCGCGGAGATCTGCGTGCTGGGGCTGGACGCGACCAACTGGCAGGTATTTGGCCGAGTCACCGGGGCAACGGCGCCTGCATTCGCTGACCAAGCGTAAGGGGGCAGCGAGATGGCATACCGAGGCATAGGGTCTACGGCCCCCATATTCAAAGTGGTGGAGATCACCCCCAGCGACAGTACGGCGCTGGAGGGGACCCGCGCATTGTGGATAGGCACGGGCGGCAACGTCCGCGTCACGACGGCAGACGGGCAGACAGTTACATTCGCAAACGTGTTCTCCGGCACGCTGCTCCCAGTGCAGGTGACTGCGGTGTTCGCCACCTCTACAACAGCGAGCTCTATACTAGGATTGTACTAATGTTCGGACCAAACGTAGGGATATACCGGGGCGAGACAAGTGGTCGGGCGATCTACAACATCGCCCCCACGGCCGCCCCGCGCACCATTGCGGACTACAAGAGGGGCGTCTACGCCAAGCCTGTTGGTGGCGCGCTAGTTCCCTCAGCCTACCCCGAACTGCACGTCAACGGCGGGGAAATGGCGGGGCTGATCACGGCGCATGATGCTAATGGGGCGCTAAAACATAACGCGCATCGCATCACGGTAAACCCCGAAACGCCAGCAACGCAATCCATCACCACGATTGTTGGCGTGAAGTATACCGTTGAGTGCGAGGGCGCGGGGTCTGTCACCCTATCGGGGGCTGGCACAGGTAGCGTCACCGAAGGTAATCCGGTTGAGGTAACGGCCACGACAACAACGCTCACACTGACGGTGGTCGGTTCGCTTGATCTGATGTGGGGGTATTCCACTGACCTGCCTATGGCAGATGTGCCGGTTGAGTTCCGTGTCGGTGGGCGTCTCACCTATGTTTCCGGCACAACGGCAAGGTATCTCCCTTGGCTGCGGCCTTATGTCTACAACGGTACGTCTTGGGTCAAGCAGGGCATTGCGGTGGCTCCGGCTGCGACTAATTTGATTACTGAGAGTAGAGACTTTTCCGATGCTGCTTGGATATCAAATAACACAGGAACTTTACTCGTTGACCAGATAGGCCCAGACGGAGAAACCTCCGCCACAACATTTATTGATGACAACGCAACTGGTACGGGGCAGGTTTTTATAGGTTATTCCGTAAATCTTACTACTTCAACAGCCTACACGTTTTCAGTTTTTGCGAAAGCTGGTCAGTTAAAATGGTTAGTAATGGCACCATCGAGTTTAACGACGCCAACAAACGCATCTCGGGTGTGGTTTGACTTGGAGGAGGGGGTTGTCGGTACTGTTGTAGAAGGCACTGCTCAAATTGAAAGCTGTGGAAATGGTTGGTATAGGTGCAGCCACACTTTCACAACAGATGGAACTGACACAACAGGCCAATTACGCATCGCGGTTGCAGACGATGGCACGGATTCTAACTATATTGTCGATAGGGATAACACTTCAAGCATCCTGATCTACGGCGCACAACTCGAAGTGGGGTCAGTACCCACACCCTACACCCAGACTCAAGGCTCCGCAGTAGCACGCCCTGCGTTCAATCCTGATATCAAAGCTGCCTACAACGGCTACGATCCAGCGGGCATGTCTATCGTGATGGACGGGCTGATGACGGGTGGAACCAGCCAGCTTTTGAAACTGTCTGCTGATGCTAACAATGAAATTCTGCTTGATGCAGCGTCCAGCGCGTTTACGTTCTCACAAGAGGCCGCAACGGTTGTCGATACGGTTACTGGCGGGTCATTCACAAGCGGCATCAACGTGCCGTTCAACATCGCCTCACGCAACACACCTGACGACATTAACGGTGCGGTAGACGGCACAGCCCTGACTGCCAATACAACAGTCACAGCCCTCTTCGACGCATCCGCAGTTCCTCTCGAAGTTGGCCCAATCCTCAACGGCTATGTCGATCACATCATTATTTACCCACCTTTAACAGATGCCCAACTAGCGGAGGCAAGCTGATGGAAGAAGTCTTAAGCACAGGCTACACGATTACCTACGAAGGCGTCGAGATTGAAACCTACGCCCAGATGATCGGTGGACGCATTCACGCAAGCCTCCGCTCAAACGACACATGGGCAGGCTTCAAGGCCAACGGCACCATGCCGGTATGGGAGGGATCAGGCGCGGCGTTTCAACTGCTCTGGCCCGAGGAGGACAAGCCCCGCGACCGCAACGGCTATCTTATCCCAGGCAAGAACACCGAGATTGCGTATCTGCCGCCGCAAGTGGTTACGCCTGCGGTGATGGACGGCGAAACTGTCGTAACGCCTGCCGTGATGGATGACCGCGTGTGCCTCAACATGATCATATCCGGCGATGGGCTGACCTTGCCGGGTTATGAGCAGCTCTACCCCGGCTTGTCCCTGCTTGATCAAGCAATCCTAATGTGGATGGACGCAGGGGGCGATGGCATTGCGCCTGTACGAGCCGAAGAAGGCAAGTTGCTGGGCGGGCTGGCTTTGCTCAACGCAGCAACATTCTCCAAACCAAATCTTGTGTGGGCGATGTGATGCGCCTCGCCCTAGCGGCCATCGCTGGCCTTTCCATAGCAGCATGCACGACTACGTCCAACGGTGTCTACGATGTACGCTGGGATGCGGGCGGTGACATCAACACCTACGTGGCACACATCGACAGCCTCAACCGGAGCGGCACGCGGATCAAGCTGGGGATACCAACCGGCAAGGGATACTGCGCAAGCGCCTGCACTATGTATCTTGGCGCAGATAACGTCTGCATCTGGCCCAACACGCATTTTGAGTTTCACAGCGCCATCCCTTATCCAGGCGAAAGCAGGGCCGTAGAGACAGCAAGGATTGCATCCTATTACGCCCCACCGCTGCGCGCATGGTTCTACCAGAAAGCATATCGCATACAACTCGCCGCAATAAAACTGAGCGCGCCAGAGGTGCAACGCCTCTCCGGTGTGCCGTGGTGCTGAATCACCCCGAAGCGCCTGTGCGCATACCTAGCCCGAAAGCAGTACGGCACTATGACAGATGATGATTTTAACGATTACGAGCAACGCCTGATAGCATTGGAGATTTTATGCCCTACGAAAGAGGAGCGAGAACTGAACAAGCTGGTACTGCAGATAGTGCGGGCGATCCGGGCGACGTTGTGGCTGATCAACGGGGGCGTGAAATATCTAGCGGCTCCGATTGGTATCTTTGGCGGGCTTTACCTATACGGGCAAAGCATCGTGGAATGGATCTCCAACATAACAAAGGTAGGGCGGTGAGGCACGCAAGCCTCTTGTGGATCGGCTACATCTTCACTGCCCTGTTGCTGGTGCAGGCTGCGCCAATCACGCGGCTGGTTTTTTACCCGGAGGAAGTCAGCATCATCGGTGACGAGGTAAGCCTAGCGCGATCCTTCCCAATGGACGCCATGGGGCTGTCGCGTCCGTTCCTGTCATTCAGCGAGGTTGTCAGACCGCTCACGCCATCCCACAACAACGGGCAATCCTGCGAGACAGTTGGCGGGCCGTTTCAATACACCAGAGCCACAGGGGTGGGCGTCTGGACAATACCTTGGGCGGCACACTGCTTGGACGATCCTGCTGGCTTTGAGTGGAGCGCGCGGTGGTACTGGCATATCGGCGCGTTGCGAGTTGGGCCAGTGAAAAAGAACGAGACATTCCTTGTCGGGAAATACAGCGCCCGCAAGGGCTGAGTGCACCTGCCCGTGGGAGTGTACGGGGGGCTGAGAGTGTGCTAACAGAGTTTACGCAAGTGTAGGAGCCAAACATGGCCGTTGTTGTCCCTGATCTACCCGACATCTTCGAGGAAGCCTTCGAGCTGGCTGGGAGCGAGTTCCGCACGGGGTACGACATTAAGTCCGCCCGGAGGTCGCTAAACCTCCTTATGCTGGAGTGGCAGAACCGTGGCTTGAACTTGTTCACCATACAGGAGGGCACGCTGGCCCTTACAGCGGGCACTGCGACGTATGAGATGCCGGTCGACACCATTGATCTCATAGAGCACCAAATCCGCACCGGCACGGGCACCGCGCAGCAAGATCTGCGGCTAACACGCATCAGCGTATCCACCTACGCCCAACAGACATCGAAGGCCCGAAAGGGCCGCCCCACGCAGATCTATGTGGACCGGGGGGTGGACGCGGTATCCGTGACGCTGTGGCCAGTGCCCGACGCGGACTACACACTGCTGTTCTACCGGCTTGCAGGTATCGACGGGCTGACATCTGGGATCGGGACCACAGCTGCGGTGCCCCCACGCTTCGTACCGGCCCTTGTGGCGGGGCTCGCATATCGCATCGCCAGCAAGAAGCCGGAGGGCGCTGTTCGCGTACCCGCGCTGCAAATGGAATACGAGGCGCAGTTTGACATGGCGGCCAGCGAGGACGAGTCCCGCGCGTCATGGTTCTTGCGTCCGGATGTCGGGGGGTATCGTCTGTGAGCACTTCCACACGGGCTTTCGGGTTCTGCGATCGAACTGGCTTCAGGTACGACCTCAAGAATATGGTCGAAGAGGTCGTGGACGGCAAGCCGTCGGGCCTCCGTGTGGGGCGTGATGTGGTGGACAAAGACCACCCGCAGCTCCAAGTCGGACGCTTGTTGCTGGACGACCCAAAGCCGCTGGACAACCCGAGCCCCGAGGGCGCAGAGGCACTGGCGAGTAGCAGGGTGTTGTGGGCATGGCGACCCGTGGGCATACCAGATCCCTTTCGGTGCATGACTGGCCAGACCGGTCGAGTGACCGTGAGCACAGGAGACTAGCATGACACTGACGTACGCGGAGTTGAAGACAGCGATCACAGAGTTCGTGGAGAACCCTGAAGATACCTTCGTCGCCAATCTGCCAATTTTCATCCGGTTGGCGGAGGAGCGCATCCTTAAAGGTGCTCAGCTTAATTTGTTCCGGAAGAACGCCACGGCGGCCACCACGACGGGAGCGAAGTACCTTCCAGCTCCCGGCGACTTCCTCGCACCCTTCTCGTTGAGTTACATCACCGGTGCGGGGGACCAAGTATTTCTGGAGTTCAAAGAGGTCAGCTTCCTGTTGAGCGCCTACACGGCAGCGACAACGACGGACGCGCCTCGGTACTACGCCCAGTTCGACGTGGGCAACTTCGTGCTGGCCCCCACTCCTGACGCGGCGTACGCGGTGGAGCTGCACTACCTGTACCGCCCCGCGAGCATAACTGCTGGCGCGGAGAGTGGGACCACATGGCTCAGCACCAACGCTGAGATCGCCCTGCTCTACGGGGCCATCTTGGAGGGGTATATCTTCATCAAGGGGGAAGACGCGCTGATCCAAGCGACAGAGGCTCGGTTTAAGGAGGCGCTCGCGGACCTCAGAGGTCTGGGGGAAGAAGATGAGGTCACAGACCAATTCCGCTATGGCCAAAGAATAGGTGCAGCATGAGTGTAGAAGGGATGATGGGGGGCTTCCAAGTGGGCGTGCACACGTCGCACGGGCGGGGGATGACAGCATCGGAGTGGGCCGCGCGCTGCGCAGACAAAATGATGGCTGTGTCGAACACGGCTCCGCCGGAGCTACGCGACCAAGCGTTGGCGTATAAGGCGCGGTTAGAGGCAGTTGTGGCAGTTTACATACAGCAGGCGATCAATAGTGATCGCACAACCATGTGTAATATGCTAGAGAAACAGGGACACCAAGATGTGGCCGAGATAATTAGGAGACTTTGAGATGGCTATCACACAAGCGATGTGTACCTCGTTCAAGGGGGAGTTGTTGACGGCGACGCATGATTTCACCCTAAGCACCGGCGACACGTTCAAGATGTCGCTGTACACTAGCGCAGCCACGTTGGGGGCGGCCACCACGGCATACACAGCCACAAACGAGGTCTCGGGCACTGGGTACACTGCGACGGGGCAGGCGATGACTAATGTCACCCCGTCGACGTCGGGTACCACGGCAATCACAGATTTTGCGGACGTCACGTGGTCCACGGCTACGATCACAGCCCGGGGCGCGTTGATCTACAACGATGACAAGTCTGACAAGGCGGTCATCGTGCTGGATTTTGGGGCAGACAAGTCGTCTACGGCGGGGGATTTTGTTGTGACCTTCCCGGCGGCGGACGCGTCTAACGCTATCATCCGCATCGCGTGAGGGGTCTTAGATGGCTTTCTCCAGAGCAAACAGAGTAAAGGTAGCTACGGCTACTACTGGCACAGGTACTATCACCCTTGGCTCTGCTGTAGTCTTTGTCTCAGCTACCCCCTCAGCCCCGACAGTGGCACCAGTGCAGTGGGCACCGCTGTGACCCGCACTGATGCCACTGTCGGGGCTGAGGGGGTAGCTGCCACGGGGCACGCGGGCAGTATACGCATTTGGGGAGCACCAGTGCTTATCGGCTCCACAACGTGGTCCGCAGTCACGGAAGGCGCAGCCGTGTGGACAGAGCTTGAGCCAGAGGGCACAGCGTCGTATAGTGCTTGGAGTGACGTGGCGTAGGAGACGACAGGATGGCAACGACATATTCGCAGAACACAGGGCTGCAGCTCCTCGGGGACGGGGAGCGATCTGGACTCTGGGGCGGCGACACCAACCTCAACATGCAGATCTTGGACCGGCTGTTGAACGGGGTGGGAGCTATCACTCTAGCGGGGACTACGCACTCTCTCACTACTTCGGATGGGGCGCTCTCAGATGGGCAGTATCGCGTGGTAGTCTTCGGAGGATCTCCCTCGGGGACAAATACAGTCACGCTGGCGCCCAATGACCAGCAGAAGTTGTACTTTGTGGTGAACTCCTCGGGGGAGCAGATCACCCTCACGCAGGGCTCGGGGGGCAACGTGGACCTCGCCGACGGAGGCGCCGCTATTATATACGCGGACGGCGCGGGCGCAGGGGCCGAGGTTGTGGACCTTACATCGCTATTTTCTGTCGCGGGCAGTACCGTCACACTGGCGGGCACTCAGATACTGACAAACAAGACGGTGACGGGCTTGACCTTAGACGGCGCGCTGACAGAAGAAGTGCACTCCTTGACGGGCACTTCGGTTGCGTTGGACCCGGCGAACGGCACCATCCAGACGCACTCTCTGACCGGCAACACCACGTACACAGATAGTTTGGCCTCTGGCCAGTCTATAACGCTGATGATTGACGACGGGTCGGGGTACAGTGTGACGTGGCCCACGACCACGCACCTGACGACGGGAGGGGCGGCACCAACTCTCGCCACGTCTGGGTACAATGTGGTCGTCCTCTTTAAGGTAGCCTCGGTGCTGTATCTGGCTGTGGTCAAAGATGGAGCGGCCTAGATGCCGGCCCTCTCACAAGCCCTGAAGATGCGGAAGTTCAACCCGGGCATCACAGACGTCCTGTACTATATGATCCAAGGGGGTTCTATTGACTCTGTTGGGGTACTGGACGTAACCGACATTGATGCGCCCATCTTTGTAATTAGTTCGTCCTTCGGGCAGAAATCCTCACGGGATCTCCGGGCAGATTTCACAGGGAACTCATATGGGCCGCTATTCAGTGGGGTCTATACATTCACGTCAGTTCTCTACCACTCGGCTCAGCCGAGCACCACAGGGGAGAAATCCATGGTGGTCTACGACGCGTCCAATATATCAGGAGCGGCACTAACAACTGCGGTAAACGGACGGTATGACGACGCCACCGGGCTATTTGACGTGGAATACTTTGATATCGACGTGTCCCGGCAGTATCTGTTTGGGACAGTTTCGAGCTCTGCGAACGACTACATATTTGCGATGGAGACTTGGGGCACTGCCACGGCGGGTATCAGCACCACAGAAGGAATGATAGCGTCTGACATACTAGACACGCTTGATCTGCCCCTATCGGCCCTAGCGGCGCGGTCCGCGTTTGACTGTTCGTACGACCCAGACGCCCGGGTTCTGTATGTAGTGGCGGAGCACGACAGTGGGCTCTCCTCGGGGGACGTCATCGCAGTGAACTGCGCTACAGCGACCAGTCTGTCTATCACAGGCACATACGGTAATTCATATACGAACGCGCAGGCGAGAAGCTGTCGCGTGCTGCCCGCGACCGATAACCCATACAGCTCGAACACATGGCTTTATGTGGGCACCGACGCAAACTACCTAGTGAAGGTAAACGCCAACTCTCCCGGTGCCATGGCCCAGCAGTCTGCGGTCAATATCGGGGTGGACATCGACTACATATTTGTGCCCGACGAGACGTTTAACTACATCTACGTTTGTGGCGACGGCACGGTCGCCTCCATTGGCAACGCGAAAAGTAACGCGTCGGTGACTGTGGCATCTTCGCTGACGATTGCGGGCGCTACACATTTGACGGGGATCGGCTCCACCACCCTCGCAGAGTATGGGGCGCGGTATCTGTTTCTTACGGACCGCGTACAGGATAAGATATACGTGGTGAGCGTGTCTGGGTCCGGCACGCTGGCGCTCTACGCCACGTGGGATTATCTGGCCATCCCGAGTTCGACGGGGAGCACAAGCACATCTCGTATGAACGGCCCCCGGCGGGCTATATACCAGAGTTTAGTCTAGGAGGACATTATGTGGGCAGAGGTAGTTGACGGAGTAGTTGTGCGGTTTCCGTACACGGTGAACCACATCA
>Ga0075119_1001433_pt1 | contig 11456 bp, 20 predicted proteins | sample AntAceMetag02UK9_FD_69791 | JGI IMG/M metagenome (GOLD analysis project Ga0075119, IMG submission 69791) | Saline lake microbial communities from Ace Lake, Antarctica - Antarctic Ace Lake Metagenome 02UK9 | ecosystem: Environmental > Aquatic > Non-marine Saline and Alkaline > Saline | place... | reverse complement strand
GGTATCCTTGCCAGCACAAGGCCTCCAATCCCGATGAATCCCTGATATTGTCCTGTAGCTATGATTGGGTATTTCATTATCTCGACTGAATCTTTGTATTCATCAGCTCTAACAAATTCATAACCCTCTCTTAATTTCTTCGATACATTTCCTGCATCTTGAAAACCAGCAACTTCAGTTCGTATCCATCTATGGATAAAACCGTATGGAGCAGGGGGAGCATCCAAACTGGATGGTAAAGTCCAACTTTTTTTTCTAGTTGTCTCAGTTCTAGAATCGGACTTGCGTGAAGACTTGTCTAGTGTAGTCATATTTTATCTTTCCTCCTTCACGAATTTAGCATATTCCTCTAGTGGCACCCCTAATTTTTTAGCAATAGCCACCTGTGACTTGGTGAGAGTCACGGTTCTGCGTCCTCCTTGCTTTCTAGAAACTCCAGCAACAGCCTGGACGGGTCTGTTGTTGCTGTTTTCCTTGCGGACAGTTTCCTCAGCACTAGCAAACTTAGAAGGAAAATAATCCTTCATTCGTTTATTAATTTCATTATAGTAGTCATCACTATCTAAGTCAAACCCCTGACTCAAGAGATCTTCATGTAACCCCATAGCCACACTAGTCAATACCCTATCCTGACCAAACCAACTATTATCTTGAGCCCAAGTTCTTGCTTTAGGGCTTATTACTGGAGTTTGTCGAGTAATGTTTTGTTCTACAGTTGCTTGTTCTTTAGAGGCAGCTTCAGCTTCTTTTTTAAGCCTGTCTTTTTCAGATAAGGAAATCCTTACTTTTTCCTTCTCTACAGCTAATCTAGTTAAGCTATCGTTAGCTTCCATTACTTGGTCTGTATCCTGATTATCTAAAGCATCTTTAAGTTGTCTTTTTACTTTGTCTCTTTCCGCATCAATTCTAGCATCATACTGCTTTAAATATTCAGTATCGCTATGTTCATACTTTTCAGAAACATCAGAGTATTTTTTCTGTAATCCTTTAGCATACTCAAGTGCAGCTTTTTCTCTTCTTTCTGACTCTCTGTATTTAAAAGTTAATTCTTTAATTCTTTTCTGAGCATTATCAGAAACCTTGGAAAGATCATCTGTCTTTTTATTTTCAGATTCTGTTTCTTTCTGTTGAATCAAATCAACCTTGGGTTGATTTTCTTCTGCTTCTGCTTCTTTTTTGCTTTCTGTTTTATCTTTTCCTAGACTGGATATATCTGTATATCCTAAATCTACGTCTTCTTTTTTTATTTCGGAAGCGTGTTTTTCACTGTCCGTGTCTACACCTTCAAAATTGATGCTAGTTTCTTGAACGTCATCCGTATCAAGCTCTACATCATTATTTTTCTTTTCTTCTGACATGTTTTTCTCTCCTAAATGTTATGAATGATATTTTCTGGATCACTAACTGTACCAATAATTTCGTCATCGTTCAGAATTCTTACTTCACCAAGATCTGTTTTAAATCTTGATCCAGCATATCTTCCGAAGATTACCCATTGTCCTTCTTTACACCAAGGTCCTGTTGGAAATTTTGATTCATCGTGGTAACAAAGTGGTCCCATTTTTATTACGAGAGCACACACTGTTGCTATAGACATTCTTTCTTGAGCTTCGTCCGACACATAAACACCACCTTTTGTTTTAGAAGGGGGTATGTAAGGTCTAACTAAAATTCTCCAGCCAGTGGGCTCGGGAGTTTTCTTAAGCATCTCTGTTATGTCGTTTGGGTCGGTAGGTATTTTTGTTTCTGTCTGTTTCTTAAGACTCGAAACTATCGCTGACCCGTCTGGTTTTACCAAGGTCGTCATCCTCTATATCCTCATTTTTCAGCAGGTATTTTATCACCTGAAGCAGTTCTTCTAAAGAACTGAGTTGACCCCTAGAATACTGAAGCTTCTCTATACTGTCAACACTGTGCACGATATGGTCGGTTTTATTGGAAATCATTTTGGATACTTCCTGTCGGATCTGATTTACTGTGTCTATATCCATCATAAATTAAGATACTTTTTTCATTATTTTTTATGTTTAGCACCCTTCATTATTTTGCCACTTGGCATTTTGTGTGTCTTTTTCTTTTCTTTACTTTTAGTTTTTTTGATCATTATTTTTACATTTACACTTACATTGTTTAATAAATAGTATTTTACAAACAGTCCACTTAGTTATAACGTGAGCTGTTCTTAAAACTTCTTTTCCAAAATTAATGAACTTATTTAGTTTTTCCATTATTTTTTTCCAACATAAATTAGATAACCATGTAGCAAATTTAGATAGTTTAGTCCAGATTAATTGTCTCATAATTTTATTAGCAGTTCCATGCTCGTAGGGATTTGTTAATTCTGCTATTCGGATCTCTAGCCGTTTTAGCAGAAGTTAGTTTGTTTTTCATGCCACTCATTCTTGCACAAAACGAAGCTCTTCGTTTATTACCTACCACTTTACTAGGTGCTTTTAAATTACCTTTTTTGTAACTAGCTCTTCCTTTGGCATTTAATCCACCTTTTGAATTTTTACCTTCTTTTCTAGTCCAGGCTTCTGTTCTAGCCATTGTGTTTAGCCCCTTTCATAATTCTACCGTCAGGCATTTTATGAGTTTTCTTTTTAGGGAATCCAGCTTTCATGTTTTTATAAGCTTTAGAAGAAACGGTTGATTTTGATTTTGGTCTTGAAATACCTTTTTTCTTTCTAGCATTAATGTTTGCGTACAGTCCTTGTTTAGTCATTATTTTTCTCCTTTGTTGGCAAGTGTTCTTGCAATACTTTCACCAGATCTTCCTACTACATAACCCCCTAGACCAATGTTTAATAAAGTCCAAACATCACCAGGTAATTCAAATGTAATAATAGTTCCAGTAAAGATTCTTATGACAGGTCCTAAGACAAAATTCCACACTAAAATAAATATTAATACATACATTAATAAAGGTCTCCAACTAGCTACAAACCAGTTAGATTTAGCTTCTGCTTCAACAATAGAAGCCGCAGCTTTTAATTCTTCTGTGGATGATAATAGTAATTGAGTATTAAGCTGAGCTTTTAATTTTTCTGCTAGGTCTTTATCAGGTATAGCTTTATCTACTGTAGAAAACAGCATTTTTGCTAAAGGAGCTATAATACTTAATGCGGGTAGCATTAAGAATACTCCTTAGCTACTTCAAATTTTAGGCCAGAACCTAGGAAACTCCATGTGAACATAATGGTATGAGTATACCAGATAATAATAACCCAGACTAGGATCCGTGTCGTTCCTTTAAAATCTGCATGATACCTTTGAACTTCTCCTGTCTTCTCTCTCCTAAAAAAGGAAACATTACATACAGACATTGAATGGCAGGTTCTCCGTTAATTCTCCAGGCATATAGATCTTTATGACCTTCTTTTCTAGGCTTACGATGGCCTAACTTACCTATGCCGAAAAAGTCTATGAACTGCTGTATGATGTCTTGATCAGACATCTCCACTTGCATTCTAAAATATTTTTTAGTGGTACCTACTCCACCCTTCCACAATCCAAAACTGCCCTCTCCTTCAAATACTCCAGCAAGGAAAGCTAGTTTGTTCTGCAACAATATATTATGCTTTTTGTCTAAGTCTATGTGAGATAGATCCATTAATGGATCTCTTTACATAACATTGCGAACTTTCTTTTTTAAAGGTACTTTAATCCCCTCTGGCAAAGGTCCTTTTTCTGGGGGCTTTCCAAAACGTTTACCACCACTAAGACCTTTTCTATCTTTTTGAGACATTTTTTATTTTCTTAGAATTTTCCATAGCGTAAAAAACTTCCTTACCTTTTTTCTTACCGTACGTTTTGGTAACAGATTTTAGAATCTTCTTACCCTTGGTATTAAGTGGCATGTTACTTACCTCGGTTGTCTTTTTGTTTTTGTGCTTGTAGTTGTAATTTTGATTTAGCAATTCCCAATCTATCTTGTTGAGATTCTTCTTGTGAATTTAATTTTTCCATACTTAAAGCAATATCAATGTCTTTTCTATCCATAGTACCTTGCTCTTTCATTTGAGACTCTTGCACTTTACGCTGTAAGTCTAGAGCTCTCAAATCTATTTCTTGTTGTTTTAATTGAACTAAAGGATCTTGTTGTTGACCCATAGCTTGAGCCTCCATCTGTTGTAGCTTAGCAGTAATCTCCACAATCTTCTGAGCAATTAATTTATCTACTTGACCTTGTAATGCTTCTGGATTTTGTTGAGCCATCTGCATCATTCTTGGGTCTTGTTGAACCATAGTAGTAATTTCAGCTGTTGCTTTTAAACTAACATGTTCGGATATATGGGATTGTAATAAAGCATATACTTGTGGATTGATCTGTACCATTCTTGATTGCATGAAAATAGAATGAGCTTGGATATGAGCTTCATGATCCTGTGCTGGAAATGCTTGTAGTACCTGAACCTTTAAAGCCTCTGAGTTCTCTTTAGCAGGATCGGTGGGCTGAGGTTGTTGTGGCGGAACTAATAACATATCGATATTCTTAGTACCTAAACTTTCGTACACTCTTCGGTACGCTTCATAGACGTTATGTAAATTAGGAGCAGACTGAGCAATTTGTAATTGGGTTTGGGCTAACGTAACTCGTTGGGTCATCGACCACAAATTAGGATCGGCCATAGGTAGTACATCGATACGATCATCAAAGTCGGTTGCCTTAATACTTCTTTCCGCACCATATACATCGTAAGGATATTCTTCTGGTAAAGATTCATTACAAATTCTTGCTAGGATCCTAAACTCTTGCTTCATAGCATAGTAGCAACGTTTGTGAATAGCACTCATCACTCTCGAACCACGTTCCATTAATGCAACGGTAGTACCTACCGCAGCTTGTTGGTTACCATCGCCTACTTGAATATCCGCAATAGCAGCAAATCGTTGTCCCGCAGTAACCACAAAATTTAATAAGGCAAATAACGTTTGCGAAGGTTCCTTGAAAGGTAACATTTGGAATTGATCTTTGATGTTTCCCCCAGGTGCGTCCACATCTCTAAACTCTCCTGGTTGTATAGGCTGGTCATCATCTCGTACTTTCATACCTCTCGATTTAAATCCAGCAGGTAGATTGGACAACGTACCAGCGTCCAATAATTGTCGTAATGCTTCGGTGGCCGTTCTGGTTAGACCGCCAATCATGTGGAGTAAACCAAAGCCGTAAAAACCTAATCCTGGTAAAAACTTAAAGTGGACAAAGTATTCAATACGTTTGTATCTAGCGTCATCGGCTCGATAGTTTCTGTAGATAGATAGAATTTGTCCTGTGTTCTCAATAACGGTGACTACGTAAGGAACTTTAACATTCTGTTCTCTACCCATTTTTTCTGAAGTGTATTCTTCTAAATCTAAATCGACATGAACTTCTAATACGTTATACAACAGTTCGTTGTAGGTAGGTTTAATTCCTTCAATCTTATTAATTTTATCCTGAGTAGTATTCTGCTCAATACTTGGTTCTTTCAATTCTATTTTAGAATAGATACCAATCTCCATCTTCTTTAAAAGTTCATTCTCTGTCATTTTCATCACTTGAGAAATTCGTTCACACTCTGCTAAACTAGTAGCATAATAAGGAACCACTAAATCTCTGGGGTGAATATATTTAGAGACAGGTCGTTCTAATAATTCATCGTAGTATACTTTCTTAAACGTAGATCCTGTGAGAGGTAAGTAATACAACATTTGATCTACATCCGTAGTGTACTCTTCCATCTTATCCGTGATTAAATAATTCATATAATCTTTAACACGGCTTGCTTGTTTTTCTTTCTCAGGGGTAGGCTGTCCTACAATCTGTGCACGTACAGGCCCATCAGGTGGAAGTAGTTCCTTGTAAGCTTGTGCTTGAAACTGCACACATGCTTCGTTAAGCATGGGATGAGTAACACCGCTTGCACCTTTAAAGGGTCTGTTCAATGGACTGTATTGTATGCCGAGTAAATCTAATCCTTTAGTAATGGTATCTTCCCATTCTTTTCTGGAACCTAAATCATTTTTATAGTCGTCTATTAAATCGTTAGCTAAATCTCTTAGTTCATTTTCGGTTAAACGATCCGCAATGTTTTCTGCAAAATTAAATTCTTGCTCTGGTTCCTGATCCGTGGTCTCTGCTCCGTCTTCCACGATTTCTATTTCATCCATCACGGCTGACGGATCAGCGACAGGGGAATCTGTCTGTTGAACTAATTCTTCAACAGATAGTTCTTCATTGTTTTTATCAATTGGCATTTTAATTTCCTACCAAACCTAGTACAATTTGCAAGGTTTGTTCTTACCTAATTTTGTTTTAATCATTACACTACCACCTTTACGCATAGAGCCTTCACTAGCAGTGGTGTCTCTTGTTTTCTTCGCTTTTTTTTCTTTAAGATATTTTCTTAAATGAGTAATGGGACTCAATCCCTTCATATAAGGTTTTGCTCTAGAAGTCTCTTCTTCCAACTCAGTTTCTATCACTGCTTTGTCAATTTCTTTCCAGCCCATGTTAATATCCTAACAAATCTTAGTTGGTTTATTTTTTCCTAATTTGGTCTTAACGGTAACGTAAGAACCTGAACTATACTTGTTTACCGAACCGCCCATCATTTTTTTATTTCTTCTCGATACTTTTTTATCCTCTTCGTAATCAGGGTACATATCTGGAGAACCTTCATAACCTTCTCCTGGATCCTCACCTGGTTTCAATAAATTTTCTATATGCTTTTGTTCTTTTTTAGTAAGTGCCATAATTAAAACACCCCTTTAAATTTAGTACCTCTGATTGCTATTCCGTTTCCTCTGGATACGGATCCGCCTGTGCTTAAAAACTCTAGTTTGTATCTAGGGTCATTGTCTTCAGTTCTACGTATAGCCCCAGAAGGTACTTTTGATTTACCTTGAGTAGACTTCATTTTTTTCTTTTCCTTCTCAGAAAGGGCATCTTGAATAGACTTTATTTCTTTCTCAGAAATAGCACCTTTTAATTTACTTAAATCTTTATCTGTTTCAATTTTTTTACCTTCAGCTGCTTTAACCATAAATTTTTTACGCATAGTATTTATATTCCTTTTCTAATCTAGCCTCTTCCTTTTCATCGGTGTAAGTGCTAATTAATCCGCCTTGGCGGTATCTTAACATAGCTTGTGTAGTGCTGTCGACATAGTCATCGTGTTGACCATGAGGAAAAGCAGCACACTCTTCAATCACATCTTGAGCCCAATGTTCATCAGGTGCCCATACCATTCCACTTTCAAATATAGGGGCTACTACATTGGCTCTAGTAATTTTATCCCTACCCTTAGCTGGAACATAATCCAAAACAGGTATACCCATTCTTCGCATCTCTTGAATTAAAGGCATACCAGTAGCCTTTGCTTCAATAACAATACTTTCTGGTTCCCAATATTTATATAAATCATAAGCAACTATCTTTAGATCTGGAAAATCCCATCTTCCTTTTTGAGCATCTAATAAAAGGATGTTAGGATCATATCCTTCGATAGGATGAAATATTCCCCATACCGTAATAGCAGAGTAATCAGCAGTTTCTTTTTTTGAATAAGCAGTATCCATGCTCATGATGATATGTTCTATTTTGGGTATATGCTCAGATGTCCATTTCTTCCACCACTCACGTTTTAATATAGCCCCCTCCTCTGCAACTGGATCTTGCATGTACTGGGCATTCCAATTGTGAACTGAAATAGAAGCTTTCACTTTTTCTAATTCTTCTAGGCTCCAATATTCTGGCCATATGGATCTACCTGATTCTAATATGGCAGGGAAACTAATAACTTTCCATTGATCGGACTTAGGTTCTTTTTGAGACTTAATGAGCCTTCCTGTTAAATCATCTTGTGCCCAACGTGTCATAACCACAACGATAGTTCCTCCAGGTTGTAACCGCTGACGAGGACCTGAACTGTACCAATCGTAGGCTCGTTCCATTGCTGTGTCCGACATAGAATCTTGCTCGGTATGTGGATCGTCAATAATTAATAAATCTGCACCTCGACCTGTAATGGAACCGCCCACACCAGCAGCAAAATATTCACCACCATGATTTGTTTCCCAACGTCCTTTTGCTTTAGAGTCTTCTCTTAATTCAACGTTTCCAAAAATTTGTTTATATTCTACGCTACCCATTAAATTTCTAACTTTAGATCCAAACCTACTTGCAAGTTCTGCGTTATGTGAAACTTGCATAATTTTCATTTTAGGGAACCTTCCTATCATCCAAGCGGGGAACAAGAAGGAAGCAAATTCTGATTTTGTATGCCTAGGAGGCATATTCACAATGAGCCTCTTTAATTCTTTATTGGCTATTTTAGTAAATTCATTAGAGATAATTTGATGATGACCCCACTCCTCTTTCTTATTTGTTTTACGATATATGAAATCTGGCCATACTTCCTGGACAAAAGTAAGAAAGTCATCCTGGCATAATTTTATATATTCTAGTTGCTTACGTAAAACTATATCCCGCAATTCCTCATCGGTTAATGTAACTAAACTATTATTTATACTTTTCATAACGTTTCAAAAAAAATTATATTATATATCGTTTTTGACTTTACCTTTTTCTTATCTCCTTGTTAAGCACCATCAAGTTCTTTACAAGAAAAAGAAAAATACAATTTAGCATCATTAACTTTTTTACTATCCATACTGTCTAATACAGTAATGGACTGTATATACCCAGCCATAGCACACTCTTTATGAGTATTATATAATGTGGGATCTCTGATTGGGTCTCCACATTGATTACTTAATACCGAACAAGCATACATAATTAATGCAAATTTCATAACGTTTCAAATTTTTTTATATTATATACCAGTTTAAGCCCTCCTTCTTCTTGTATCGTTTGAAACTTGTGTGCGTCTATGTAAGTTACACCTTTAGCTCCCCGATTAGGTACCTTAAAAATTTACAACCTATAATAGAACTAATGAAAACGAATCCATTTTGACATCCTCAAGGAGCCTGGTCTATTGCCCGTGCTACGCTAATGTAGAACGAACCATGAACATGACCGATAACCTCTAAGTTATCGGTCATCACTAGTGATAGTATAAAGTTATCACTAGTAATCCGTAATCAGTCTGACCCATGCATTATGGATACTATCCCACGCACCATGCATAGGAAACACCGCATCAGCAACCAAGAGTTGTGGAGATACAATCAGGGATTGTATCCTATAGAGTTTCAGGGTTCTCTCCGAGAGGGCTCTATTGCAGATCAACATCACACCACCTCGGGCAACGTACGTATTAATCCACGACACCTGCCACTTAGAAAGCTTGGGATAGCTGACGTAATCAGCTTTAAGTTCACACCAGAAGCTTACCCCTTTGTATATCCCAAATAGATCAGGGATACCGTTGATTGTTCTACTTTCTATTCTTGTGAAATGTATATCTTTCAAATACTTTTTGAGAGAGTGCCATAGTTTGGTCTCTCTTTTTTGCTCGGCCATTCTTACCTTTTAATCCTTTGCTAATGACTGTCAGTAGTTTTGGGTTGTCCCTAAAAATTTGACACAGTTGATTTGTTACAATGTTTATCACGTGTTCTTCGTTCTTGTCATCCTCCAGGACAGATCCTTCGTCCTTGAGTCCTCCGTACCATACCGCTGCGTGAACTATTTCATGGAGAAGAGTATTGGCCATGTCCTTGTCTTCGATATCATCAGCAAGAGTTATTTTATTTTCTTTACTGTTATATTCTCCGTAACACTCGTCCTTAAATTTAATGTTGTCACTAGTTTCAATAGCAATGTCCGCAAAACTAATCTTGATTGTCCTCGGTAGTAACCTTAACAGATCCGACATTTGTTCCTATCTTCCCACTGGTTAAGAGTTGCCAAAACTCTTTATTTTTTTTATTCAGTTCGTTCATCTTCAATTGATGTGACATCAATTGTTTTTGCGTTGTGCCCGTCAATTTTCTTTGAGAGTTCTTGTAATTTTTTTTCAAGTTCAGCACGGCTCATACCCTCCAGTCCATTAACAGTCAGTTCTCTTTTATCAATATACATTCCAGCTAATTGGCCAGAACGATACTCAGCGTTAATTGCGGATGCCCATTGTTTATCTCCAGCAGCGGAGTTGGCATAATACTCTAATTTTTTGTATCTTCTTAATTTATCTTTTTCATAGAAGGCCACTGCTTCTGCTTTCCTTTTATCTAAGTAAGCAACCACGTGTGGATGTATTCGTCTGTTAGTAAGACGTGCACCAATTGCACTGGCAGACTTGTCCGACATTTCTTTTCCTGGCTCACCATAAACTTCTTTTACAATGTCCATTTTTTTCTTCTGTCCCCAATGTTCAATAAGTTTATCAATAAACAATGTTTGCTTCATTGTTAGATCATCAATAGTTAATTCACTCTTTGGTTTCTGTCCCATTATTTAACACCTCTAAATTTTGTACCTTGGCTAAATTTCTTCTTTTTACTCACATTAATCTCCTGGTTCAAATCCTATTACAGAGATTATACAGGATTTTCAATTCAAATTCTATTGTAGGGATTATATAGGTTTTTCAATATCAAAACCTATTATAGAGATTATACAGATATTTCAAAATATCTGATTAGTCCCTCAAAATCGTGACCAGAAGACTGACATACATGTTTTAAGGGTCTAGAGGTACAAATTTTTGTACCTAGGTACAAGAGAGGTACACCACTAAAATGACTTACTATTGTTGGTACATATAGATAATAGGTCGAGAGGTACAGAGGTACACTAGTTTGACGTATTATTTTGAGTCATGTCCAAATATCTGTAGAACCTCTATAGAGGAATTTGAATTACCCCTCCCTGCAGATATGCCCAACTACTGCTGCCTGCAGATATAACCAACGACTGGTTGTCCCTGATGCGTGGTCACTGATCCGTGATTACCGAAATATCCTTCAAATACCGTCCTCTCATCAAATAAAGCTTCACAGCTAGCACTACCCGACCCACGAACCGTTGTTAAATCTCCAGAGGCCATAATTATCGCAATAACCACTACTTTAAACATTTCCTCCTCCTCCTTAACTCCTTTAAGAACTGGGGCTTTAATATCCCCCTTTTAACTGGATTTAAATCATAAGGTACACTTAAGATACTTTTAACCAGTTCCTCCTTTAGTTCCTTCAAGGTTAGCCCTTTAGAGTCTTTAACCATTGGTAGGGAACCTCTCCTTAATCAATTGTTTAACTACTGGATCCCTTTTGTTTAAATGTTTGATAGGAAATCCATCTTGGTGCACGGCATCCTTAACCTTAACTACCTTAACAAACTCCCTACGAAACATTACTTTCCTCCAGGTGTACAGAGTAGGCAACGATTCGAAATGTTTCACCGCCTCCGATTCACTGAAGAAAATTCCGTAATGTTTTAGCTTCCAGGGATTCTTTTTGTGATTAGGATAATCCTCCTGGCACGTAGTTTCCTTGTACTTAAC
>Ga0075119_1001420_pt1 | contig 11527 bp, 8 predicted proteins | sample AntAceMetag02UK9_FD_69791 | JGI IMG/M metagenome (GOLD analysis project Ga0075119, IMG submission 69791) | Saline lake microbial communities from Ace Lake, Antarctica - Antarctic Ace Lake Metagenome 02UK9 | ecosystem: Environmental > Aquatic > Non-marine Saline and Alkaline > Saline | place... | reverse complement strand
TCATCGTCGTCATCGTCGTCATCGTCATCGTCAAATTGTGGGCTCGCGGGCTCAAGGGTCTCACCTGGCGGAGAGCCGCTGCTCGCAAGATGTTCCTTGTACCAGGCGGCGTCTGCGGAATCATCCTTTTTCGTAAGGGATGCCTTCTGGTATACCAGTGTGTATGCATCTGGGTTATTAACTACCTTCTCCGCGCTGATGGTCCCAACGCGGAGGTCGCTCATCACAACCCACTCACCCCCTGGGTTTCGTGCAAGTGAGATGTAATGACCCCCATATACGATACCCTGGTGGATCACTACGCCAACCAGGTTGTACACCGCGTCTCCGGAGTCAAGCGCCATACCCGTACAATACGACGACATATCTAGGCCGTCAAGCGGGTACGAGATGCGCGTACGAATCTTGCCACCCGCCATCGTGAATCGCTTAAGAGATAAGATAAGCACCTCGGGGAGTCGCCACAGCCGAACCCCACGAACCGCGTCTACCTTCCCGGCAGTGGGGCTGCTCCATTGAGAATCGCCCGTCATTGCCTCGCTGACGAAGAACTTATCCAGACAGTCCCTCACCGAAATCAGGCCCTTGCCATCGGGTCCCCCGTCTTTAGGGCCGTGCTCCGGTACCGCAAGGTTGATGCTAGAGAACGGCTCAAACTTGAAGGAGCGCTCCTCTGTCTGACGACTCGTGATGATGGACATAAACTGGCCGTGAAACATCTGCGTCATAATCGGGCTGTACTCTTTCGCAAAGTGGCCATACCAGCTGGATGTAGATGCCCGGTCTAGGTTCTCACGGAGGTCGTCTGTGGGACCCTTGGTAACCAGGGTCGTATTGTGCTCCATTGCGCGTGTCACGTCTTCACGGGCCGTAATATCCTTGGAGAGAGCCTTGTGGAGAGAGTCTAGCATAAACATCATACACTCGTGCGAATCATTCTGACCCTCCATCAGCCAGCCCATATTCTCCGAAACGGCAGCCTCGCGGAACCTCATGTAGAACCCCCTTGGAGACAAGGTAGTTGTATTAGGTGTCCGAATCGCGTCAAAGATGTCTTGGATCTGGTTCGTTAGGTGCTTCAGGTGGTCTGGCTTATTCTCCCACCCATCAATCACTAGATAGGAACGCGCACGAATCCACTGAGCAAACCGACGGATCCTCGCCAGCACCTGTATTGACGTATTCAAGAAACACGTATTCCCTAGGTTCTGGATTCCGCATCGGAACACCGGGTATTGGGGTGATTCTGTTGTAACCGTGTCAGTTGTAGGAACTGCTGCGGCCATTCTGGGTTGGTACCACTTCTTGGTTGTGTATGTGTCTTTCGGTTAGAACGCTTTGGTCTCAATTCAGATGGCATCTGACACGGTTGTATGAACGCGTTGCACCGCAGCCCCCCTCGGGTCATCTGGTAGTGATTTCGCGAGTGACCTGAGTGAATCCAGCGCAGTGCTCACGCGTATCCGCGAAGACTGGCTTGGATTACGCAGGCTGTTTACAACCCGGAGAAGAACGTCCAACGAATCCATATCCAGCCCCTTGCCGAATCCACCGAGGACCTTGATAATATACTCGTACAATACGTTTCCGACCGCAAAAGAATCCATAGTATGTATACACCTTCGCAATACGTGTCTCGTGCGGTTCGCCGCGGATGGGATGTGTCTCGTTGTTTCCCACATCCCAACGATGCATCTACAGCGCTCATTGAACAGGGTATCGCCCTCGGGAATGCGGTCGGGCAGGAGGACATCCCCGACTGAAAGGTACGGAGACGCTGGTGGTAGACGGCGCAGGGCCCGCCGGAGTGCACCCGAGCTCCTCCCCTCGGCACCGTCTTCAATCGCCTCGCGGATATCGGTTGGGAGCGTGGGCTCTAGCAGAATCACCGGGTGTAGTATATCTGGGCTAGAGTCCTTTGTCGCAAGTACGGCGATAATTGGGAGTTCGGTTGGGAACTGATGGTAGTTTCGTACGTTTAGAAGAGATGCGTAGCGAATAATCAACGACACGATGTCATCATTAGAAACCATAAACTCATTCGTATTCGCGTTTATAAAGTCAATCATCCGAAGTTCTGCGGTATGTGGGTTCATCAGAACGTTCCCAGAATGAAGGTCAAAATGGGTCTTCCCCGTTTTCTGGATTCGTTGTACGCCATACAACAGGCGAATCGCCTCGGTTACCATGATTGCGCTGATACTCTTCCCGCTTGGCTGGGTTGGTATAAACCGTTTGAATGAGCTGGCTACCCGTTCGGGGTCTATATCATCCACCGACGTACCACCGTATTTGGAGATTACCATGGATACTGGCTTATTCATGTCTCGCATCAGGCGGCGAGTATTGCACCCCTGTGATATCAACTCCTCGCGGATATCCGATGGCGAGCCCTTTGGCATGCACACACGCGAAGAACCCAGCGTAAATATGCCGTGTGGGTCAAGTTCCCGTATATCCTTTTCGTATCGTGACTCGTATTTTGCGTCGCGGTGTGTCATTACCTTCCCAACCTCGTCCTTTGCCCGGGTATTGTATTGTTTCGTTGATTCTCCTTCGCACTGATAACGGGGCTTTACAACACAACTCGTCACCCCCGTACCAATCACATGTGCTTTCTTAGATGTCTTGTTTTTTGATATACGAACCCTCCGCTGCGTCTGCCGCCGCTGCGCCTGTCGTTTTGTCATCTACTTTGACCGCTCTTTTAGCCATCGCCGAACAACTGCCCTGGGGTCATCTTCGCCAAATGCTCGCGGGGGGGGTCGTACAATACTATCCCAGTGGTCAGCAATCAAGCAGGCCGTGATCTCGTTGGGATGGTCGTACTGTGAACATAGGTCGCCAAATGTCTCTTTTAACCGATTCTTACCATCGGTTATCCCCGAAGGAGATACCGGATAGACAACACTCTTGTGGTCGCGGATGGTTGTTGGTGACGCGGTAAATACCAAGACACCCACCTGGTCCCTGTAGGACCACCACCCAATCTGAGACATCCCTGGTAATCCAGCATCTGGGTTCGCAACCACGCTATCCCCGGAGAGCACATCCGTAACATCACGGTCATACACCTTCTGGAACCCTAACCGGGTGTACAACCCAGCCCAAGCAGCAGGGTCTTGACGCTGGTGTACGTGACACAGTTCATGAATCATGGTTGTCCACAGGCTCTTGGGGGAGTCAGAGCGCAGAGAGTCCCTAATGGGCACAATGACATACTGGTCTAGGGTATGTGGCATACCCCCCTCGGTATCCCCAGAAGCAAACAAGAGTCTTGGGGTTGTCACCGGAAAACGCAGCGGAAAATCACGGAGCGCGCGCTGGAAGGCCTCCTGTATCCGGTTGCGAATCGGCAAGGGTATTCGCGAATCATCGGGGAGATAGTATGCCCGATTCATGGGGCGCAGTACGCGATTCCTCGGGCTTATGCTCGAATAAAACCTAGTCCCATCGGGTCCCATCGGGATCGTTTCTAGCGGACTCTCTGACGTGCTCACATAATATGTGACTACGATAAGAAGCGTTACGACGACGGTTGTAATTACCACAAGTTCCATCTAGCATATTGAGTAAAGAAGGCTCATACATACAACGTCATTCCGGTGTGAGGAATCTGTGAACTCAAAGAAACCACCTCCCCGGTATCCGTGTACAGTGTTGTGAGTTTTTGCGATGGGCTCCGATATTCATTTATCTTCTCGAGGATTTCGTAGAGATGTTCGCCCGACTTTACGTGAAAACTAGATGTTCCACCCACAGACCACCCGGTCGGCGGCGTTGACCCGAACTTGTGGATAATAGTTAACCGAGTACTGTCTCCTATAGAAGCGTATTGGCCCATCTTAACCTTATATGTATTATTCTTATTAGAACCACGAGATGCCCTTCAATCTCGGTATGATCGTCGCAACAACGATTCATTCTGGAATCGGTCTGGATGGGGGCATCCCGTGGAATCACCACGAGGACCTCCATAGGTTTCGCGATATCACAATGGGATGCCCGTTGATTATGGGAAGGAAGACGTGGGAGTCACTTCCTAAAAGGCCCCTTCCCGGTAGGGTTCATATCATAATCACGAGAAACCAAGAGTATAGCGTAAGCCACGACGCGGTTCACGTCGCACACACGCGCGAAGAAGCAATTCGGCTGGCAGAACAAGCGATTATGGCCGATGTTGGTTCCGACCGAAATCCAGATGGCTGGGTGTGGGTGATTGGGGGGGAAGACATATTTAAGATGTTCTCACATCATCGGTACCTGCAACGGATTGAGATCACGCGCGTACCCGACGAGGTCAAATGTGACCGCGCGTTTGTGCCCTTCCCACTATGGTTTAAGAAATCAAAATATCAGGAATCAAAAACAACGGACGGCCTTTCGTATATCACGTATGAATCACGGGGTCCCGATGATGAAGTTGTTCGTAGGAGAAGTTTTACATAGATGCTATATATAGATGGCTGCTTCAGGTGATTCAAAATCTTCCACGTTCATTGACATGGGTGAGGAAGACCCCTTACACGACGAGTTTTTACAGTTGGACAAAAAACTCCGACAAATCATCGTGCGTAAAAGTGAACTCGAACGCCTAATAAGAGAAAGGGATGCGCGATTAATTTTTAATACAGATTCGCCCGATGTCTCCCCAAATAAGTTAGATTTAATATATAAGCTTGCCAGCGAAGAAGAATATACCCTAGAAAATCTATTATCACATTCAATAAAGACCAAGACTGGAAATATTATAGCTGGTGCTCCGCACATATACGAATCATTGTGGGAGTTTGCATTCTTTTGTGGATTAGTACCAACTGAAGTACCGAGATTTCCAGTAGATTCTATAATCGTATTAATCAACCCCGATACCAAAGAGACGATTACAAATGAATATTTTGAAAATACCCCCCTTCATACTAGACCAGGTAGTAAAGCAGATATTATATGTAAGATAACTACAAAAGAAGCAGATTTATACAAGTTAGTATCGGTCAAATACTATTCTAAGTACAAAAACCTAGTAAAGCATTATGATATTGCAGATATTATCGAAGAGTTTAGACTCGATAGTTATAGTTCATCTTTCCCAGAAGGGACTACTGACATCCTATTGTGTATTAAAAACGGCACAGATCGGTATAGCCTTATTAAAAACGCAAGAACATCTGGGTTACGCGCCAGAATACACGAAAGTCAGATACTAGGCGAAGAACAACTAAACATTCTTCTCCCTAGAATACGCAAAGCCTCCAAACTGTTTCTCTCAAAGAGAAATACATCTATCGTAGAAAGGCCACTCAAGGCATTTCGTGTTCACCAAGCGTGGTTTGCTGAAAGCACACTACAATATATACGCGAACAGAGAGAAAAAGATACACGTACTTCGATTGAAATATTATGGGGAGCGGTTGCTAGGTCAGGAAAAACGATGTCGACCGTTGGATTTTTGACATACTATATACGAAGGGTTATACTTGGTGGAAGAGGAATGGCAAAATCAGCGTTATTAAAAAGATTGCCTAGAATATTAATTTTAACACCATTTCCAACGGAAACAATGTTGCAGTGGTATAATGACATATTTTACGTATTCAGAGACGTATATTCAACCGAGTTAACTTCGCCTGGTAATGGAAACTTGATATATTGCTCTCGTGAATCACTATGTAAGACAAGTCCTTTACGTGGAAGAGATATTACGAAGGTTCTATCTACGAACCCATACGTAATGATTATGAGTACACAAAAACTTCGCCAAGACGGAAACTCTATAGAAGCAGGGAGCACAGATGCGTTTGAATCATCGGTAATGAACGCAATATGCACACTTGATAACCCAACAAATCCATCGGCACCAGATATTGTAATTATGGATGAAGCCCACCAGGCATATTTTGTTAAGGATAAGGGGTCTCTTAGAAAAAAATCTAAGGGGGTACCGTCGTGTAGCGACACGAAAAATGAATGGATTATGGATATCGTTAATAAACCATCACAGATATGTCTATTCCTTACCGCAACATACGGTAAGGTTACATATCTTAGAAATCCTAAAACATATACATGGTCATATGAAGACCAAGTTTATTTTAGAGATATTGCACGATGTTCATATGACGAAATACAATCTAGATATAGTGATATATACGATGGTATTTTAAAACGGTTTAGAATCGGAGAAGGCGATTCCGCTTACAAGAAAACCCTGTCATTGCTAGAAACCCCAGAAAAATTACATAGTGAGTTTCAAAAGGCTTATATTAATATACCTGATTTGCACGTAGTTGGTGGATATTTTAATGGAATACATACAGATTCATACGATAAAACATCAATACGAGAAGGATTTACAAGTGGCTATTATGCATCTATGTGGAAAATTTACGGAAAAGGATTTCAAAATCCCAAGCAGATATTATATCTTCTGCGTCAAATTTGCTTTGACCCCAAGCAAGATATATTCATTGCTAAAGAAGATGCGGCAGGCGCGGCAGCTTCGGCATCTGCTGCTGGTTCTACGATTAAAGAAACCACACCTCATATCCCGCGAATATCTCAATACAAAACCGCGTATACTCACATTGAAGAAATCCAGAGAAACTATGGAGACGCAACCGATGTATTTTCATTACAAAACGGAGAAATTGGAAGACGCAAAAAAATATCACAGTTGTGGTTCTTACCTATGGGAACATCTATAAAGGATGATTTGGGTAGTTCAAGTTCCGCGGGAGCGATTAAGATACGAATCGCATCGCTCATATGGATAATGATGGTTGAGCATTCTGGTTTTTGGGAAAACTATGATATCTTAAGCCTGAATCATTCAAACAGGAACACATTGATACGCCAATGTTACGAAAGTGCCGATTCGACCGAAGCATCATTTTTAGAAGGACATCGTGAAGGTGATGACGACTGTAAGTGCCGTAAATGTTCAATCCATCATATCAAATCAAGTACTAAATCTATACCTGAAGCCGTACAAATAGCAGAAGAAAATGCACATAAAAAGGGCAAAATGCTAATCATACTTACGGGTGGAAGGGCAACAACTGGTGTAACTCTCAAGAATGTAGATATTGTTGGACTATTCAATACAGAGACATCTCACGAACAAACATTCCAGAAAATATTCCGCGGCTTGACCGATCGTGTAAACAAGTCTGCCGGGTATGTTATTGATCCGAATCCTCAACGGACGCAAAAGGCAGTCTATGATTCATTTTTATTCTCTAGAACTCACGAACCCAACCCGGAGCCAAAAACTGTGACAAACCAGCTGTCTGTGTTAAGACGATTATGCCCTCTAAACTCTCTCGGCTATGAACTTGGAATATTGGACAAGAGTAACGAGCACGAAACAATCGCCATAAATAAAGAAATAGAAGCATATACACGGGAATCACTTGAGTTTGATCGTCTAGAGAGTATTGTACAACTCCCAGATGAAATTATAACACTATTCAAAGACATCCCATATGACCCTAAGAGTGGCACATTTGGACAACCTAGAACACGCGGTGGTGCAATACCAGATGATATTGGTGACTCTAGTTCACCCTCGTCTCTTGGTGATGCCGCTGGTGCCTCTGCCGCTGGTGCCTCTGCCGCTGGTGGTGATGATTCCGCTGCTGCCGCTGATGATTCCGCTGGTGATTATGAGACGAATAATGATGTCTTACGAAGAAAGGCAATTGTTCGTGATATGTACTCCGTAATTATGCGTATGTTATACACGATTCGTGAAGCATCCGTGAAAGATGGAAGGTCTCTTGATATAGACTCATTCATACGATATGTAAGCGACTCTCGTGTAATAGATGATATATCTGAAACATTAACAGAGATATATCCAAAACTAGACATAGACACGATTCTACATTGGTTACTCGACTCTGTTACCCACAACCGAGTGATGTATTACTCAGAACTTCAAAAAATACCAGCAGGGTTAGATATGACAAAGGAAGGTAAAGAGGACCCCGATGTATTTGAAGATTGTGGTGAGGCGTTTGATATGCTTACGACACCCCACAAGAAGGATGGTTCACTGATGGAATGGTTTGCGAATCGTTTGACTCCGCGAAAGTCGCAAAAAGACGAGTTTGGTGAGGTGTTTACACCAATGTCTCTTGTGAAAGAAATGATAGACCACGTGCCCGATTCCTTCTGGAAAGACCCATCTAAGAAAATTCTTGACCCAGCAGCAGGCTATGGGCAGTTCCCAGTGTATGCTTATTGTAAACTATTCGACGGACTTGCTGAAACCATACCAGACCCTAAAGAACGGAGAGACCACATTATCAAAAATATGCTCTATATTATTGAAATACAACCCAAAAGCGCAAGGATCCTAAGAAAGATGTTTGGGGGAGATGCGAATATTTTCAGAGGGTCATTTATACCCGGTGAACAATACTCAAGGAAAAGAATACCCATATATACGGATACGACATTTGATGTAGGTATGTTTGATTTGATTATGGGAAACCCACCATTTAATTCTGGTGGTATTCGTTCTGCTAGTCGTAAACAGCAAAAAACATCCAACACAGAAAAAGTAAAGAGTATATGGTCAGAATGTATTAAAGTGTCCTTATCACTATTAAATAAACACGGGTACATTTCATTTATAAATCCACTCTCTATGTTTAAACCAATTGGTGTATATTCTGATATATACACCCATATGAGAAAAAATATGTCGTTTAAATATATACACCCATTCAGTACAGAAGATAGTAAAAAACTATTTTCGGGTAGTGGTGAAATACCAACTGTCGCATATGTAATTGTCAACACAATGCCAGCAAGTTTGCTGGACCGTAATAAAATTAAAATAATGGAATCAACCCCAGAATCTACATATACAATCCAATATACACCGACCCTAATACTCCCACATCATAATGAAATCATAAATAAATTATATCATAAGTTTAATATAGTAGATAGAGATACATTTAAAAACTCTTCTAGTAAAATACAGACGAAAGGACATTTCAAGATTATAACAAAGTTCATAGATGATAGGGGTAAACGACTCGTATATTACAGATATTCTTCATCAAAAATACCCGAAATATATTATGATTCTAAAAAAATAATATTAAGTGATGCCGCAGCAACATCTATTCGCTATTTTTATGACACAGATGGTACATATGGTGCGAGTGATCCCCATCTAGTGATTATAGTGGATAAACCTTATATAGAAAAATATTTAAAATATTTTAAAACACGTCTCTGTACATTTATGTATAACCATATTAGATTCAATCAAAAGTTTGCCGAACCATATTTACTTCCTGATCTTAAAGATATTCCCACATCACATATTACAGACAGTTATTTAATGAACTATATAGGTCTAACTAAAAAAGAAAAAGAGGCGGTTATGAGTTTTAAGTATCATCCGATAGAATATACGCCCGAACATTTACAGGAAGATACTCGCCAATCTGGTAAATCAAGGAATACACGCCGAAATCATCGCCCGCGCAAACAGTCAGGAAATACACGCCGAAATCATCGCCCGCGCAAACAGTCAGGAAATACACGCCGATAAACCTACGACTCACTTGTCTCGCGAATGTTTGCGTACACAGTATCCAAGCCAGTATCTTCCACGGGCTTCTGTGGGGGTGATTGACTATCTTCCCACATCTTTTTATATTTCACAAACTCTTTTTGTACTTCTTTAAACTCATCGCAGGGTACCATTCTCTCCATTTCTTCTTCTTGTATTGCGTTTTGTTTCCTGTAATATACAATGGTTCTTTCTTGTGATTTGAGTTGTTTTTCAAGTGTGCTTGTCTGTGCCATGTATGTCTCTTCATTTTTAGTCGCTTCGAGTTCTTTTTCTTCAAGCCTTGAAAGCAAGTTGTCTGTCTCCTCTTTTAGTTGGTCAATCGTATGACGCATCTCTTCAAGAGATGTCTCAAACTCAGTAATCTTTTCCTGTAGTGATGACTCCTTTTCACATATAGTTTGCAACTGTTCCTCTACAGTTTCGACGTGTATCTTCAGTCTATCTCGTTCAGTGACAACATCTTCGTATTCTCGCAGTTTTCCATCTTTGTATAGGTCAGCATAACGAATAAACCGACGGTTGTAAGCCTCGGCGATAGTACACAGTGCTGATAAGAAATGCCGGTTGATATTGAGGGGAGTCATACCAATATTAAAACCACGACTATCTCTAACTTTTACCCATGATAAATTTACATTCCTACCCCAACCGTTTGTGTTAAATAGTATTCTGTATAATCTTCTGGAGATAGTCGCATTTGCTCTGTACGATGCTGTTCCATTAGAGACGAATATCGGCGTTTCATTTCAACCTCAATAGTATCCATCTGGGTACGAATGAACTCATTCATAGATTCCATAGTGAGTGGGTATATTACTCTCTGCCATCATTCTCAGGTGAATCAATTTCGGTTCCTAGTTCAAAATCTCCAATCACACGCTCGCGTTCGCGTTTATCAAGCAGCATCGTATCGACTTCGTCATTGATGTTTTCGGCGGTGGGCGTGGTATACGGCCGAAACTCGTCAAATGCCTGTAGTGCCCTTTCTATCGCACGCTTGGCTCGTCTAGATGTATGCAGGCGCCGGATTTCCTTTCGGCTAAGGGTTGTTTCGTCTGTATCCTCATCCTCGGTATCATCTGCATCATTGTGAACCGCATCGTATAGAAGGTTGTACGCCTTATCCATCGCGCTCCGTAGAATCTTTTCGCGATTACGTATTCGCCAACCCGACTTTTCGTATACTCGGAGACGCTTATTCAGGTGGCGGATATCGCTTATCTGGATATTCTGATTTTCTGGGAAGCTGTCATTGAAATGCTTCTCCTGAAGAAGTCGTGGGATTGCTCCGTTCAGGTTCTGGAGTGCTTCAAATAGAAGTTCTGCAGTAAGCCATTTTGGATTCTCTTCTCCAAACGGTCTGAGAGTGATATTGATTGTATTATTAATGTTGTTCGTGATATTGTTCGTAATATGGTTGTTGGTTACGGAACTATCGATGGTTGTGCGTGGATTGGATAGTACATCAAGAGATTTAGTATCTTGATGAGCGCGCTTAATGTGTTTATATAGACTATCCCTTGTTTTATATACTTTACTACATTCTTTGCATTCAAACTGCGTATTCTCCACGACATCTTCTACGATAGTTACATACCCATATTTAAAGGTGGTTTGTTTTCCTAGACGCATTCTACGTGCCCAATAACCAACATGAGATGTTACTTTAGTAGAACTCCAAATATCTTCTGGAACAGTTATTTTGTAGTGTATTCCATTAATATCTAAAATGCGCATGCGTGAACCATCCGATTGTACCTGAAATCGCGTACTCATTCTGGTATATCTACGATTCATATGATTAATAGTTTGTCTGGATATGTGTGAATATTGTCTGGATATGTGTGAATATTGTCTGGATATGTGTGAATATTGTCTGGATATGTGTGAATATTGTCTGGATATGTGTGAATATTGTCTGGATATGTG
>Ga0075119_1001408_pt1 | contig 11588 bp, 25 predicted proteins | sample AntAceMetag02UK9_FD_69791 | JGI IMG/M metagenome (GOLD analysis project Ga0075119, IMG submission 69791) | Saline lake microbial communities from Ace Lake, Antarctica - Antarctic Ace Lake Metagenome 02UK9 | ecosystem: Environmental > Aquatic > Non-marine Saline and Alkaline > Saline | place... | reverse complement strand
CTCTATTGGTCTAACGCTGATACCGCGTAAGTCAGACAATACACTAACTAATGTAACGCCTGTGCTTTTCTTCTCGATACACGCGACCTTCGGCGGCACAGGGTGACGCATGCAATCACCATAAAAATCTAAGAATGCATTCTTCAAATCTTTTGGCTCTATGCGAATCTCTGCGCAGTCTAGCCAATGAATTCCGACTTGACCCGTCTTACGCCCCATCGATTCAATTTCATAAAGTCCAAAGAAACTAAACACAGTCGCATCATTCCAACTTTTGTTAGTCTCTGCTGTGTCAGCAGTGATAAACGTGCAAAGACATTCGGGTTCTTCATCAATTAATGGAAACCAATCAGGCTTAAATATTGCGCCGCCAGCAGGGATTGGGTTTTGTTGGAACTGCGAACTAAAAACGTAAGGGTCAGTTTTTTCACGCTTGTGTAGCATCTCAAGCGGAAATGCCTCGGGGTACAGCGCGTTGCCTGCTATATCTATTGACTCAAGTATCACTGATTCCCATTTGTACCCGTCGTTCCCCTCAAGCAAATGCGCCGCTAAATCTGCTTCGTGAACTCGCTGCCCGATGAAAATCGTCGGCACTTTCTCACCACGCGCGCGCTGCTGAATTGTCTCAGAGTAATTATCAATAACGCCTTGTCTGATTGTCTCACTCGTTGCCTCATCCGGCTTGTGAGCATCATCTATAATGATAGCGCCCGTGAATCTATCAAGACCCGGTAACCCGCCATCCTGCCCCGTGATTGAACCAGTGCTTCCGTACGCACCAACGCTGCCGCCCGCTGTCGTTCGAAAGCTGTCTTTAGCTCTTGAGTCTTGCCTTATTTCTACATCAAACAAGTACGTGTAATGCTTGCTTGTCATGACGCGCTTAATAAATTCTGTGTGCTTTGCCGCGATGGTTTTAGAGTATGAAATGTATAGAAAGTTTGAGTCTGGATTGCTTGCCATTGTCCATGCGACCCACATCGACAGCATAACGCTTTTACCGTGGCCGGGTGGGCAATTGATAATTAATCTGTTGTCTGTTATTTCTAGTCTTGCAGCTTGAGTTAGTGCGCGAGCGATTGTAATAAAATGAGATTCGCGACCGATTGGGTGCGAGATAATAAACTTGCGGCCAGTGACGACTTCAAAAAAAGTTTTAGTAAACTCAATTAACGAGCCGAGCAGCTCCGCGCGCATCTTTTCTTTTTCGATGTCGATAGACATCGATTATTCGCTATGATCTTCTAGTGAATAAGACACGTGCGCAATCTCTACAAAAATCCGCTCAAGGAGAGCGACCATTTTCTCGGAATCTTTCGCGAGTGAATAAATAGCTTCTTCGATTCGCTGAACGCGCTCTAACTCTGTCATTAATTAATATTCCGATTCGTTTTGTTCTTGTAATTGTTTGCGTAGAGTTTGCAATTCTTTCTTCAAGCCTTCGTTTTCGCTTTTAGTTTCGATGAATTCTTTTTCGTTTCCGTAAAGTTTCGGCGCAAGTTTTGAAGCAAACCATTTCTTGTTTTGCATGTCTAAATTAACTAGAGTTGCGCTCGGCGAATCAATTCTTTTGTTACCTTCTGAGTCAAAATAATAGAGTAATTCTTTCTTAGATTCGCTCAAATCTTCAACTGCTAATTCTGCTCTAATTTTCATCACATTTCGACATCGTTCGTTAAATATTGTGCTCTTAACGCGATGCATATATACAGTACCGCAGTCAGGGAAGTGGTCATTTTCTTTGCAGAGCGTGCGAATACCTTTGTGCGGATTTTCTGAAAGCGCTTTTAAAATCTTATCTTCGAGAGCAGGCGTAAAGATGGCTGGACGACCAAGCTTAGCTTTCTTTTTTGCTGTTGACTTTTTTGGTGAGAGTTTTTTTGAAGCTGGCTTTTTTGGCGACAGACTTCTTGATTTTGCTACTACCATTTTTCAAATCCTTTATTTTTTCATCAAGCTTTTTAATCTCGCCCTCACCTGCACACATGGGACAATCGACCAGGCTCCCGCCAGTATCTATAGTTGAGTAGACCTTAGTTGCACCAATTTTGTACATCTTTTTGCGTCCAGCACACCGAAAACATCTCATAGTTACCCACAATTTCTGTTGATAAGTTGCCACTAGCACCCGTTTTAGCGTTGCTCAGCATAGACTTACCCATTTACTCAATTTTTGATCATATTGCAGTAAAGTAGCATATATAATGAGTCAGCACAAACAAATATAACAATGTTAAATTAACTAGTTCAAAGCCTTGACGCAGCATGTAAACGTGTGTAAACTGTATCTTGTCACTCAGTAGTGACTTACAAATGCAAACCTTGGAGGTAACGCAACATGATAAAATTAAGCACAAGTGAATTCAAAGAGCTAATCAAAAACGGAAAATGGTCACGCACTGCAAGAATATCAGAAGCAATGGACGGTGGCCGTAGGTTGGGCGAGATTACGCTAGAGTCAAAAATCAAAATACTATTTGTTGGTGAAGTAAAAGTCACATACAAAGAATCATATAACTACGACATGGACGATGTAACAACGTTGGTTTTAGGCGCTGAAGACCAAGCCGAGACTTTTGTATTTGATTTCTCAGTAACTAATGAAGATGGGCGCGATGTTGGCGACTTATATGTTACGCAGCACTTAACGGACAACTTTATGACCATCAATTTAGATGACATCGATTCAAGTGACGCCAAAGATTTAAAGTTAGTAGTAGAGCACAACAGACATACAGACGAAAAGAAAACATTCATAGACGTATTAGCCGAGGCGCTAACGGCTTAACTCTACCCCACTAAAATGCAACACCTTGGAGGTAACGCAATGAACATTATAATCACAGACATCGAATCAAACGAAATCCACACGCTATCAATAACATGCCCATATTCGGGGATGGAATGGATTGAAACCCTGGTACACAGCGCAACGGACGACCCTTTTACATACTCAGAAGAATTAAAAGCATATCTATGCGACAAAGAAACGTTTGAATGGTGGGAAAAGGTGACTAACGAGCTTGAAGCGGTACATTACAGAATCCATGAGCTTAAAGAAAAATTCGGCCACGAAGAAGTGCACGACATTATAGCTGATTTTGGGAGCGTCGACCTTGAAAGCGAGGCTGCATATTGGAATCTTGAGCTCGATACTGTTTTTGGGGAGGTAACGCAATGAAAAAGACCTATCTAATCACCACAGAAATAGACACAGTTGGAATTCACAAAACGACAAAGTCATTTAAGCCTAAATTTCTAAATGTCGTCATTGATGAATTAAAATACATCACCCAGAACGAACTATTTGAAAAAAATCTTGACCTAAGCTTCACTATAACGGCACAGGAGGTAACGCAATGAAACAATTCAAATGCAAAAACATCCGCCCTATTCGCAGCTTAGACAACAGCTATTTGCTTTTAGACATCAAGAGCACATCCGCTGCGGCATCTATGATGTTAGAAATATGTTTGGACGATGGATTTTACATCACAAACCAATTTTGTCACTCACATATGTACGCTGTATCTAAAGTCGCCGACACTAACGATGAGGAGGTTATAGCAGACCGCCTACAAGACTTTTACGACGACATAGAGGTAGACGCATGTTTATTATTTAATGCTGCTGACAACGACGATTACGCGTACGACAAGTACATCGATTTAAAATTAAATGGGGGGTTATAAAATGACTAAAGAATTAAAGCATGAATTTAACCTAGCACACGTACAATTATTGAGAGGTGGCGCACATGGAAAGTTAATTTTCTCGGCTGCAATAAAAACCAACGGCGCTTGGTTCCGGTTTAAAGCGCGCGAACACTATGCGGGAACAACCAGCCATAAAATATATGACTTTCAATGTGACTCTCTTTTTGAAAAAGTTGCAGAGTTAAACCCAGGGTTAAGCGACGCGGAATCAGCGAGGGTAAGTTACGATATTCTGAATTTTATTGACGATTTCTATTTAAGCCCAATTCGGGACAAAAGCAATAAGGAAATAAGATGACTGAAAAAATATCGCAAGACGATTTGCCGGCTGACTGGAAAATGAACACCGATGGCTGCACCTGGGCTATCGGCTTAGGCGGTATAGAATGGTGCGAAGATGATTTAAGGTATTTAAACGAGGATGCAGAACGGATGAATATATTAGATAAGGCGTATAATCTGCCGTTAATCAACGGAAAGCCAGACTTTCGATAATAAGAAGGAGTAAAAAAATGGAATCAGTTTTAACGCCGAGTCACCGGCATTTTATAGAAGTGCTGGTAATGGTTATCAGCATGATTCGCCTAATCTACACTGACGATGTCGATTTAGGTGAAGTGTTGTGTTTAGGGATGTGGTGCCTGGTTGGCACGCAATATTTTTTTTATTAGGAGATGATTATGCCATGTTATGACCATAGAAACGATGAATGCTCAGGCCCAGGCCAAGGGGTAATACAACAAAGAGCAATAGTGCAAATGTATAGCTCTGCCGCCTTATTTCTAACGGATACGCAACGGGACAAATCATGTGGATATCTTCGCCACGAAAGGCACCCGAGCGAGATGCTGTGCCGAATATGTAAGCTACTAACAGAAGATCAAATGATAAAAGTTTCAGCACGCTATCACGATATAAATTGGCCTCACAAGACTCTGAAAGATTGGTATATTCAGCATCTTATTGCTGATAAAAAGTTAAAAGAAGAAGAAATAGCATATGAAATGTCATTCAAAAAAGGCGGTGTGAATTATCATAGTTCTAATCAGGCGAAAAATGAAAAAGTAGATGAATATATAGCGGCGATTAAAAAAGATGGCGCAAGGATACTCGCAGAGCGCGGCGATTGAGAAAATGAACAAAATAAAAGAAGGATTAAATAATGACAGATAAAGTTAAACAAGTTGACGCTAACGCGGCGCTATTCCTCAAGGATGTTTTCGGTAATGATTTCGTTCCATGCCAAAAGTTAACAAAAATCGTATTTGAGTTGCTTAACTGCCGGCATTCAGAGGTTCTTAAAGAGTCCGTTATGCTAAAGTTTGGACTTTGTGATTTAAAAAAGAATTCATGGAAAGCGGTAACCGAGATACTCAATGAAAAATTTAATGAAAATAAAGTTGCATCGTACTATAGGACTAAATATCAAAATTTTTGCAAGTTTATTCGACAGAGTGCGTACAAGCGGGAAAACTCACAATTTGAGTTAAACGCAAAAGAACTAATGAATTTTATTATTGAGGAATAAATCATGCTAGTACTAACAAGAAGAAAAGAACAAACGGTAAAAATCGGGACTGACATAGAAATAATAGTAACGCGCACATCTCGCGATTGCGTAATTCTGGGCATCACTGCCCCGGATGATGTTTTAATTTTACGCGGAGAGGTTGAAGCGTTTAGCGAAGGGGTCCGGACGGTAACGAAAGAGGAGAAGAAATAATGGATTACTTAGTTGAGTGGAAGAAAGCAGACGAAATAGAATTCGGCATGTGTTTTGGCGAGCAAAGATATTACAACAAAGACGGTACAACAAAAGAGTTGATACTAATGGTTAAGATGAGGGGCGGCTACAACGTAGCGGTGTCGAGCGAAGATGTGATTAATAAAGAGGATAAAAAATGTTAGACATAGAAACAATGCAAGCTTACGAGTCAAACGCAAGACAGTACGTACCGGCTCACACAAAAAGAGCGCTAGGCGACTACTTAGTCCACGGGTTCGCGCCCGGTAGTTTTTTAGACGCTCTTTTGTGCAATGACTTAATGAGAGCATTTGGAGCAGCAGACGATTTAAACATCGCAAATATGTTTGCTATCGTTAAGCATCTTCACAACGATATGCCTATCGGCTCGTTCGGCAGCCGTGAAAACGTCGACGCATGGATTGAGAGAAAAAGAGAAAAAAATACGAGGAGTGAATAATGGAAAATAACGAAACGGTCAACGAAACGATTAAAGACATGGAAAATTTATTAGAGATGGCAAGATTAAAAGGCATGATTGATGCGCTTGCGTCTAATATGCGAGTGAACGCTGCGGTTATAGAAGACTTAACGCAATCGTTAAAAATTAAAATGAAAGAGGCAAAATAACATGAACAATGAAACAAAAAAGACTATATACGCAGAAGACGTACTTGACGCTTTCACAATAGCGTTTGAATCACTAGAAAATGTCGAGAGTTATTTTATCGATGAATTTGAATCTAACGAGATTGCAAGAGTCATGAGCATTTTGGGTGATTTAGAGCTGCTAATGCTCTACATGAAAAGCCAGATTGACAGACAAGGGGACGAGAAATGACAGAAGATGAGTTAAAAGCAGAAGTAATTAAGGCTCGCACAAACGCGCTATTGCTTGAGTGCGAAAACAAAGCATTAAAGAAAGTAATTGAACAATTAAAGAAAGCACAGGAAGAACAATGAAAACAGACGCGCAGATATATCTAGAAGCTAACTATAATGGGTCTGACTTATCGGTTTTCCGCAAGCTAATTCGTAGTGTAATCAAAAAAACAATATTATTAGAGCACTCTTTGTTGTTCGACGAAAGTGTATTTTTGTTTGCGGATGGAAGCAAGATAGTGATGACAGATAATGGGATTATCGCATCATGAGCACTATACTAATTGCACTAACATCATTCGCAGTAAGCTTTGTCGTATCTGCTCTTATAACTTATGTAATAATTTCTAAAAAGAGACTAAACAATGAAATCTAGCAAGCGCAAAACGTACAGGCCGGCAAAAATTAGAAAATGCAATTTCATGGATACGATGTTCTTTGCGACAGAATATCTGCGAGAAAACAACAAGACGTGGTCAGACTTCAACCACGTTTCGTTCTTTCATCAGCTTATCATGTCGAATAAATACGATTATAGCGACACTAAATTAAGTTACGTCGGTATGCTCGCTGCTATTGCAGTGCATATCGAGACTGACGGTAAGACCGTGTTAGCCGGCTACATAGCTTACAACAACATAAAAAAAGGCGTGAGAGATGTTAAATCTCTCGGCCTGGACGCAATCATGGACAATCCCGAGCCTATGACGCTTAGGCGTTATTAAATAATGGCGGCGAAAGATGTGAAAGTGATCGACTTTCTAGCTCTATCACGCACGCGGCCCCATGGGAGAAACCGACATCTTCCGCATGTGAATTATACCATATTACCGCGCACTAAGCACTTAAAATTAACACATACTACAGTTAATCAGCTAACACCCATAACAGTTATATGAGTTTTTTATTTGTCAGTCGTACGCACATTTCGTACGACTAATATTTCAATGTTGTTCCGCGGGTTTTCGAATATTATATTCTGCATTAGACCGTCTAAGCATGACGCCCAGACCGTAAAGAATGTAGGTTTGCGCCAAAATAGCCAGCAATTGGCTTTTACTTGTATTAAATATTGCTTATCATTCATCAAAATTCCTTATTAATCAGCTCGGGTCTAACTTCTTAACATCTTCTTTAACCTTGAGCGTCTTCATAAGATAAAGATTAGCCGCTCTACGGCCCGCATTCTGCCTGTGAGCCTTTATCTCGGCTTCAGCCATACCTATGCCCCAATGTTCGAAATAACCCCTTAGGGCGGCCCTACGGGCGTTGTACGGCACATTCTCGGTTACTCGTCGTATGAACATCTCATCATCTCTTAACATATCGTATCCGTTCGCCCTGGCCTGGTCTTTTAACACCCCCATTTGAAATCCTTTTTGTTGGTTTGATATGGGGGTATTTTAGCACAACCTTAATACAAATCTTCAAAGCCATTAGGCGGCTGACCATATTCATTGGCGTACATCATGTTAAAAATACGCAGTTCCAAATAGTCAGCCATTGGCCTCGGGCGTGGGTTGCGCATTTTATCGCTATCCAGTTGTTGCTTTATTTTTTTAATGATGAAAATATTCTCGTCTTTGCTTCTTTTTGAGAATTCTTTTCTGAGTGTATCTATATCCATTTTCATGAATTACCCTTTTTATTAGTAAAGCCCCGTAGGGACTTCTTTGAAGATCATTTTCGCGCCGTCATGGACCGCATCAACATAGCCTTCTTGACCGTTCCTAGATTTTGCAACGTAGAATACAACTTCCTTTGGGCCATCTGGCTGCACTGAATTTCTATTCTTTCTATGCAAGAAGATAACGATATCAGCATCTTGCTCAACTGAACTTGAATCCTTTAAGTCTGATAGCCTGGGCATTGCGTCACTTCCGGTTCTTGACGCTGAGGCCCTGTTAAGCTGCTGAACCGCAAGTACTAAGCATCCTGTTTCAGCTGCAAGAAGCTTAAGGTAACGAGTAATATCGCAAACCTGCTGAACCTTATTCATTTTTTCATCAGCCTTAATAAGCGATATATAATCGACGACTATGATTTTTGGTGTTCCGTTCTTCTTGATATATCGCGACACCTCAATTTCTATCTCGTTAAGCCTAGCGGTATAGACGTTATTGATAGCAATATCTTTTCCTTCTATTTTTCCATAAAATTCAACAATCCTGGCCCAATCATCATCTTTTAACTTATCCGGCTCAAAGGATAGATGCCCCATATCTACTCCAGCCCCAACAGATATCAACCTGCTAGACATATCTTTGTGCTTCATTTCAAATGAAAGGCAAAGTATCCCGCCCTCATTTGTTCCGTGTAATAACTCGTTTGCGCAGACTTGCATGACGTATGTTGACTTACCTACTCCCGTGTCAGCAGCTACAACAACCAGTTGCCCGCCTCTGAACATATTGGTGAGCTTGTTAACGGTAGGTAGAGTCGTATCAACAATTACCGTTGATAAATCCTCAACCTCGCCAAGCTGGCTCAATCGCTCTATCATTATCGGGCCCCAGTCGACGATATATTCTTTTGTCACGCTAGTGTCACTGATGTCTGACATCTGTTTATCGTAATCAGTGTAAGTCTTTTCAAACGGTTCGCTTGAATCCTTTAGTGACTCAATAAATTTATGGCTGGCATAAATGGCTTTTCGCTTAGCGGCCTTATCCTTGATTATGTCAAAATACTGCTTTGCATTCGAGGGTATGAAGTCGCCATTGCATAGACTCCCAATATAGGCAAATACAGAGTCGGTTTCTTTCTGACTTTCAGTTTTAATCATTTCTGATACGGTAACCATGTCAACAGGGCTGTTGTTTTTTATAAGGCTCTTTATGGCGACCATAATAAGCCGGTGCGTTGCGACTTCAAAATCAGTATCGTCTAGCGCAATTAACAACTCCATTGAGTCGTTAATATCCAATAGAAAGCACCCTAAAATGGCTTTTTCAGATTCTTGTGAATATAAGTTAGACATTATTTCGCCTTAATGACAAAGCATTGATTTGCAAATCGACCGCCAGCTCTTATCATTCTCTGCTCTAGCAGGTCCTTTTCTTTAAGCTCATTAAGTATTCGGTAAAGCTTGTCTTTTCCAACAGAAAAAACTCTCTCAATATCTTTTCGTTTGATACTCTCAATATGGTCTATAGAACAAAGGTAAATATAAACCCCAAAGCCCTCTGGTGATATTGACTTTTCAAGTGCTCTTTTAATTGAGCCTGAACTTAAGTTATCATACATTTCCGCACCTCTCTTACTTGTCGTTATTGACGAGACAAGATTAGACGGAACCGTTGTTTAAGTCGAATAAATAATTACTATTAATTTAATAGAAGCCATAAAAATTATTGATACCCACTCTCAACCATCCGATTAGCATGTAAAATTAGGTCATCCATCTCTCCAACATATCCCGAGCGCAATAACTCTTGGGCGACAAGGATGGCATTATGGTGATTAGACGGCCTTACGAGCTCACATACACGACCTCTTATGGCGGACAATACCTTTTCTTTGGCATCTACCTTAGGCTCCTGTGGGGGCTTATTTCCGGCTGGCACGTGATTGGGATTGAACTTGTGCGCAATGCCCATTGCGTAACTAACGGCATGTGGCCAGCTTTTAGCTACACCATTATTCAGGGCATCAAGCGCATATTGGTATAGTTCTTCAGTGTAGCTGGAATTAAAGTCGTTCATTGTCATATGGTTTGAAAGTGCTTTGTTGAAATATTTGCGCTTATCTTTAATCTGGTCAGTTTCTTTAGAAAAGTTATCCACAGATGTCGCAGATATCTTTTCTTTTTCTTTTTTAATATCTGTTGTATTTGTAAGGGGGGGGTGTTCACCACCCGGTGGTTGATCCATTGGGTGGATAACACCCCTACTGGTTGAGCTATCATCTTGAGTGAACTTTAACCCGTTCTTAACCTGTATTTCCATAGGGCCAAATAACCCATTGGGCAGCCTGGGTCTCACTCGTAGGAGCAAACCGCTCTTTTCTAGCCATCGAATTGACTGCTTCAGCTTGTCATCACCAATTTTAAAATGTTTTTTAAGGTGTGAATAGTTCACGACCCAATCTTCCGGTAAGGATTGTAGATAAATCCAGATGAATGTTGCGAACGGATTTCTGGTTTTCTGGATGACCTCATTGAAGATCATAGTGTATGGTTTAGCTTCGTGTTTTAAAATTGCGCTCGAACATTTTTCAATACTCATTATTACATTTCCTTGTTAATTTCTAATTCCGTATCCGTGATTTAAGCATAAAAAAAGCCCACCGGCGTTAACCCAGTGAGCTTTTTTTAAATTGTTTGTATTTGTCTTGATCATGTACGTCACGGTCTTGTCCTATTTTCAATATTTTTGTTGACAATAGTAGGGGGCCGCGGGACAATAATCGTAACTACTGATTTGGTTGTCCTTTGCGGCGGTCCTTTCTGGTTGGGTTCACTTTGCGGTGGGCCCTTCCCTCTATCTCAAAATCTAATCTATATCATGTTTCTCATTATATCAACCAGCACAAGACTAATCTTTTAGTGTTGACATTATTTTATACATTGCTAAACTGTAATTGAACTTTTTGTTAAGTCCATTTAGTTCGACTCCTGTGCGCGTGTGCATACGCGCACAACTACTTACACTACCCTAGAGTCCTTCATTGATGCCTTTAACCCACCGTCTGTTGCTGCCTGTATACGAAACTGTGATTCTATAGGTATGTAGCCAATCCGATTCCAACGCACTATATTAGTGTGACTCATGCCTGACTCTAAGCCGAAATGATAAGCGTTTCCGTAATACTCTAATACTTCTGTAACTGTCATGTGATGTTCCTTCTAAATAACAGAAATTATATTAACTCAATCCGTTGACATTGTCAAGGCGGTGAGGTAATATAGCTTCATGACTTAGAAACTAAATAAACGGAGAAGAATATGCACAATTCAGTATTAATTTTAGGCAGGTCGGGTACTGGTAAAACAGCCTCAATGAGAAACCTAAACGAAAAAACAACGTTCTTTATAAACGTACTTGATAAGTCGCTCCCTTTTCGCGGCGGGTCTAAAAAGTATAAGGCTATTAAAAGCTGGGATGATAAGGAAGGCAACTATTTCGCTTCGAAAGATTGGCAAAAGATATTAAAGTGTATTCAAGTAGTCGTTAGACGTGAAGACATCAAGACGCTGATTATCGATGACTTAACATACATTATGACAACTGAGTACATTAATC
>Ga0075119_1001403_pt1 | contig 11612 bp, 18 predicted proteins | sample AntAceMetag02UK9_FD_69791 | JGI IMG/M metagenome (GOLD analysis project Ga0075119, IMG submission 69791) | Saline lake microbial communities from Ace Lake, Antarctica - Antarctic Ace Lake Metagenome 02UK9 | ecosystem: Environmental > Aquatic > Non-marine Saline and Alkaline > Saline | place... | reverse complement strand
AGCCATCATTGCAGCATTCAGTATCGTTATTACGCCAGTTAGAGATCCAGAAGCCACGGATAACAACGCAAACCCTCCCGCAAGCACTTTAACACCAGAAAGTAAAACCGCAAAGCCAGAGGCGGCTAACCCTAGTAGTATCAATAAAGGGCCTACAATCGCTATAATTGCGGCAATTTTTAATATCAATTCCTTAGTCGCCGGAGATGTATCTTCCAATGCCCTAATGTAGTTTGTTATTTTCAGCGTGATTTTAGTATATAAAGGCAATATCACCGCGCCAAACGCTATGCTTAAATCTTTTTGAGCCTCTACCATTCTCCTTGTATTATCCGTCGCGGTGCCCAGCTCTCGCGCCACTTGGCCTATGGCATTCTTGCTTTGCATGGTTACCAGTGCTAAAGTTGCCTCCGCCCGCGCTTGCAAGAAGGTCATGTTGCGGAGCTTGCCCATTGACTTCATGTGCTTAACTTTAGCAACAACCATTTTCTCCTGTATAACTATGCCTAATGACTTTGCAGACTCCCGCTCCCCAAGTAGCGCCTTTGTTAGTATCTGGGTTGCTCGAGCAGCACCTCCCTCAAGATTTTGAAATGCGGCCAAATCAGCGGCCAACTTAGAAACTGATGTTGACAATCCTAATGCTGCTTTTTGAGAAAATCCAAGGCCAGTTAATAAATCCCCGGTTTGCGCCAGCATATCTTTGACTGTCACGTTAGAAAGCCCGAATGCCCGACTTAATTCTTTTGATGTTTTGTTTGCATTTTTTGATACACCTTTAAATACCGCCTCGAATCTAGCGCCAGTTTCCTCCGCATCCATTGCTGCTTTTATCATCCCCCGGCCAATTAGTGCTATAGGTAGCGTAGCAAACGCTGTCATTTTAATGCCAGCGTTTCTAACGTTATTACCTAAATCCTTAATATCTCTATTTGATTTTTTGATTTTTGCACCAAGGTTGTTAACTGAGCGCGCAATATTATTCGCAGTTCCCGAAAACTTATCAACAGCTTTATAAATGTATGAAATATTAAATGCCATTACTTGTTTGCCCTTTCGCGTTCTTTATTTATTTTTACAGCATATTCCTGTAAACGAAAAACATCTGGCAAAGGCATACTTTGCAATTCCGTATATGAAAGGCCACCCTTATAAAACACCATAAGGTTAGCAATGATATACTCTATTTTGCCGCCATCTTCGATAGATGGGATGCTAGCAAAAAATTTGCAATGTACTCCCCCATAAGCCGCTCGGTGTCACTATCAGATAATGAATCGAACATAGGAGATGTTAGCTTTATACTATTAACCGAACATGCGTCATTTAAAAGAAGTGCGCGGAAATTTTCCTGATATTCCGCAAGGTCAACATCCGACATCATAATAACTGACATAACTTCACTGCCTGATATTGATGTATCTTTTCCGGCAGATTCAGATCCAACATTACCGCTATTATCTGCCATTCCTTTTAAGGCGCGAAAAAAGCCTTGCTTTAATTTAGCAGATTCGCGACGCTGCTTATTTGATGGCGCTTTTAAAAGTAACTCATATGATTCTGCTAATTGACCGCCATCATGATACTTAATTGACGTATCAAGATTAAATGTAAACTCACTTTTAAAATCAGTCATAAAATTCCTTTGATTATTATACAGCCGCATCGGTTTTAAATTCTAAATCCAGTTGCGTATCAGATCCTAATACAACCTCATAGTCACTTGTTAATACTGCATTGGTAAATGACCGAGTAAGTCCAGCGCCTGTTATACTTATTACATTTGCATTCGTATTATCTTTCCATCCAAGTACAAGCGCGATATTTTCGGCAGTTGGCAGCATTGCAAACTTTACCATTGATAATTTACTCTCAACATCATCAGAATAAACTGACTGTACTGAGCCACCACCAGCGGATTGAACTCTTACAGTTTGCTCACCCCGGCCTTCGGTATATGAAACGCTATTTACAACAACGGGTACAGATAAATTATTTACCAATACCGATGGGTTTACTAGTGCTATAGGTCCTGGCATTTATTATGCTCCTGTAGTTGAGAATGAAATTTGCATAGTTGCAACAAAAGAACGAAGCTGAGTAACAATAGGCACTTTCATAGTGATTGTTACCGCACCAGTTGAAAGGTTAAGAGTTACAACTCTATTATCTTTAAAGTATTTTTGAGCAGCGCTTCCGGACTGAACAAGAACGTAATCATCACCAGATAATTGATTATATAGATTATCAAGATACGATTCTATAACGGCCTGATTGGCCATGCTTCGATTAGGTATCAAATCGCCTTGAGTCAATCTTGACTGTGCAAATCTAGCGCGCATATTGTTAAAATAGAACTCACGCACCGTGACCGACGTATCAACTGCATTTAGGAATTTAAATGTAGTTTCCACATTTCCAGCAGTATCAGTTTTACGAGTGGTTACTATTTCACCTGATATAATGGATGTTCTAGTAAGGTTATTCGCTAATGTGGCAACACCAGCAGTTAGTAACGCCTCAATTTCTGTGTTTGTAAATCCAACACCTCTATCAATCAAATCAAGATAATTAAACGGTGTATTGAAATACGGCAATGATGCAATTGCAGGGCCGCCAGTAGCATCAAGCGCGCCATTTGTGCTTATGGTGTACGCTGATATATTTGCGCCAGTTGTCAGCCTCAATGCACGAATAGCCGCGAACTCAGCGGATATAACGTCACTAAACTCAAGCAATGCACCGCCTTTATGGGCTGTTGCTGACAGTTCTTTATTGCCAATAAGCACTAGACTCTTTGAATTTTGCGCATTACCAGCGGTTATTAAGTTTGCATAAGTATTAGATAGGGTTTGAATGCCTACGCCATCTTCAACAGCACTGCTAACGTTAAATCTAGTATCAAGCTCAGTTGTAAGTGTTGTTAGCGTATAAGTTTCAGGCCATACGATAGTTTGATAGCGCTCGCCCGCGATAACATTAAATATATTTGTAAGAGTTGGGTTGGTTGCGCCATTAGTTGGCAATGTAAGCGCAACTGATATACCGGCGACTGCGCCTTCAACTTTATAACCCACGTTATTACCAAACTCGCCCTTATGAACGCTAGTTACGGTTACCGTTCCGGATGAATTGGAGCTTGTAAACGGCGCGCTGACCGCGGCCGCAACTGCGGTATCAAGCAAGTCACCAACGGCAGTAGCTGCTGTTCCACTTGGAATAGCCACAGTAAGCGCGTAGTTATAGCCAGATCCGATTGATATAGTAAGAGTTCCGGCGGCAGTAGATGTGCCTGAAAATACAATAGTTCCAGTTGCAGCAACGCCCGCGCTTGCATCAGCAAGCGCAATAGCATCGAACTGAGTAACTTTATTTATACGCCTTGCCTGCCTTACCATTTGCGCGATCATTGATGTTGCGCCAAATAACGCATCTTCTTCGCCTGTATTTCCTATACCTGACGTAAGGGCGCCAGCGGTTGCTGTTCCTGATAGCATCTGGCCAACAAACAGAACCTTTTGAGGTTCAGTTGATATGGTGGTAGTTGCTGGTATAATGGTAAATGTGGTATCGGGCTGCGATATTGGCATTATTTAGTCCCCTTAGTAGTGGTTTTTTCTACTTTTACAAGTTGCTTGTTATTTACTATTTCTACGCAATTATCACGCTCAGAATCTTGAAGCCTTCTAAACCAAAAATTATCAATGATAACGCCATCTTTATCGGTTTCGAGTGTAATTTGCTCACCCACTTTAAGGCCATTTAGTGCGGCATTAAGTTTTAATGTAATCATTTTCAATGCACCTATATTTTCATAACAATACAATTATAGAGGCATTTATATAAAATGGAAAGTTATTTTAAATATAATTAAAAAGCACTGTTGACTTGTAAGATTTTTTATTATATTTATTAAGCATGACTTGCAGGAGATGATTTGTACAGTGAGGGGCTATACTAACATGACATTAACAATTGAAGATTTTATCAAAGAATCAAATGCCATTGAGAACATTCATAGAGAACCTACGCGTGAGGAAATAAAAGAGGCCAATCGTTTTTTGAAATTAAACGAAATTACTATAGCTGAAATAAATGCCTTTGTTAAAATTTATCAACCTAATGCAAAATTACGCATATGGGATGGACTGAATGTCATTGTCGGCAATCACATGCCGCCACCAGGAGGAATCAACATTGGTCATGCATTGCAAGGCATATTGCATGATGCAACTTTACTAAATAAATCCGCGCATAATATTCACGTTGATTATGAATTATTGCATCCATTTACCGACGGCAACGGGCGCTCTGGTCGTATTTTATGGTTATGGATGGTATATAATCGACTTGGCAGATTGCCATCATTAAGTTTTCTACATAGCTTTTATTATTCAACACTAGATAATTCAGGAGACTAATATGAACAATGACCTTGTTATAGACAGCATAAATATATCAGCACTATCTCGCAATTGTAAAAAGATGATTGCTAAAATAATAGAGCAAGATAGTATAATTAAAATTCTAAAAAAAGATTTAAGATTAGCATTTGCTAGAATTGATGATTTGCAAAAAGCAGCGAGTCCGAAATCAAGCAAAGCTTCATCAAATCCATTTGGCAATCTATTTAATTAAAGCGGCACGTCATCCAAATCAATATCAGCCGTATGCATAATAATATCGTCACCATCCACATTATCAGGGTCATCAAATTGCAATGAGAAGTCGCGGAATGCAACATTATACTCAGGCGCAACCGTATCACCTATGGTAATGTCAGCCACAAGCTCAAAAATAAATTCATGAATATAATAAGCACCGGTATATTCAACATAACGATCACCGGCAGCAGTAACAACGTAAAGATTAGTTTCAGCAAGAACCGAATCAAGCTCCGCACGTAGAATGCTTTTATAAAGCGCAACTCGCACATCCTCCATCTGGTCACGCACAGCGCGGCCAGCAACTTCATTAACGCATGGCGCATAAATATAAATGCTAAATGGTATTATCATCCTTTGACGATATGCATCGCCATAGGTTAAGGTTGATATTGCGTCTGTTGTAATGCGCCTATCTTTTGATATGGAATTATCACCAAGGACCACAAACGCCCATAACTTATCAGCAGCTTGCTTTGTATACGCCTGGCGCGCGCGCTCCCATGATATAGCGCCAGTTACGCGAACGCCACTGCGGAATGTTGGGGTACCTTGCGCCGGGCTGTCGGGAGTTAGCGTAGTTTCGTATGTAAATGTTGTTGTGTCGGTAACGGTCACTTGCTTGCGGCCATTATATCCGGTTGCGTTATTATTCAGCAATACCATAGTGCCGGTCGCTGGGGTTGCTGGTTGTGTTGTTATGGCGTATGTAAATGTGCGGCGGTTTGCTACTGTTAATATGGTAAATGTACCATTGTATGCGGCTTGATCTGCGCCAGATATTTCAGCAGTGAAGTCAAAACCCTCTGTAAAATCGTGATTCGTAGCGGTTAATACAGTTACTATTGAGCCAGATGCACCTATTCCAGTGTTCGCCACTGATGCAATTGAAGTTATCGTTATTGGTGTTTTGGCATTAAGAATATTGACGTAATTGCCAGTTATTAGTCCATGCGCAGAACTAGTTACAGCCGTTACTGTTGTGCTTGCTCGCGTCAAGCTACTTATTGTGATATCCGCATTACTAAACAAATCCGTTTGCGTTGGCAGTACGGCTTGTAATTGAGCTATAATGGTTGATGCTTTTATCATTTAAACCCTTCCTTATGCGCTTTTTGCAATTCTTTTTCCATAATAACCTGCGCCTTACCTACTGTTGACTTTGACGCAATGGCCAATGTAGGACGCTTACCCATCTTAGCCGTTCCATCTTCTAAATATTCAACATATTTAGTATCTTGATTTTCTCGAAAACCAAACTCTAACTCTTGCGCGCCACGAACATCAAAACCAATGGTTTTTTTGGCTGCGCCAGTTTTATTTGCAAAGCTTTCCCCAGTAACTGAAGCCCGGCGACTGCGCCCCCTGAATTTTTCTAGCCTGCCATGACGCGGCTTTACAGATATATTATCTTTTATAGTTCGCCTGGCTATTGCGCCAATTTGATAAAATGCCTGTCTAATTCCACGCACATTTATATCTTTTAAATCATGCAGCTTTAATTCTACTTTGCGACTTGCGCTATTTTGTGTGATTTTAAACATTAAGCCTGATTCGATAAATTATCAGTTGTACCTCGTTCTGAACATCTCAATAACATAAATTCATCACGTTCTTCTAGGTTTTGTACGTCAATAATATTGTAATATTTTGATTTATATTTAACCCACCCTTCAAATGTCAATGTAGATAAATATCTGATATACATATAATGAGTTGCAATGCCTTTTAATGCAGTGCCGTCGAATATTTCCTTGCCATCACGCGTTTCAATGAGAGCCCATACCGTTTTATCAAGGTTAAATACCTCCGTAAAATCAGCGCCGCCCGCCCCAGGGGGGGTTATAGTGCGAGTTTGCACAATTATTTTATCACGCATATCGCCAATGCACACGTCTCTTTTTTTGCGTCTTATGCTAATACATTTAGGCATATTTATAACCTATAATATGACGGGTCACGCTCATAGCTTCCAATATTAATTATACGATATTTATCATATAATGATTTAGAGTTTGCGGGTAAATTAACACCATTGCATTCGCCGGAGCAGTCACCTCTATTTTCATACAAAAATGCAATGTGATTTAAGAGCGCCATTTTTATGGCGGCCGGTATATTCGTTGCGGCCGCACCATATCCAGATATAAATATAATTTTTACCGCTTGTGGCAATGTATCTATATCTTCTGGCCATGATTGACCATCTTGTAGAAAAATTTGCGGATAATCCTGAACGTCAGTAAAGCTATATACACTTGACGCAAGTAAAGTAAACACATTGCTAACTAAATAATTTATAGATGTAATGCTCGACACCTTCGATCGCCTTAATTCCAATGGATCATAAAACCCATCGCGGAAAGTGGTATAAGTTTTATTTATAAAGTCACGACCTGTATACTTCTCGCCATATTCGGTCGCCATATTAACAAGCAATGTTAAATATGTATCCTCAGTGGCATCATCGGCATCTATTTTTAAATGCTCTTTTACTTCTACAAGCGTAACTGGAATTGCCGCCGATGCGGTTGTAATATTATAAGTATAAGCAATTTTTCGCTTGTCTAAAATATAGCTATTTCCATAAAACATATTATGCCCATTTTCTTTTTATGTTAGTTGGAGGTGGAATAACTATTATTTCATTCGGTATTGTTGCAGCTATAGCATCAGTACATAAAAGATTCGCATGAAAGCCCGGTTTCTGTGCAGGTTGAGTAACAACTTCACCATTCCCATCTACCGTGGCGTCATCATTAGATAATGCGCCTATTATATCTAGCGTGAAATCATGTGTTGCCCGTATCCATATGGGATTGCTATCAAAATCTACACCTCTTGCAAAAGGCAGCGCATCAATTAGGTTCTGTTCAGTATCCGCTCTTAAATAAAGTATATTCATGTCGATAATGCCACTAAGGTTTCATTGGGTAGTCTTGTAGGGTAATAGGTCAGCTTCGGAAGGTTCCCGTTCAGAAAGAATCCAAAACCACCAGCATATCCTATTGAAAAAGTTGTCATCCCAGTGGTGACTGAGCCAAGAACATCAGTAACAACGGATTCGCCGTTCACAGTGAATGAGAAATCGTCTTCTTTATAAGCAAATGCGGCTTCTAAATAGCAACCGCCCCCAGCTAATTCACCCCATACCCAAAAATCACCAGGGCCGCCAAACCAAGTCATCCATTCGCCTGTTATATCAACGCCGGACCCAGCCCCAGCGTTAACTAACAAGTCAACAGTTCCAATTGACATGATGGCCCCTTATGATTAAGACCTTGTTACGGTAGCAATAATGCTATTTAAAGCAATATCGGTAGAAGCGGCGGTTGTTCCAGTAAGCAATGCATAAAAAGCCTCACCTTCTGCTACAACTTCTGTTAATCCAGTTACAGCTAGTGTCGCGCTACTAATTAAAGTATCAGCAACCAATGATCCAACGTTGTCTGTGCCAAGCTCTGCGTCTGTATTACCAGCTGCAGCCGCCACTGTTTTCCGAACAGAAAGAACTAATGTCGCAGCATTTCCAGCTGACTCAACCTGACCAGATACAGAAAGACCTGTTAGGGTGTCTCCAATTTCTAGCCCAGTAATAGGCACAATAAGAGTAGAAGCTGTTTGAGAAGCTGGTAATGTTCCTTGGCTAATATTATCAGCCGCAGTTATCACCCATCCAGAAGTGGCGCCAACTTTCGCGTTTCCGCAAACTGGAGTTACAATCTGACGACCCGCGCGCGAAAACGTAGCTGTGGATAGGATAGTCATAGTACCACCTATCTCTAGTTCGTTATCATCGCCAGCAGCGTTAATAGGCTGCTTAAGAATGTTTAAAACATTTTCACCTGTCATTATTTATCCCCTTCTATAGATTTTTTAAGTTCTTTTTTCATCTTTGATAATGACTGACGCCTATCCAAGTCAACTCCATAAAGCTCCTTAGCATAAGTTTCTAGTTCATCTTTATCATTAATGGATTCAAAATCATAAGCTTCAGGAATATCAGCAACCAACTCAACTTCTGATTCAGTTTCAGCCACTTCAACTAAAATATCAACAAATTTAAGTTCAATTAACCTTTTAATATTTTCTTCACTTAATCCTTTAACGCCAGGCTCTAACTTTTCGTTAGTTGTAAAATGTACAACCGTTCTAGGGTCAACAGCCAACGCGCCCACTTTATTTGCAATAACTTTCATAACAATTCCTTTTTTAAATAGGGAGGTTTTTACACCCCCCCTAAAAATTAACTATGCAGAAAGATTAGCACTAGGTGCAACTTCTGGGTTGCCATCAAATATAGCACCAACAGTCGCTCCAGTTGTTGTACTTGCTGACACAAAGCTTAAACGCAAATAACGCTTAGTTCCATAAACACCTATGGTATTTAGCACAGCACCGGATGCAGTTATAGCGCTCAGAGCCGCCCCAGCTTCCGTTCCAATTAGATAAGTATCAGGAACCGCGGCCGCATCATTAAGTGCAGAATTGTCGCCATCTTCAATAAGTGGTGTATATGTACCGTCTGTATATGCGGAACAAAATACAGTGAACATAACTCCACCATCAAAGTCAGCAGTATCAATTATAGCTCCAGTAGTGGTTGTGTTGGTTGAAATAGCCGCGGTTGCAAATGCAGCTCGAGACTCTAAATTACTTCTTATATCTTTAACAGGCATGATAGTATTCCTTATTTTAATTTTGTAAAAATAGAGGGGTGCATTTCAACCCCTCATTTCATTAAGCTGCAAGCTTCTGTATCTTGATAGCTTGGTAATTGGTAACAGCACCGCCTACGCGCTTAGTGGTGTAGAATTTAATGTAGGGCTTTGCTGTTAGAGGGTCACGTAATACACGCAAGCCAATTCTATCAACAATAGTATAACCTACACCAAAGTCACCATAAGCGATTGCAAGAGCGTCGGCAGCAACAGCCTGCATATCGTCAGCAAAATAAATAGGTTTGCCTAGTAGAGTTGTAGACGCCCCCTGTGGAAGCATCATGGTATTAAGAAGATACTCGCCATTACCATTCTTTAATTTAGAAACATCGCCAAACGTTGCGCGCTTCATAAGGAATGACGCACCAGCCTGATAACCTTCAAGCAACGCATTCTGAAGTTCGATAAGGCCGTCGGCGTTAACAGCGCCAGCAGATCCAGAGTTTACTTGCTCTAGTTTATTGCGCTCATACGTGCCAGCCACAGCCCAAGCATTATAAGATAAGAAGCCTTTAGGCTTCTGAGATCCATCACCAGTAACAAAAGCAGTATTTTCTGTACGAGTAAGGATATCATTAGTTTTATTGCTCAACCACTGCTCAACATTCAAGAATGCATCATCAAGCATTTTCTGAGTAACTTTAGGCTCTGCAAACTGCTCATGAATAGCAATTTTTAATAGGCCAACTTGTGCCTGCGCAGTTGTAGTGGGCGCAGTTTCTTCGCCAACCCATCCGCCGCTAGTAGACTCGTTATCATCAATGATAATTTCAACTTCACCAGATCCAGTAGTAAGAATCTGAGAAATAGCGCGCATAGGGGATGTTTCAAACTCACGAGTAACAGTGGTATCGGCTCTGCGATCAACAGCAGTTAGATATCCGCCATCTGGATCATTGCCGGTACGCATAGTTTTAAGGTCATTAAGCATGTAAAATCCTTTACCGCTTTCTGGCCCTTGCTCCGTTTTCATCTGATAAACAGCGTTATTGAAGTCATGCTCATCTTTTGCATCAATAGTTTTTGATACATACTGAGTAGCAATTTCATTAAGTGAATCGTCATTAGGTATCACACCTTTGCGTATGTACTTAGAAAATTCAGCATGATATGCGCTAACGGCCTCATTAGATTCGCTTTCGCCAAGTCCGCGAGTCTTTTTGTAAAGAGTGTCATAATCAGACTTAAGCAAATCTATTTCAGACTGCATTTTCTTATCATCAGCAGTTTTAGCTAGCTCGATTGCGTCAATTTTAGATTTAATAATTGCAGATTCTTCACCAATTTTAGTAATTTGTTCTTTAGACTCTGCTGTATCAGCAGATGTGCTTTCAGCAATTGCGCGAATTGACTCTACGCCTTTTATTACTTCAAGATATGAATTTTTATCTATTTCAGACATGTTTTTATTCCTTTGTTAATGATTTTTTAAGTTTATTCATTGCTTCTAAAAGCAATTTATTGCCATCGACAGAATCACTCTGCACCGCCTTTTTTGCGGCAGGATCACCCTGCGCAGAAATTTCATTGAATCTTGAAGCCAGAATAACGGTAGCCTTTCTTGTGAAAGATCCGGTTTCTTTTAGTATTGCTTCAAATTCTTTTTTAGTATTAATTGATTCGGCTTTCTCAGCATCAACCATTTTTTCGTCATCTATTTTTTTCACGCCTGTTATTCTAGCCTCTGGGTTTGCTGGTATAGTTACTAGCGAAACTTCCCATAGGTCTATTTCTTTTATAGTTCTAACGCCATCGCTTGTAGACTCTGAGTCCACAACATTAAAACCTATGGAAAAATCCCTTATTGCGCCCATTGTCAATAGCGGCAATAAATCCATAACCATTCGGTTACCCTTGGGCATTCTAGCTTTAATGCGCAACCCCTCTTCGACTTCAAACGCGCTATCAACAACACCTATAGGCTGATCCATGTTGTGCTGATTGAGCAATTTAGGCATTCTTTTTGTCAGAGTGTTGGTAAATGCGCCTTTTGCGATAATATCACCCACCCTATCTACATTTCCGAATGTAGAGGCAAGCCCTTCAAGATGCACAAAATCATCGCCTATCTCTTTTACTTCTAAGGGTATGCCAACATTTTTAAAGAGCATGTTTTTCATTGCGGCCTATATTTTTATAATTTCATGAAACTATATTTTCATATGTATGTAATTATAAACTATAAAAGCGACATTAAAAGAAAAATATTAAATAGTTGATATAATGC
>Ga0075119_1001394_pt1 | contig 11673 bp, 15 predicted proteins | sample AntAceMetag02UK9_FD_69791 | JGI IMG/M metagenome (GOLD analysis project Ga0075119, IMG submission 69791) | Saline lake microbial communities from Ace Lake, Antarctica - Antarctic Ace Lake Metagenome 02UK9 | ecosystem: Environmental > Aquatic > Non-marine Saline and Alkaline > Saline | place... | reverse complement strand
CAGTAGCAGCAGGTGAAGGCGCTCCCAGTGGGGTAGGTACTCAGAACGGTAGGAACTGTATTGTATTTGGGGCAGCAGACGGTTTAGCTACACCTGCATTTACCGACTTCACTGCTGGAGGATCTGTAACTGTCCTGTGCGTTATGGTTCCCTCTGCGCTGAATGACGATTTTTATTATTCAGGTGAGTTTGGCGGCACGAACGATCTTAATATGTTCTATTCTACTACTAACTGTCGTCTTAACCGTGGTAATGCCACATCCCTAACATCTATAACTAGGGTGGTAGATCGAGTGGAGTCTTACGTATCAGTTTATGATTCCTCAAGTTCATTTGTTACTGTCAATAGGTATGACCAGTTTACTCCAGCAACACCTTCCTCAGCTATCGGCGCTGACAATGTGACAGGTATAACGCTAGGTGTTGCTGCTAACGGCTCGCAAAACTACACCGGCAAGTTCTGTGAGTTTGCAGTTTTTAATCGAGTATTAGCAGCAGATGAGATTAATGTTCTACACGACTATGCTTTAAGCAAATGGAATCCTAATTTTGCATTAAGCAATGGACGCGGTTTAGGTGGCACAGGCAGCACTAAAATCATAGGTTCACCCATTATAGGTTAAGAGGAAAGTATCATGGCAATAGAGACAAGAATTACCACAGGCACAACAGCACGATCGTCCACAGCATTCTCTATAGCTGCCGGGGCGACTATCGTTGTAGGGACTAATATCGACTTACCTAGAGGGGTTCATGTCACAGCAGAGCGCTCATTCGATGGCGGGGCAACATGGCGAGCAATGGATAGCGGCGTTTTATGCAGTAATAAGCTAAACGAGAATACGATTAGCGGGATAGTAACGACCTGTAGACTGAGCATTACAGAATCAGATGTAGCGACTATCGTATACACCGACGAGTAAGGCTATAGATAGTTTTAGACAATAGTTATCAAAAGGATGATAGTAAAATACTATGGGTAGACCAGCAAACTCACTAAACAAGAATAAAGCCTTTCTTCTCAATAGGTTGAAAGAGATGTATGGCGCTGATTTTCATCCAATTATGAAGATGGCTGAGAATGCGGTGCTATTACAATCCATCGTAGACGAGAAATTAGCGGTTTATGTTGACGAGAACATTCATCCCGAAGATAGACAGGCTGCATCGTATGCTATCTCAGTGGCGGCAATGAACGCTATTAACGGATGGGATCGAATAGCCCAATACACCGAGCCTAAACTTAAAGCTATCGATGTGACCGGCGATCTAGTCGCAGAGGTGGTATTACGAGACTTCAAGGGCGTGAGTCGTGATTGAGTATCAGCTAGAGTATCAGCCTCAGAGCGATACACTAGATGACTTTCACAAGACGTTAGCCTATCACCATCGTTTTATAAGGGGGCCGCTAGGGTCAGCTAAGACAACCACCGTTTGTGTAGATATCTTTGATCTTATGATAAATATGCCAGCCGATGCAAATGACGTTAGGCGATCAAGATGGTGCGCGGTTCGTAATACCTACTCAGAGTTGAAGAATACGACAGTTAAGGAGTGGTTAGAGGTCTGCCCGGAAGAGTTGGGCAAGATGAATTGGACAGATTTAAACCAAAAGATCGAGTTTGATAGAGAAGATGGCACTACTGTAGCGGTCGACTTCCTATTCTTAGCGCTAGACAAGCCTAAAGACGTTAAGAAACTAAGGGGGGTGCAGCTAACCGGCGGCTGGCTTAATGAGGCCAAAGAGCTGCCTTTCGAGGTGGTCAGTATGTTATTTGGCCGGTGTGGTCGATACCCTAAGCGCAGTGAAGTACCGAGTTATTGGTATGGCGTGATAGGCGATACCAACTCACCTGATGAGGATAGTTGGTATTTTGATCTAGCTGAGAACCAGAAGCCTAAAGGGTGGATATTCATCACTCAGGCCGGGGGCGTGTATCGAGACACCGCTACAGGAAATTGGGTGGTCAATACCGAGGCTGATAATGTTCACAACCTGCCGATGGACTATTACGAAAATCAGATATCGGGCAATAAAGACGACTGGATCAATGTAAATCTGGCGAACAACTACGGATTTGTGAAGGAAGGAAAGCCGGTTCATGAGTGGTACAACGATATGGTCCACACGGCTAGGGATGTTTTAGACCCTGACCCGCGTAAATCACTCTATCTAGGGTTTGACTTTGGACGGACACCGGCTTGCGCTATAGCTCAGAAAGACGCCTTCGGTCGATTTATCTTCATTGATGAATTTACCAGTAACAACATGAGCGCAGAGAACTTCGCACCAGAGCTAAAGCGATATCTCGATGCTGAGTACGGTAATTACAAGTTTGAGCATGGTCATGGCGACCCGGCTGGTGGAGATGGCAATCAATCAACAGATAGAACACCATTTGACATACTGAGAACGCACGGAATATTCGCCTCGCCCACCAAGACGAATGATCCATTGATTCGTAGGGCGTCCATTAGCTCGTTAGGGTTACGCAATTGTATGGATGGCAGACCGGCATTGATTATTAGCCCAAAGTGCAAGATGTTACGCAAGGGCATGGCGGGAGGCTTTTGCTATAAGAGAGTTCAGGTAACTGGCGAGGTTTATGCCGATAAGCCTGATAAGGGTATTTACTCGCACATAGTTGAGGCGGCTGAGTACCTGCTTCAAGGTCAGGGCTGCGGCTCTGATGCTGTACATGGTAAGCCTGTATTTCAGGCTCCCCATAAAATTAAATCATTTGACCCATTTAAGCGGAGATAGTATGCAAAGATTAATAGGTAAAGACGTCAGTATTAGCGATTTAAAGGGACATGAGGTCATGCTGGTCATAGTTTATGATTTATTGGCTAGACAGGCTCAACCAAGGTTTATCACTGAGGCAAGCGCGACGAAGGTTGTATTTGATATGCGCAACAACATATCTAAAATGCAGATGCAGCGGCTCATTACGGAGCCTTTGAATGCTTCATTACCTGAATATCAATGGTCTATCAATACCACTGATCGCTCATTAACAGCCTCTTTGAAAGTGAAAGCCAATGCCAAAGGTAAGAAAGCCAACGCTGTCAATGAACAGACAGACGCCTCAACAGTATCAGGAGTCGAGGCGGCTTAGCGGTTATCTGGTTTATACAGAGGGCTGGATGGGCTTCGATCATGTCTATGCAATATTAAGACTGTCGAATAGTTGGGTAAAAGTTAGCCACAACTTTGCTTATACGGAGGTTCAAGTCATCCCCTTGGGGTGGAAATGGGCCGATGCTGTCGATGGTGAGCTTCAAAAGTTCACTGTTGATATCCCGTATAATCAGAAGCGGTACGGGTTTGGCGCTATGACTTGCGTTGAGACGGTCAAAGGTTTGTTGGGAATAAGTAACTGGCGAGTGGTGACGCCTAAACAATTGAGGAGATACATCGATGGGCAAAAAACCTAAAGCATACACGCCAAGTCCTGAAGAATTGGCTTTACGCGCAGCTCAACTCGAAGAGATGCGAGACAAAGGGTCTGAGATAGCGAAGCAAAAGTTTCGGATGTCCAGAGGCGCTAAGGCTGGACGTTCACTGATTAAACAGCAAACCAATGAACAGCAAACCAATAAACAGCAAACGTTAGGGGCATAGATCATGGGGCAATCAACAAGTTGGATGACAAGAGCAAAACGGCTAGAGAGAGAACTCGAAGCGAAGCAACAGGCGCATCAGCAAGACCCTAGATATCAGCGGGCTGTTCGTCTGGGGCTCCTAGATGAAGGTCAATCTGTAGGTAAGGGTACGGTTAGCCCTAGAGGCGCTGCATCTAGCAATTACGATCAGCGATTGGCTGAGACTCATCTATCGAACAGCGAAACTAATGCCGATACTAATGAGCTACAAGCCCGTCAGCGGGAAGAGATCAGCGATAGAACACAAGAAACCCTAAAGATTGGCTTGAGGGCGAGACGCAGACGATCTTCACCAAGATCATTGTTAGCACAGAACGCAGGGACGAAAGGTATTTTAGGGGCAATGGGAACACTGGGATAAGATCATGACAGCGTTAGTTTTACTGAAGCAGTTCGAGAAAGCCAAGCGATTGAAGAATCAGTCTTGGTATAACCATATGCGCGAATGCTACGAATACGCTGCGCCCAATCAAGAAACCTTTTTCGACCATACGCCGGGTGAGAAGAAGAACACAACAATCTATGATGATACTGCTGTGCGAGGGGTGGAGACATTCGCCTCCAGACTACAGTCTTATATGGTGCCACCGTGGCAGAAATGGGCCACTATCTCACTAGGGCCAAGAGTGCCAGAGGAAGAGGGCGAGAAATACGTCCAGTTCGACGGTAAAGAGATGACAGTGAACGAGGCTTTAGAACTCACCACTGACATTATTTTTGATTACATCCACCGGTCTAACTTTGATGCGATGGTTTACCCGGCTCTTGTTGATTTGGCTATATCTACAGGTAATATAACTTGCGAGTTTGACGCTTTAACGGATGATCTAGTCTTTAACACTTTACCCTTGCCGCAGGTTTATTTGGAGTCTGGTCCTCGTGGGGGTATCGATAACCATTGGCGAGAATGGGAGGTTCAGCTTAACCATATCGAACGATTATGGCCTGATGCTAAGATTAGTGATGAATTACAGGCTCAGATCGCCCGCAAAGCTGACAAGAAGTCATGGTTTGTCGAAGGGTGTTTGTTTGATGGCAAAGAATATCACTATATCGTTATCGATAAGACGCGCAAACATTTCTTAGTTGATTACAAAACAGAGTCTAGCCCTTTCATAAGCTTTAGGTCGTCCGTTACTGCGGGTGAGACTTATGGGCGTGGCCGTGTGATGTCGATCCTTCCATCAATTAAAACACTGAATCTTGTCGCTGAGTACGAGATGAGAGGCGGCGCTATTGCCGCAAGTGGTGTATGGACGGGCGTAACTGACGGACAGTTCAACCCTTATACGATTGAGATAGCGCCGGGTATCATTATCCCCGTCCAGTCTAATGACCAGCGAAACCCTTCAATTGCTGCCTTACCGATGAATTTTGACTTTAACTTCACGCAGATGCAGAAGTCAGAACTCCAAAATGGTGTAAATACAGCATTATTTGCCAATCCTATCGGCTCAATGGACGACCCAACGAAGACCGCAACAGAAATGACGATGCGCAAACAGATGGATTTGCAGCAATCAGGCGGCTTCTTCTCTCGGTTATTCACAGAATTTATCCAAAAGGTCATGGTTCGGACTGTCTATCTATTAGCCAAAGAGGGCAAGATTCCGAAGATCGAGCTAAATGGACGCACTTACGCAGTAAAACACACTAGCCCATTAGCCTTAGCGATGGATTTGGAAGACGTTCAGTCATTGGATGAGTTAATACAGCGGTTAATGTCCTATGACCCACAAGGCACCATGTTAGCGGCTGGCGTGAAGGTGGAAGATGTTCCATCATTCTTGGCTAAGAAGCTAGGCGTAGACCCTGCTTTAGTGCGAACCAAAGCAGAGATTGAAGAAAAGGCGCAACAGGCTCAACAGATGCAAGCCCAAGCGCAGGAACAGGAGCAACCACCAGGAGAGCAAGTGATATGAAGACACAAGCGGAGGCGCAATCTGAGGTTAAATCTGAGGCTATGCGTTATCACAATGTATTTGTTAAGAATAAAGACGGTGCCAAACTGTTTGAGGAGTGGATTAGCAAATATTGTTTTGGCAACTTCACTGCAATTGATGCGACAGCTATTGAATTAGCGAGAGCGGAAGGCAAACGAGAAATGGTCGCAATGATTGTGGCTAAAATCCAACAAGCGGAGAGTATGTAATATGTTTAATAAACGATTGGCCCCTTTGTATATGGTGACTGACGATGATGGCGGTGGCGGCGGCGGCGTTGTTGCTGATGTTGTGGCACCTGTTGTTGACGATTCTATAGCGCCTGTTATCGAGCCTCAGATTACTGAGTCTTCTTGGAAGTGGAACGATGACTTTCCCGGCACTGGTGACGCACCCGAATGGCTCAACCAAGCCAAATACGGCGATGTTGCTGCACAAGCTAAGGCATACGCCGAGTTGGAATCAAGATTCGGCGGTTTTACGGGCGCTCCTGATGCTTACGAGGCCAAATTACCGGCTGACTTGGTGCTTCCAGAAGGTATGGAGTTTGAGTTTGACGATCAAGACCCGATCTTTAAGGCGATTGCGCCTATAGCGGCTGAGCTTCAGATGTCTCAAGGCGGTCTTGATAAGTTGCTTGGCGCTTACTTTCAGGCCACTGCTGGTGAGATGGAGCGAGAAGAATTAGAGATGCGGCAACAGGCTGAGAAGGAAGTTAATAGCATTCCTCAAGGCCAGCAGCGAATAAACCAACTCACAGCATGGGCAAAAGCAAATTTAAGCGAAGAACACTTCGCAGCCTTTAGCACAAATAGAGTCACCACTGGGGCAGAATTGGAGCTTTTTGAGACGCTTATCAACAAGAGCCGGGATAAGCCTTTACCTATGCCGACTAACCAGCAAGCCACTGCTTATACGAAGGAAGAGATTCAGGCAATGTACAGGGAGACTGATGAAAACGGTAAAAATCGATATCTCACTGACCCATCATTCCGTAAAACAGTGGAAAGATATAGCGCATATGGTCAGTAGTTGACAATTATTGTCACTTGCGTATAAAATAGCAGCACACCAACCGATACCCTTGCAAAAGGCCGGACTGGAGATTTAAAAGCACATTTGAATCGGCCCGTTTGGATACCCGAAGCGAATAGCTAAAACCTATTTTCTTTAACCTTTTGTGAGGGCATTCTCATGTCTAAGAATTTATCCGCAGTAGCACAACAAGAGTTTGATAATCTTGTCCATCAAGTATTTCAGGGCAAGAACAAGCTCGACGGTTGTGTAAAACTCCGAACCGGCGTGACAGCCGATCAATACAAGTTCCGTACAATGGGCAAAGGCATGGCTAATCAGAAAGCTAGCCAAGCTGATGTTACCCCAATGGACGTAGCTCACACCTTAGTGGCAGCGACTCTGGAAAACTGGAACGCTCCTGAATACACTGACATTTTTGACCAAGCCGAAGTAAATTTTGACGAGAAGTCAGAACTTGCTGGCGCTATCTCTAAGGCGTTAGGCCGTCGTAAAGATCAGTTAATCATCGATGCTTTGGATGCTTCCACACCGACAACGACAGTGCCTACCTCAACAGGTGGTGCAGGTACGGCCATGAACATCGCTAAGGTTCTAGCTGCTAAAGAAGAAATGGACGACAACGAGGTTGATGACGAAGGTCGTGTCATGTTATTGACCGCTCGATCATGTGCCTCATTGTTAGCGACTACTGAAATCGGCTCTGCTGATTACAATACGGTTCGCGCATTAGCTCAAGGGAAAGTCGATACCTTTGCAGGGTTCAAGTTTGTCTTTATCGGCTCTCGTGCTGAAGGCGGTATTACTTCGGCAACCAATATCTATGATGGTTATGCTTTCCACATGGACGCGGTAGGTCTTGCAGTTGGCTTGGATATGAAAACAGAAATCAACTATGTGCCTGAAAAGACATCATGGCTGACTAACGGGATCATGAAAGCCGGTGCGGTTGCTATCGATGAGACTGGTATTATTAAAGTTCAGGCGACTGAATCATAAGATTTAGTGCGGTAGCAATACCGCATTGACTTCAGTTTCCCCTTAATTCTTTTTTGGAGCATAAATATCATGGCTTTTACTATAGGAAGTCTTTACCAAGTTGGCAGCGGTGGCGGTTCACCTCGTTTGTGGATGTACTCTTCTGCTGATGCTATTGCGGCAGTCAACACCTCCGGCTATTTTAATGGTGCCAGTGACCTGCTTAATGTGCGAGATGTCATTATCTCAATCGATACCAACACACCGACAACTAACTTTATTAGTGTGTTATCAAACGCTGCGGGCGTTGTTGACGTATCAGATGGCACAGCTATCGCTGAAACAGATAGTGATTAACGGTTAAACCTATTCGCTTGCTCTCCGCTGGTGATAGAGATACCCGGTAGCCACCACTCTGCCGGGTATCTCGCTTTCAATAAATAAAGGGCGTTAGTATGTCAAGCAAGTTTGATATTGTTAGTCAGGCGCTTTTGTTAATTGGCGAATCCCCGATAAGCTCCTTCAGTGAGGGCGTGGCGGGTGTTGTTGCCACTAATCTGTACGATACGACCAGAGATTCATTCTTGACTGCGACCCGGTGGCGTTTTGCCGTGGGTAAGGCGCAATTATCTCTGCTTACCGCTACACCTCAAAACGAATGGCGCTTCGCTCACCAGTTGCCCAGTAATTTGCTGATGCCTATTGGTGTCTATCCGCGTATTCGCTATGAGATATACGAAGATAAACTGTACTCAAATCAAAGAGTGGTCGAGTTAGACTACATCTTCAGACCTGACGAAGCGGCTTTCCCTGCTTACTTTGTCGAGGCGCTAGCTGCTCAATTGGCTGAGAAGTTCGCCATACCTGTTACGAATAATCAAACCATGCGCGAGTCAATGGCGGCTGTAGCTGCTGATGCTTATCGACGTGCGGCCTTTAGAGACTCACAGGGCAGACCATCACAAGCGATTAAACACGCGCCTTATATTCAAGTCAGGTATTAAACAATGCCTAAGAGTTACTCACTTCAATCCAGTTTCAATAACGGGTTTTTAGACCCGACTATGTACGCTCGAATGGATACTCAACAGTATTCACAGGGCGTAGCACAAGCTGATAATGTTAAATTTCTTCCTCAAGGCGGCGCAAGAAAGCGAGCAGGGTTTCAGTATATTGCAACCTTAACGGCTGAGACTCGAATTATTCCGCTTGTCATGAGCAATACGCAACGTTATATCTTGGCGTTTTCCAACAATCAGCTAAAGGTTTTCCGGGCTGATACTGATGCGCTAGTCGATACCGTGGTCACAACTTACACCAATGCCCAACTGTTTGAGCTTGATTTTGCCCAGTCTGGCGATGATATGCTCCTTGTCCATGAAGATCATATCCCTCGAATCGTCGCTCGCGGCGCTACTGACGCTGACTTCACCATTACAGACGTTGCTTTTGTCGAGATACCTGAAGTTGACTTCAATGATGGCGATTCGCCCCCGGCAACGAGCGAGATACAGCGGGTCACATTTGGCAGCTTCACCACCAGCGCAGGGTATAAGTTAAGCCTTGAGGGTATTGACACTGAAACCTTGTCTTATGCTAATACGGATGACCACGCAGAAGAGTTGCAAGCGATATTATTGGATTTAATCAATACACCTGACACTGGCATAGTTGTTACTCGCGTTTCCTCTAATTTATTCGAGATCACATTCTCAGATAGTGCAGCTAAGCCTTGGCGTTTAATTTCAGGGCGTAGAATTGATGGTGGTTCGGGTACGGTTGGAGCATCACGAACGCAAACCGGTGTTGCACGAGTTGAACCGGCTTGGTCTGCTGGCCGCGGCTATCCTAAAACCTGCACATTCCATGAGAGTCGTCTATGGTTTGGCGGCTCGCTCGCTTTACCCACAACCGTGTGGGGATCTTATGTCAATTCATTCTTTAACTTTGGCTTTGGTAGGTCACGGGACGATCAGGGTATTCAATACAGTTTACAAACTGACCAAAACAACAAGATCACAGCGATATACTCATCGAACACCTTGCAAATATTCACAGCCGGGGCTGAATTTGTTGTATTCCAAAACGAATTTGACCCTATTACCCCGAATAATGTTCGGATATTGAACCATACTCGATACGGATCAAAGCAGGTCAAGCCGACTGATATTGAAGGGACGGTCACTTTTGTCCAGCGGACAGGTAAAGCAATTCGTGAGATGTTTTCAGAACAGGGCCGAACATATACCGCACCCTCTATTTCTTACTTGGCCCCTAGTTTGATTGTAGACCCTATCGAATTAGACGCTATTCGCGGTACTAGCTCGGAAGATGCGAATTATATCCATGCCGTTAATAGCGATGGATCGATGGCTGTTTTTAATACGCTGAAGGACCAAAACGTAGCGGCTTGGTCGCTTTGGAACACGGAGGGCGACTTTACCAGTATTGCCGTTGCCTTTGATGGGCTTTATGTTGTGTGTAAGCGGGTGATTAACTCGGTCACTGTTTACTATCTTGAGAAGGCTAATGACAGTTTCTATATCGATTCTGCTATTGAGGTCACTGGGGTGGGTAGTGCGACCGTTACAGGGCTTGGACATCTTGAGGGTGAGACTGTTAGAGTTAAAGCTGATGGGGCTTTGCTGCTTGATAACGTAGTTACTAGCGGTCAGGTAGTGCTCGAACGGTCTGTGACTGATGTGCAGATCGGTTTGGCTTATACTGCGACTATTAAGACGATGCCGGTGACGCAAAATGCGGGCGCTGGTATTAATCTGGATCAAGAGATAAGGGTCAGCAAATGTACGCTTGAGCTTTATCAATCATTAGGGCTTATTGTGAACGGTATTAGATTGTCGGATCGTAAAATAGGTGACGCGGTGGGAGCGCCACCTACTCCATTTACAGGGAGAAAGAATACTCCGTTACTTGGCTGGTTAAAAACACAGCAAGTGACTATTACGCACAGTGACCCGGTAGAGATGACCCTGCTAGGGATTCAATTAGAGGTAAACGGCTAATGGGCGCAGCAGCAATTCCATTAATGTTCATGAGTACCGGCGTTAGCATGGTAGCTCAGCGTAAAGCGGCAAGCGGTGAGGCTCGTGCAATCGATAACGATTCTAAACGCGCAGCACAGGCGGCCCAATCACAGGCTAATGAGGAGACTATTTCAAGGAAGGAGCGACTCTTGCAAGCGTTATCTTCTCAGATGGCAGGGGCCGGAGCGTCCGGAACTGGCTTGGCAGGATCTACATTTAACATCATGCAGACGGATATTAACGAATACGACAAAGAACAGAGTCGCGCGGATTTAGGGGCAAGTATTGGGCAGGGCAATATTATCGCTTCGGGCAAGGCTAAATCTAGCTTAGCGAAACGAAGAGGTAATCTAGCCACTCTTACCTCGCTAACACAATTAGCGTCCGGTGTTGCAAGCGCAAGCGGTACGGGCGTTATTCCTGATGGCGGTGGAAAGCTAAAAGGCGGCATTGATATGTCGGGCGGGACAAGGTTTAGTAATTATGCCTAAAAGATACGAGCGTCAATACGGTGTCAATCAACAGCTTCTTGGTATGCCAAGCGGGGAGGCTGAGGCGCAGCGTGGAATACAGCAAGCGTTAAGCGGCTTTACTAGCACTATGGGTGCCTCTGCGCTCGATGCCTTTGGTCGTAAAAGTGTGGGCGATGCTAAAGATCAAGCGGCGCAATATGACCCGGCTAGTGGTGCTCCGGTACTTAGCACTCGGCAGAATAAAGCGGGTGAGATATATAATCGGCAAGTCTTGGAGGCTCACCAACAAGATATTGACTACTCATTACGCACGAAGATTACAGCATTATCTTCCGAGTACGAAAACGACCCTAAGTCTTTCGCTGCGGCGTCTGAGGTTTATCTAAACCAAGCTGCAAACGAGATGCACCCTAGCATTGCAAAAGAGATGATGCCTAAGTACGGGTATTATCGTGATGCTACGTTATCAAAATTGTCGAATGCCGAAAGAAAGCGCGTACTCAAGCAAACAAGAGAGACAGCGGATAAATGGTT
>Ga0075119_1001375_pt1 | contig 11783 bp, 12 predicted proteins | sample AntAceMetag02UK9_FD_69791 | JGI IMG/M metagenome (GOLD analysis project Ga0075119, IMG submission 69791) | Saline lake microbial communities from Ace Lake, Antarctica - Antarctic Ace Lake Metagenome 02UK9 | ecosystem: Environmental > Aquatic > Non-marine Saline and Alkaline > Saline | place... | reverse complement strand
GACCACGCTTCAACGCAACGAAGGCGATAGACACGCTCTTCAAGGGTTTCGGGCTTAATCAAATCCTCAAAGGAAATTTTTCCAGGCTTGGTGCATGCGCCTTCAACTAAGATTTCCCAAGGCTTCGTTTTGAACTCTTGAGCATTATCCTTTGGGTCGCGTTTACCCGTACCAAACTCATAAAAATTGTTATAGCTCGTAACGTCTTCATAATCGTTAATCGGATCGTTTTCCGGCAGGCTCTCAGCCGACCATTTAGTCTTTTGAACACCGCTTAAGGGCGTGCGCGCAGCATATGCTGGCAATGTCGGAAGCACGCCCGCTGCGATACCGGCTCCAGCAAATGCGGCTGTTTTGAGAAAGCTTCTACGTTTCTCAAAAACTGATTTTGGTGTGATTTCTGAGCCCAGTACATCCGAGGCATTACGAGACTTGATTAGCATGCTGCACTCCCATTGAGGCGTTGTTGGCGTATAATCATATTCTGTGACAGCATTCACAAGTATACTGCGGTTGCCATCTCGCCCCTTGATAGCGTATTCGATGGATTAGATGCTACTAACATACGATCACTTTTCCGCCAGCAGGTAAAAGCCTAAGACTGGCTAACGGACATATTCGATGCGCGTTCTCTATCATCTTTGGCTTTCACCGTTTTCACGTAAAGTCCGTATCGCTCTTGGCGAAAAACGGATCGACTTCGAATTGAAGGCTGAAAATGTTTGGCGGCGCCGGGAAGAATTTCTAGCCATAAACCCAATGGGTGAAGTGCCCGTTCTCGTCGAGCCCGATGGCACGGCGCTATCAGGCTCTCAAGTGATCTGCGAATTTTTAGACGATATTCACCCAGAACCATCGTTAATGGGGCATCAACCCTTGCACCGGGCTGAAGTACGAAGGCTCGTGGATTGGTTCGATCGCAAGTTTAATATTGAGGTAACCGAAAAACTTGTGGGCGAGAAATTCATGAAACGCTTTTTGGGATTGGGTGAGCCAAATTCTACCATCGTGCGGGCCGGGCATGCAAATGTTCACACGCATATGGATTATATTTCATACCTTGTAGAACGCCGAAAATGGCTAGCTGGGGATGAAATATCGCTAGCAGACATCACTGCAGCGGCACATTTATCAACGCTTGATTATATCGGAGATGTGCCTTGGAAAGATCACGAAAGTGCCAAGGACTGGTATGCCAGAATAAAATCCCGACCAAGCTTTCGTCCGCTATTGGGAGATCGCATCCCAAGTGCACCACCACCTACTCATTATGCCGATCTTGATTTTTAACGAATCAATTAACGTTAACATCCATCTTTTCAATGTTTGCGCGCGCCAAGCGCCCGGCTTCGCCATCTGGATCTAATTCAAGGATCTTTAGCCAATCCGCTCGTGCAGCGTCCTTATTGTCTTCCAAACGAAAAAGTATCCCACGTTCTAAAAGTGCTTCTGGCGCATCCGGTTTCAGAATAAGGGCCGCTTCAATGTCCGATCGAGCTTTACCAAGTTCATCCAGGTATCGATAAGCGCTTGCCCTGAACGCAAATGCCTCGGCCCTGGATGCATCCGCCGAAATCGCATTCGTTAAATCTTCTACCGCACCCTTATAATCACCCAATGCGGCGCGGGCTTCGGAGCGATCAATGAGGATTCCCGGACGTCCTCTTAAAAGTTTTGCCGCTTCGCTCAAAGTCGCTTCGGCGCGCGCGGCATCACCATGCGACAACCATGCTCGTCCAGCTTGGCCTAAAATTTCACCCTTAAAATCGGGCGTGGCGACAATAGTCTCGGCCAGAACTTCAAGGCGTCTTGCCGCATATTCTGGCTTACCAGAATAGTATAACGCTACAGCTGCGCAATGCTCTGCCGCGTCACCACCACCCATACTTTTCCATGCTGTTGCCATTTCAAAGGCATCGTTTGGATCAGAAGGCGCCAGTCCCATACAACGCGCGTATTCACGCGAATGGTTCAACTCCGCCGCCTGACTGAATGACGCAAAGAAACAAAGCCCGACGACAACACACGTCTTTCTCATAAAGCGAGTCATCGTGTATAATGCCTCATCAGAATATTATAGTTAAATCGCATACTCAGGGTTCTAAGGTTATGAACGTCATACGACAAGTCTTGTACCACGCAATCGGCCTCATACGCAGATGACACGCCGTGGCGGGCCAAAACTGTTTTGCTTTGGCGTTGGCTTTTCAGCCAGCGCATTAATTGATCATTTGCCGGTGGCTGATTGGTCGACGGGTGGAACTGTACGTAACATTGAAAACGCCCAAAAATTAATTGATAGAGGGATCGATGCGACACTCTGGGAAGGCGAAAAACTCAGTGATGAAGCGAAACATAAGCTTCTAGCGGCAACTCATGTACTAATATCCGTGCCACCCGGCGATTCCGGAGATCCAGTTATAAATGCTGCCAGCGATACACTGAAATCTTCGACGAACCTCACTTGGTTGGGTTATCTCTCAACCACAGGTGTGTATGGAAATACAGACGGCGCTTTCGTTGATGAAAAGGCGCCTTTAAACCCTTCAAATGCAAGATCAGAACGTCGCGTCGCAGCAGAGGTGGCATGGTTTGATTTATTTAAGAATGCGAAGACCCCAGTACATATTTTTCGTTTGGCCGGTATTTATGGCTCTGGTCGATCTGTGTTTAATCAAATTCGTAAAGGGACTGTGAAGCGAATCAACAAACCAGGCCATGCGTTTTCGCGAATTCATGTCGATGACATCGCCCGTATTCTGGCCGCATCTATCTCTAGGCCCAACCCAGGCGCAGTTTACAATGTTTGCGACAATGAACCCGCCCCACCTGCAGAGGTTACAGAATACGCCTGCCATCTTTTAGGCAAGGAACCTCCACCGATCGAAGATTTCGACATTGTAAAAGAACGAATGACGCCCATGGGCCTAAGTTTTTGGACAGATAATCGACGCGTCGATAACACGCGCATTCGAAAAGAGCTTGGCGTAAAGCTACGTTATCCGGATTACCGTGCAGGGCTGCAGGCTATTTTTGCAGAGGAAGATTGACTATTCCACGGCTTCGAAGTTACCGACCTTCGAGTTATATATTTCCAGCTGTGCCGTTTCGATATCAAAGAACCAACCATGCAGCTTGAGGGTTTTGGCCGCCATGCGCTCTCGGATCCATGGGAATGTCGTAAGATTTTCCAACGAGACGAGTACGGCATTACGCTCACACGCGCGTTGAGTCTCTTCGATGCTTGCGTCAGGCATTGTTGCCAGTACACGGCGGTGCGCAGAGGATAAAATCGATACCCAGCCCGGAACGAACTTGTATCCGTCTTTCGTCGCTTCTTCGCCACGGATCATTGCGTGAATACCACCACAATGTGCATGCCCAAGGACAATTATATTGGGGACATCAAGGCCGAGCACTGCAAATTCCAAAGATGCACTTGTGCCATGAAAGGTGCCTTCTTCTTCCATCGGTGGCACCAGATTAGCCACATTACGGATCATGAAAATATCGCCAGGCTCGGCGCGGAAAACCAATGCAGGGTCAACGCGGGAATCAGAACATGCAATAACTGCCGCTTTTGGATGCTGGCCAGCTTCAACCATCGCATGCAACCGTTCCTGATGATCATCAGGCATATTCTTACGAAATGCCCGATAACCGTCTAACATCCGTGCAATCGTTTCCATATTTAAAGCTGCTCCAACAATGCATCAACGGTATGAACCAACCGATCAATATCCTTCGGTTCCGAAAGACGATGGTCGCCTGATTTCACGAATTGAACTTCGACATCGTCACTTGTCAAACGCTCCATGATCGAATGTGCTGTTTTCCAGGGTACATCCTCGTCCAACATCCCCTGAATCAAACGAACTGGCACATCAAGTTTTATGTTGTCGGTCAGTAAAAGATGTTGATTCCCTTCGTCCAAAAAGCGTTTCCAAATACGATATGGCTCCTGGTCATCATAACAATTTGGGATATCGCAGTACCCCTGCTTGTCCAGATCAACGCGTTGTTCAGGTGTCAGTCGCTCAGGGATAAGGTCATGCGTAAAATCAGGGGCTGCCGCGATTCCCACCAGCCCACAAATTTTTCTGGGCCGCCTAAGCGCGGTCAACAACATAATCCATCCGCCCATGGATGAGCCAACCAGCACTTGGGGCCCTTCACATATTTGATCCAGAATGGTGTCTGCATCGTCGGCCCAGCGACCAATTGTGCCATCATCGAACGATCCAGAAGACTCTCCATGGCCAAAATAATCAAAGCGCGTAAAGGCGTATCCCCTTGAAACGCAATGCGCTTCGAGTGCCAAGGCTTTTCCACCTTGCATATCAGACTTAAATCCGGTCAAAAACATCACCCCTGGCCCTTTGCCTGGGGTATGATGGTATGCAATTGATGCCCCGTCGTTATGCTGAAGAAATTTCGCTGCTTTTGATTGATCCGACATGCAGGTTCCCATATTTAAGGTGACATGGTCATGAATAATAACGCGCACCATAACACCCTGGACGATGACATGGAACGCCCTCAGCAACAGGACGCCACGCCGCCAACAGTGCTGCAAATTTTACCTGCGCTGGGTGGGAGTGGTGGTGTTGAGCGAGGCACTGTCGAGATTGCAGGCGCTATCTCTCAAGCAGGAGGGCGTGCACTGGTTGCATCAGAAGGAGGGCTGCTTGTACATGACCTGACACGCGTGGACGCGGAGCATTTCACTTTACCCGTCGCCTCGAAGAACCCTGTTGTTATGTATCGCAATATTTCACGCCTGGTCGAGCTTATAAAAAGAGAGCGTGTCGACATAGTACATGTACGCTCGCGCGCACCCGCATGGAGCGCTTATTTAGCTTGTCAGAGAACCAAGGTGCCCCTGGTCACAACTTTTCATGGCACATATGCAATCAGTAATTGGTTAAAGCGCAAATACAACTCGGTGATGACCTATGGTGAGCGAATGATTGCTATTTCGACTTTTATTGGCGGCCATGTTCGTCGGCATTACGGCGTACCCGTCGACCGTATTCGCGTTATTCACCGGGGCGTTGATATCGATAGATTTGACCCAGAGAAAGTCTCTGCGGAACGGGTCATTAAGCTCGCTAACGACTGGCGGCTGCCAGATGGCGTTCCCATCATTATGTTACCAGGCAGATTAACCCGCTGGAAAGGACAGCTGGTGTTGATTGATGCCATTGCGGCGCTTGGTCGCACAGATATCAGATGTCTCTTAGTTGGCAGTGATCAAGGCCGTGAAGATTATCGGCGCGAGCTTGAGAAAAAAATCATGAGCCATAACCTTGAAGAGGTCGTGCGTATTGTTGATCATTGTGACGATATGCCTGCGGCTTATAAGCTGACGGATCTGGTTATATCTGCATCTACAGATCCAGAAGCATTTGGCCGCGTTGTATGCGAAGGCCAGGCAATGGGACGCCCAGTCATCGCATCAGATCATGGTGGATCACGTGAAACTATTTTGCCGGGCGTTACAGGCTGGCTCACACCAACGGGAGACTCGGTTGCGCTCGCTAGCGCCATTGAGACCGCACTTAAGCTTGATCATGCGGCACGCACTAAATTAGCGCTGATTGCAATCGATCATATCCGTACAAATTTCTCTAAGACACAAATGTGCGATAAAACACTAGATGTATATAATGAAGTCTTGGCGGCCCGAGGCCGCGCCTAACGCGCATGAACGCTCAAGAAACCAACTCTAAGCGGATTCTCGTCATAAAATTGGGCGCGCTAGGCGATGTCGTTCAGGCATTAGCTCCCATGAATGCTATTCGCAAGCATCACGACAATGATCATATAACACTCATGACAACGCAGGCATTTGGAGAATTTTTGAATGCTGCCAACGTATCCGACGAAATCCTCATTGATAAACGTCCAAGATCGCTTGATCCGATCGGATGGTTAGAGCTTCGTCGCACGCTCAGAAATGGTGAATTCAACCGGGTCTACGATTTGCAGACCTCCAGCCGTTCGAACCGTTATGCACGATTGTTCTGGCCCGGCCCTTATCCAGAATGGTCCGGAATTATGAACGATTGCTCGCATCCTCATACAAACCCCATGCGAGATGATATGCATACAATTGAACGTCAAGCAGAACAGCTTGAGGCAGCAGGTATCAAAGCGGTGTCCTTACCGGATCTGGCACCGTTCGTGCGCAAGATCTCTCACCTAAACTTACCATCGTCATATTGCATGATTGTCCCAGGGGGCGCGCAGCATCGAAAAGACAAGCGATGGTCAACAGCACGGTATCGCGAAGTTGTACAAAGATTGGATCAAGGCCCGGTCACGCCAGTCCTTTGTGGCGGGTCGGAAGAGATAGAACTCTGCGCACAAATTGTACAGGGATGCCAAAATGCTCGCAATATCGCAGGCCAGACATCACTAGTTGAGCTTGTGAACATCGCAACAGGTGCCCAATTTGCCTTAGGGAATGACAACGGACCCATGCACATTGCCGCCGCTGCAAATACGAAATCTATCGTCTTGTACTCCCATGCTTCAGACCCAGCACTTTGCGCGCAACGCGGGCATGATGTGACGCTTTTGCGGCGAAATTCGTTAGACGATTTGTCGGTCGAAGATGTTTTGGAGAGCATACTTGGAACAGGCGGTTCTTGACGGGTCCCGTAAGGCGCTTTAACTACCCCCCACATATTTGTTTTTAATGACCGGCGAGAGATAAATGGTCGCGATCACACTACCAGATGGCTCTATTCGTAATTACGACAGCCCTGTAACCGGAGGCGAGGTCGCTGCATCCATTGGACCTGGTTTGGCCAAGGCAGCAATGGTCGTGCGCGTCGACGGCGAGCTATGGGATCTGGATCGGACTATTTCGACAGACGCCAATGTCGCCATCATTACAGACAAGCAAGAAGACGAAGCCCTAGAAGTTCTGCGTCATGACTGCGCACACATTCTAGCGATGGCCGTTCAAGAACTTTACCCGGGCGCACAAATCACATTCGGCCCCGCGACCGACGAAGGCTTTTATTACGATTTCCACCGCGATGAGCCGTTTTCAACCGAGGATTTCGAAACCATCGAAAAGCGCATGGCCGATATTGTCGACCGTGATATCCCTATTGTCCGTGAAGTCTGGAACCGCGACGACGTTGCCGCCTACTTCAAAGAAAAAGGCGAGAGCTTTAAAGCCGAATGGGTGATGGAGCTACCAGAAGGTGACGAGATCACAATGTATCGCCAAGGCGATTGGATTGATCTTTGTCGTGGGCCGCATCTTCCTAAGACGGGACGCATGGGCAAAGCCTTCAAACTTATGAAGCTTGCTGGCGCTTACTGGCGGGGAGATGCATCAAACCCTCAGTTGCAGCGTATCTATGGAACTTGCTGGCGTAATGAGAAAGAACTCAAAGCTTATTTGACGCGTATCGAAGAAGCGGAAAAGCGTGATCACCGCCGTCTTGGCCGTGAGTTGGACCTTTTCCACATCCAGGAAGAAGCACGTGGATCTGTGTTCTGGCATCCTAAAGGCTGGTCGCTCTACCGTACATGTGAGAACTACATGCGTATGCGCCTTGATGATGCCGGATACGTAGAAGTCAAAACCCCACAGCTGGTGGATCGTGCCCTTTGGGAGCGTTCAGGCCATTGGGACAAGTTCCGCGACCACATGTTTATTGCCGAAGTCGACGAAAGCTCCAAAGCCACTGAAGGCGACGACACTGAAGAACAAAGCGTTGCGTCGCCTGAAGAAGACGCGATTCGCCATTTGGCTCTTAAGCCGATGAATTGCCCGTGCCATGTACAAATTTTCCGCCACGGCATGAAAAGCTATCGTGACCTTCCTTTACGGATGGCCGAGTTTGGCTCGTGCCATCGGTATGAGCCTTCGGGCGCCCTGCACGGTTTGATGCGCGTAAGGGCATTTACTCAGGACGACGCCCACATCTTCTGTACCGAAGATCAAATCGAGGGTGAAACCGAGATTTTCATCGATTTACTGGCGTCGATTTACCGGGACTTTGGATTTGAGGAATTTGTGGTCAAGTTTTCAGACCGCCCAGATGTCCGTGCCGGTACCGACGAAACTTGGGATAAGGCGGAGATCGCCCTCAAAGAGGCCGCCCTGAAAGCCGGGGCTGATTTAGTCATGAATCCTGGCGAAGGGGCGTTTTATGGCCCAAAGCTGGAATTTGTTTTACGTGATGCGATCGGTCGTGACTGGCAGTGCGGCACACTACAAGTCGATTTTGTGCTGCCAGAACGCCTGGATGCAGAATACGTTGGTGAGGATGGTGACAAGCACCGCCCTGTTATGCTTCATCGCGCCATCTTGGGCTCGTTTGAGCGCTTTATTGGTATTTTAATTGAGAACTACGCCGGGCGATTGCCGATGTGGTTGGCACCCGTGCAAGCAGTTGTGGCACCAATAACCAACGATATTGACGGGTATGCCCGTGAAGTTGTTGAAGCGTTGCGTGCTGCTGGTATTCGCGTTGAGGCCGATTATCGGAGCGAAAAGATCAACTACAAGATCCGTGAGCATAGTCATGCTAAAGTCCCTGCAATCCTGGTTGTTGGTGGCCGCGAAGAAGAAAACAAGACTGTTGCGATCCGTCGCCTAGGTGGCAAGGATCAAGAAATTCTTGCGCTGCAAGAAGCAGTCGATAGACTTAAGGTTGAAGCGCTTGGACCGCTTGGCGGCTAAGCTTTTTCATGTCATCTTACTTATGAGTTCTGCATGTGCAGAACTTTATTTTAACTGTGATAGGAGATATTTCCATAGCTCGTAGACCCGGCCCACCGGCGCCGCCGTCCAAGGATGGACCCCGCGCCAACGAAGATATTCAAGCTGACACAGTTCGCCTCGTCGATGCAGACGGAGAAATGGTAGGCGTCATCGGACTTCAAGAAGCAATTGATATGGCTGTCGAGGTTGGTTTAGACCTCGTCGAAGTGTCACCTAATGCCTCGCCCCCTGTCTGTAAAATCCTCGATTACGGTAAGTATAAGTATGAGGCGCAGAAAAAGGCGAACGAAGCCCGTAAAAAACAGAAAATTATTGAAGTTAAGGAAATTAAAATGCGCCCCGGCATCGATGACCATGATTATGAGGTCAAGATGAAGGCTGTACGCCGTTTCCTTGATGGCGGTGATAAGGTCAAGATGACCATCCGCTTCCGTGGCCGTGAAATGGCGCACCAGGACTTAGGTCTTAAAGTGCTGCAGCGTGTCCAGAAAGAAGTGGAAGAAATCGCAAAGGTGGAACAATATCCACGACCTGAAGGGCGTTTGATGACGATGGTCGTCGCCCCGCGTTAAATGAATTAGTGTAAAATTTAGTCGATGCGCCAGTCTTTCTCGGATTCTTGAGATAGGCTGGTGTTTCGATGTGCACTATGCCTTGCCATCTTGTGCCAGCACCGCTATAAACCGCGCGCTGTCACGATTTGATGGCCGAGTGGTATGGCTAAAAGGGCATGCCTGGCCGCTCGAACCCCAGAACGCATGACGTTCTTAAGTTAACGGGTGTTTTTTACACCACAGAGATGAAGGAAGAGGGAAATGCCCAAGCTGAAGACAAAATCGAGCGCGAAGAAGCGCTTTAAGCTGACGGGTACCGGTAAGGTACGCTCAGCTGCTGCTTTCAAGCGGCACAATCTCCGCAAGCGATCCAATAAGATGAAGCGTCAGTCGCGCGGGATGATGGTCCTTTCGCCGCAAGACGCACGGGTCGTCAAGTCCTACATGCCTTACGCTTGATCTGAGGAGATTTAAAAATGGCACGAGTTTCACGCGGCAAAACGTCGCACGCACGTCACAAGAAAGTTCTTAAACTCGCGAAGGGTTATCGGGGCCGTAGTGCAACTAACTTCCGGATCGCTATTGAGCGCGTCGAGAAGGGTTTGCAGTATGCCTACCGCGACCGCCGCCAAAAGAAGCGACAGTTCCGTCGCCTCTGGATCCAGCGTATTAATGCTGGTGCGCGAGAGAATGGTCTTTCCTATTCGGTATTCATGAACGGCTTACTTAAAGCCGGCGTTGAGCTTGATCGTAAAGTTCTCGCTGACTTGGCCATGAATGAGCCAGTAACGTTTAAAGCGTTGGTAGAACAGGCCCAGGCCGCTCTCAGCCAGAACGCTTAATCACCCACCTTTGGTGGATCATGTTTTGGAACGGGAGTAGCGCCTTGGGCGTTGCTCCCGTTCGTTTGTTTGCAGATAGGCAGGAATATCATGGAAACGCCAGATCAACTGCGTGACGCCCTTTTAAAGGACATCGACACCGCGGATACAGTACAAGCACTAGAAGACTTTCGTGTTGCTGTTCTTGGCAAGAAAGGCCGCATCACAGATATGATGAAGGGCTTGGGCCAAATGGCAGCAGACGAGCGCAAAGCCGCTGGCCAAGCGCTCAACGCACTCAAAGGTGAAGTTGCCGATGCGCTTGAGGCAAAAAAAGCCTCCCTTGGTGATGCAGAACTTGATCAACGCTTAATGACCGAAAAAATCGATGTGACGCTTTCTCCTGTACCTGAAAGCAAAGGCATGATCCACCCGATCAGCCAAACCATTGATGAGATCACGTCAATCTTTGGTGAGATGGGGTTCACGGTTGCCGAAGGCCCCGACATTGAGGACGACTGGCATAATTTCACGGCTTTAAACATTCCACTCGACCACCCAGCCCGCCAGGAACACGATACTTTCTATCTTCCTGGCGAAGATGGTGAGCGTAAGGTTCTACGCACACATACCAGTCCAGTCCAAATTCGTACGATGACCGATGGCGAACCGCCGATCCGGATCATTGTGCCGGGCCGCACGTATCGTTCAGATTATGACGCAACTCACTCGCCGATGTTCCATCAGGTCGAAGGCCTTGTCATCGATAAGACATCGCATATGGGTCATCTCAAAGGATGCTTAATCGAATTCTGTCGCGCGTTCTTTGAAGTCGATGATTTACCGGTCCGTTTTCGACCCAGTTATTTCCCATTCACAGAACCATCCGCAGAAGTCGATATTGGTTGCACGCGCGAGGGCGGTGAATTCCGCATCGGCCATGGCGATGATTGGTTAGAAATTTTGGGTTCCGGCATGATCAACCCAAACGTCTTGTCAAATTGTGGGATTGATCCCAATGAATATCAGGGCTTTGCCTTTGGCATGGGCGTCGAACGTGTCGCCATGTTGAAGTACGACATTCCTGATTTACGGACTTTCTTTGAGCGTGACCTACGTTGGCTTAGACACTATGGATTCCGTTCCTTGGAAGTCCCCGGCATGGTCGGAGGGCTGACCCGATGAAATTCACGTTAAGCTGGCTAAAAGAGCATCTGGATACAACGGCTTCACTCAAAGAGATCACCGATGCACTGACAATGGTTGGCCTTGAGCTTGAAGGCGTCGAAGATCGCGCCAAAGGCTTGGAGACTTTCGTTACAGCAAAGGTTCTGGAAGCGACACAACACCCGAACGCAGACAGACTACGCGTGTGCACTGTTGATCCCGGCAATGGCGAGACTGTTGAACTTGTCTGCGGTGCACCGAATGCGCGCACTGGTATGATCGGTGTTTTTGCACCCGGTGGCTCCTACATCCCAGGCACGGGCATCACTTTGAAGCCAACAGAGATTCGTGGCGTAACATCGAATGGGATGCTGCTCTCCGAACGCGAAATGGATATTTCTGACGAGCACGATGGCATTATTGACCTGCCAGAGAATACACCTATTGGTCAGCCAGCTGTAAACGTGATGGGCCTTAATGACCCGATCA
>Ga0075119_1001368_pt1 | contig 11826 bp, 13 predicted proteins | sample AntAceMetag02UK9_FD_69791 | JGI IMG/M metagenome (GOLD analysis project Ga0075119, IMG submission 69791) | Saline lake microbial communities from Ace Lake, Antarctica - Antarctic Ace Lake Metagenome 02UK9 | ecosystem: Environmental > Aquatic > Non-marine Saline and Alkaline > Saline | place... | reverse complement strand
TGCTCCTGTTGCTCCTGTTGCTCCTGTAGCACCATCTGCTCCTGTTGCTCCTGTTGCTCCTGTAGCACCATCTGCTCCTGTTGCTCCTGTTGCTCCTGTAGCACCACCACTACCAACGTCTGCCCACGTAATACCGTCGAAATAAACGAGTACGTTATTAAGCGTATCGTACGCAAAAGTGCCCGTTAATACGCTCGTAAGCGTGTCTAAATTTGCGTGGTCTGTACGATGTGTTACTTGTCTGCCTTCGGCGATAACGTTACCTGTTTCGTCGTAGCGTATATGCCCATACTTAACCTGCGCAAAAGCAGACCCGCATACTAAAAAAATTGATAGAAAGCAAATTAGTTTTTTCATTGTAGTAAAATGTTTACGGTTACGTTAATGTTGGTTTTAGCCGAATTTAAAGTTAGTGTTTGCTCGCCCAAAAGTACGCCTTTTTGTACAGTTAGCTTAGATGTAATTTCGTAGCCGTTTGCGTCGAATACGTTAAAGGTTCGAATAACGCCCGAATAGGTAGCCGAAGGTATTACTATAACCTTATCGGTATTAGCTACGAGGGTCGCGGTAGTTGTGAAGCTCTGCCCGAATTGGTCGAAGAGGGCATCTATAATATTATCGAAGAGGGTTCGGGTAGCTACGCCCGTTGTAAGCCGTCTGCCTGTAATATCTATTTTAGCCTGTACGTCTGCTTTTAGTTGGTCGCGTGTCATTTCTACGAATTAAAGTCGTTATTAAAGTCGTTATTAAAGTCGCCTAAGTCTGCTAAATCTAACGCCGATAAAGTAGCTGTTACGCCGTCCCAAAGGTAAATATAAATCTGGTCTTCTAATTGGTCGGGCTTTCTTATTCGTATGCGAATTTCTAAGCGGTCGGGCGCAGTTATTCGGGTCTCTACTTTTACCTCTGCAAAGGCTTTCATAAATTCCAAATCTTTAATTATAGCCTGCTCTACAGAAAGCCTACCGCTACTGTTTAAGGCTACTTCGTTTAACCTGCGTTCTGTAAGGCTATTAAATTGTCTGTCGGGCGTGTCTGCGAGTAATAACGAGTTACCCCACCAATCTAAAGCCTGTTCGCCTGCGTTACGCGTGCCTGTGCTTTGCGCGGGGTTACCGCCAAACATAGCTAAGTACGGCATATTGTCCCACCCCGCTACCGTCCTAATATCGCGACCCACTACGAGCGCGTCGCCCCCGTTGCCTGTTTCTATTATTTCTACGTCTGCTATCATTTTAGCCTACCGTATTAGTTACCGTAACGGGTACAATATTGTTATCTGATTCGACTGTCGCCCTGCTCGTATCGCCCGTAATACCTATGTTAACATTCTGCGTATTAGTCGTTTCTAAAGTCTTTACTAAGTTTTCCTGCCTCGCCTGTGCGGGGTCTATCTTTTCGTCCGTAGTGGTCGGCTTCTGTTCCATACTATCTACTGCTGCGCTCATAAAAGCCAAACGCTGCGAAGTATCGGTAGTAACGCCCATACCCGTTCTAAATTTTTCTATACTCGCTGCGCCTGCGGCTGCCATTTCGCCCCACTCGCCGCCTATGTTAGAAGCTATTTCTAATATCTGCTGTAGAGGCATTAAGATAGCGTCTAAGAGCGTCTTACCAATAGCCCAAAGCCCCGCGCCGATACCGTCGTTAGAAAAGGCTGCGCCTATCATATCCCAATTACGGCGAAACGATTGTACCATAGAAATAATTAAGCCTATCGGGCCAAGAAAAACAGACAACGCCGCCCCCCACTTATCCCAATAAACGACCATAACCGCTACGAGGGCTATAAGTATCACTATAGCCCCGATAATTAGCCCGATAGGGTTAGCTAACATAATCGCGTTTAAGGCTGCCATATTGCCCGTAGCGATAGCTACGCCTATATTAAAGGCTATTTGCGCAGCGTCGTAAAGCCATAGCGCGGCGGTCATAGCTTTAGTGGTTAGCATATAAGCTTTCTGCGCTACGTTACTCGCAGAAGTCAAAACGACCGACTTAGTAAATAGCGCGTTATAAACGCCTACCGCCACGTTATACCCCCACGTAAGCCCCGTAACTACGAGTATAATAGCTTTAAACGTCAACAAAGCAGCGACTAAGAAGCCGATAATTTTAACGGCTGTAGTAACTCGCTCTGCCCATAGTCTTACCTTTTTTTGGTGGTCGTCTAACTTTACGGTTAAGTCTACCGTACCGCTCGCCAAACTAAAGACTTCGGTAATAACTTCGGTAATGTTTTTAAGTACGTTAGAATAAGCCCCCGTACCGTCTTCTAAGCTCAAAATAAAGCCTTCGTACGCGCTGCCTAAAATAGTAAGCCGACCGCCTAAAGTGTTTAGCTGCGTAGCTGCTGTGCCTGCTGCTGTGCCCTTCCAATTTTCGTTAAGGTCTGTAGTTAAGCTATCTATTTCGCTAAGCTTTTCTGCGAGTACCGTACCTGCTACTGCGGGTCGTTTTCCCAATTCGTCGAAGGACGTAGTAAGCTTGTTAGAACTCGCTTTAATTTTCTCTAAAATTTGCGTATAGTTTAAGCCCTGCCCCGCGCTTTCTATAAAGATATTTTTAAGCGCGTTAGAACTCATAGAAGCATCTATACCTGCGTCGGAAAGCTTACCTAATAAAGAAAGCAATTCGCCGAAGCCGATACCCGCAGCGTTAGCCGCGCCGCCTACTATCGGTATAGCTGTAGAAAGCTTTTCGAAGTTTAGCGCGCTCTTCTGCGTCGCTAAAGTCATTTGGTCTAATATTTGGTCGGCGTCTATCGCGCTAAAATCTGTAAACGTATTAACGACCGCGCCCGCTAACTCTGCCGTTTCCGATAGTCCCGCGTTCATAGCTACAGACCCGTTAATAGTCGCGCCTGTCATTTCTGTAATTTGGTCGGGCACGAAGCCTAACCGCGCGAAAGCTTCCTGTAATTGTACTACTTCTGTAGCTGTTTTAGCTGTCGTCGCGCCTAATCGCTGCGCGTCCTTATTTAGCATAGCTAATTTTTCGGTCGTAGCAGCTTTGCCCATTACCGAAGCGAGGTTAGCGTTAGCCTGTTCGAAGTCCATAAAGACCCCGACGACCCGCCTAAAGCCCTGCACAATAGCCGCGCCGCCGACCATAACGCCCAAACTACCTAAAGCGGCAGTAAGTTTACGTACGGGGCTTGTAACGCTTCTGAAAGCTCGATTAGCGCGGGCTGTCTGTGCTTCTGCTTTCTGCGCGAAAGAGGCTACGCCGTTGCTCATTTTCCGCATAGGGGCAGAAAACTTATCTACCGCAGAAAAGATAGTTGCTATTTTGAGGGCTGCCGACATTGTTTTTTACTTCTTTTCGCAGCACTCTTTAACGTCGTCATACCAAAACTTTAAGCCGTAGTAGTCGTCGTCGTCTGCGTATAGCGTGTCTATGTATTCGGGTTTCCAATGGTGTTCCCGAATTACGGTTACTATCCAACTTTCTAAATTTTCTGCACTTACAGGAAAAAAAGGGCTACGTTTTGGCTAATTGAATAGTCCGACGTATCTAACTTGCCTACAAGGCTTGCGGGCTTACCGCAAAGCGCAGAGACTAAAGCGATAATACGCCCGTCTACGTCGTTTGCTTTTACGCCCTTCATTTTGCTGTGCGTGTCTTGTACAGTTAAACGAGGCTTATAAGTAAGCGAGGTTAAGGCTGTTTCGCCGCCTGTAGGTACGTCTAAAGTATGCGTTAAGCTATGGTCTTCGTTTACCACTAACTGCCCTTCACTAACCGCTTCTACGAGCGCGTCGATAGTTTCTTTATTCGCTTCGCGCTTACTCTCCCGAACTCGTTTAAAGTCTAACCATTTTTCGACCTCTACGCGTGCCGTTTCTAAGTCTACTACTTTTTCCATTTTCTTAAAGTTTTGCTAATTCGCCGCCGCCCATTACTGTAAGCGAAATTGTCGCTTCTTTTCCGTCGCCCTTAATGTCGCCCGTAACAGTTCCTACGCCCGAATAGATAACGCCGTTAATATGCGTAATGTCCCACGTAGTATCGTCCAAACTTTCAGCGATAGCCGAAAGCTTTTCTATGTCTTCGCGGGTATTCATATCCCACGCTGCTGTAACTTCCATAGACCACGGTACGCGGGTTTTTACCGTTATCGGTTGTCCTGCCCCGTCTACGTTAAGCTCGTTTCTAAAGCCGCCCGTATCGAAGGTCGAAGTTTCGCCCGACTTTACGTAAATCGTACCGCTACCTACAGTACCGTTACTGTAGCTAATTTCTTGAATATCGCCACCTATTGCGCCCATTTTCTTTTATGAATTACCAAAGTTAAAACCCGCTTCGGCAGTCGTCGAAGCTATGCGTACCGTACCCGTTCTTTTATATCTAAAAAACGTTTCTAATCTGTCGGGGTTAGTACCCGAAATACCTACTTGTAAGCTTTCTGTAAAAAAAGCAGCGTCGGCGATAAGACCACGACTTACGAGGTCTAAAGCGTATGCCTTTAATAGAGACTTCCAACGCTTCGGTTTAATAACCTTAGAAGCGTTAATTACGTCGTTATCGTTTGCTATTACGTGGTCTACTACGTTAAGCTGCTCTAAAATGTAGTAACCAAATCGTACATTCCAATCTAAGACCAAATTACGGCAGTATCTAAACTGCGGCGGTAACTCGCCGATAGGCGCGTAAGTCGTTATAAAGTCCTGTACTACGTATTCGCCCGAAACGAGGTCTACGGTACTGCTGCCCGCCTTCATAATTCTATCGCGCTGTAAATATTCGGACATCATGCCAATGCTCGAAGGCGTAGGCATATCGGGGTAAGCTTCGCCCATAACATCTAACTGCGGCGTGTCCTGCTCTTTTCGTGCGAAAAGGGTAGACATATTAGCCGCAGCTTCGAAATTGTAACCTAAACTTTTAGGTGCAGGCGCGATAGCTATAGTGACTTCGTTTTTTTCCGAAGCTAGTATGCCGCTCGACGGGTCTTCATCCGTAGAGCCTGTAATAGCTATAAACGGCTTAAATATAATACCCGCGTAACGTCCTGTCGGCGTGGTCGGGTTAGGTCTACCGTTAAAAGCGTTTAAAGCAGCTATTACGTTAGCTTCTATACCGTAACCGTTAACTACGACGGTCGTCCACTCGCTGCCGAATTGGTCTAAAGCAGGCTGTACAGAAGGCACGCCCGAACCGTTAGAAACTGCGAGTACGGCGTACGTAATACCTAAGTCTGTGTTATTGGTTAAAACCTCTACGTTAGTTTGCTCTGCTGTTGCGCCTGCCCACTTGGTAATAAACTCGCAGCTATAAGGCGAAGCTAAAGCGATAACGGGCGAACCCAAAACGTTATTAACGGCGTCCTGCATTTTAAGCGCGATAGTCGCGGCGTCGTCGCCTACGTTAATGTTAATGTCGTAAAATTCGCCGTCGATACCCTGCCGGCCCGCGATTTTAAGTGTATGCGTACCGTTCGCTGTGGCTACGCCTACAGCAGTTACCGAAATTTGTTCGGGCGTCGCTCCTACGGGTTCTGCTTGCGGGTAACATACGGTAGGTATACCGCCGATACCGCTACCGCTTTGCGGTCTCAAAATTCGCATAATATGGTACATAGGCGACCCGTAACCGTAAAGCTCGCCCGCTTCCTGCGCAGTCGTTACTACTTTACCCGTAAGGTCTAAAGTCGGTTGGTTCGCCGTGTTCGCCTCTGCTACAATAGCTACGCGCATAGGTAGGTTAGGGGTCGTATTTGAAAAGTCGCCTTTTGTGAGTTTGTAACCGACAATGCGCGAAAGTAATTCTAAGCCTACTGCGTCTGAAATCATTTAAGATAAATTTACGTGTAAAAGGTGTTTTACCTGTATTATTTGGTAAGCAAAATAAAGCTTTCGATTTATCTTTAAAAAAAAAAGTATACTTTTTTTCTTACGTTTGCATAATGCAATTTTCTGTAGTAATACCCGATAGAGGCGACCGCCCTAAACTTTTAGCTAACTGCCTGCGTATGATGAAATCGCAGACCGTACAGCCCGAAGAAATAGTAGTAGTAGACTTCGCCCCGACCGACGGCGAAAAGGACATAACCAAACGATACCGAAAAGGCTACGACCGACTGCGCGGCAAAGGCTTAGATCTTATAGCTTTTATCGAAAACGACGACTACTATAGCCCCGACTATTTCGAGACCGTTCTAAATGAATACGCGAAGGGCGAGGCTTACGATATTTTCGGCTTAGATAGAACTACCTACTACCATATAGGGGTAAAGAAGTGGTTTTATATGCACCACTATACGAGGTCTTCGGCTATGTCTACTTTTATTAAGCCCGATTTACCTATTATGTGGGGCTTAGACCACGACCCCTATACAGACCTTTATTTATGGTCGCAGTTAGAAAATAGCAAAACGTTTAGACCTAATAAGCTTATCTGTATAGGTATTAAGCACGCTGTAGGGTTGTGCGGCGGGGCTAATCATTTCGACCAAATGCACCGATATATAAACGACGACTTTTCGTTAGATTTACTGCGCGAAAATATGGACGCAGAAAGCTTTAAATTTTACACTACACTATAAATGCAAAAATACAAAGTAACCGCCTTAAATGTCGCGGGGTTAGGTAACAGAGCTTATTTTTTGGGCGATACCATTACGGCGGCGCAGTTAGGCGGCGAAGTAAAAGCAGGGCTATTAGAAAAAGGGGGCTACGTGGTTAAGGACGGCGAAATTTTTATAGAGGCGCGCCCGCGCGTATACGTAAATAATTCTAAACCCCAAAATATTACGGCTAATCATAAGGCGATAGTTTTAGACCTCGCCCCTACCGTATTCGCGCCAATAGCGGCAGGCCTAAAAGAAGAGGTAGAGGCCGACGAAAAGTATAACGGCTGCGTTTTCGTTTGCGGTTATGTAGTTACAGATTTTTTTAGTATAAAACGGCAGTACCCTAACTCTAAAATAGTCGTCTACCAATTAGAGCAGCTATGCGACGCGGGTACTATGTGGAATACGCCGAGTACGTGGCAATGGTTAAACGAGGCCGACGAAATTTTAGAGTACTCTATAGAAAATTTAGAGTACTTGAAAAGGTCGGGTATTGACGACCGAAAAATAACTTACAGGCCTATTAGGTTTTCTAAGGAATTTTTAGTAGAGGACTACGACGCGCTCTTTTACGGGTATATTAACCAACGGCGGGCAGACCTCTTAAAACTCGCTTCTGAAAGCTTCGACCTTTGTATTATCGGGACGGCGCGGGCGGGCGTAAACGTGGACGGCTTAACAATAACCCCGCCAAAGTTTAACGCTGACCTTTGGGGCTACATAAAGCGCAGTAAAGTAGTGTTAAATATTCACTTCTACAAAATACAGGAACAGGTACGCATAGCAGAGCTTTTAGCTAACGGCGTTACCGTGCTTTCTGAAAGTAGCCCGACCAACTATTACGAAGGCCTATTAACTGAATTTACCGACGGCGCAGATATGGTTAAGAAGCTTAAAGCTATGGTCGCTAAGAAGCCCGCTTACAAGGTCGCCGACTTCGTTAACCATACATACCCGAAGCCTCGCGAATTTAACCCCGACGGGCTTAATGTTTTAACGTTAGATACTACTTCTAAAAGGTTCGAAGACTTCGAAAGCAAAACGGGTAAAAACCTATCGACGCCTTACGGGGTCTATATAGGTATAGACGACCGTACGCCCGAACGTTGGCGAGGCTGTGGTGTAGGCGTTAAAAACCTGCTTAACAGAGCTTTCGAAACGCAGGACTATACGATATTCTGCGAAGACGACGCCGACTTTACCGAAGCCGATTTACAGACCCTAATTAGTTCGGTAGAAGAGCTTAACCGCGCGGGTATCGCGTGGGACATAATCGTAGGGACGCAGGCAGGCTTTTACGGTAAGGTCGTAGAGCAGCCTATAGGGGGGCGGCCGATTTACAAAGTAACGCACTTTAGTAGCTGCGTACTTAACGCTTATAATAAAAGCGTTATGCGTGAGTTTGACAACTACGACGAAAAGGCGGGTACGGTCTATACGAATACGTACGACAAATTCTTAGCTTTAGCGGCTACCGAGGGCAGGTTAAGAGTATACGCCCTATCGCCGTTTATATCTCGCTGTTTACCTGCTAAGTCGACTATGTGGGCAGACGGAGAAAGCGACGACGGCTACGACAAGCATTTTAAGGCTTCGCAGCAGCGATTAGACGCCGCTATTATAGATTATAATAAGCTACAGATTTATACGAGCTTCACGGACGGCTACGACGCCCCACGCGAAGACGTACGTTTTATACCCGCAGACGCAGGTAAATACGAGAACCCCGCAAAAGACGCAGGCGTAGTTAAATACCTGTATTGGAAGTACGGCGTACGGTCTGCCTTTAATATGTGGGTAGACGGCTCTATATACCCTACAGGTACTACCGAAGACTATTTAGAGCTTTTGGGCGATAACGATTTATGCTTATTTCAGCACCCGTGGCGCGACTGCATATACGACGAAATAGAAGAGACCTTAAAATTAGGCTTCGATTTACCCGAAGTCGCGTTACCTATGTTAGAACGCTTTAAAGCAGAGGGCTACCCCGCTAATAACGGGTTAGGCGAAACAGGGGTACTAATTCGGCGCGATAGCCCCTTAGTACGTAAGTTTTTTGCCGAAGTTTGGCGCGAAATAGAAAAGGGTTCGCACCGCGACCAATTATGTTTCAACTACGTACTAAAAAAGTTTCCTAAATTGCGGGTTAAATATATGCCGCCTTCGGTTCGAAACCACCCTAAGTACGTTATGATTAACCACAAAAAGCACGTACACAAAGTAGACGGCAAATTAACAGACGTAGGACTATAGATATGAGTTTAGAAAAAGCATTTACTACCGCCTTTAAAGATAAGATTTGGACGGGCGAAGGCGACGAAAGCGTAAGCGGTTCGGGCAGCGAATTAAGACACGCGTCTAAGGTCGCTGCATACCTAAAGAGCCTAATAGAAATAGAAGGCGTTAAGAGCGTGGTAGATTGTCCGTGCGGCGATTTTAATTGGCAACACTTATTTTTAACGGACGACGTAAGCTACGTAGGTCTCGATATAGTCGAAGGCGTTGTAGAGCGAGCTAAAAAACAGGCAGAAAATCGCGAAAATGTAACTTTTAAAGTAGCAGACTTAACGACTTCTAAGCTGCCTGCTGCCGACCTAATTATAGTGCGCGATTGCTTAGTGCATTTGTCTAACGAAGACACGTTAAAAGCCCTACGAAATATAGCAGCATCCGACGTTAAGTTAATCGCTGTTACGAGCTTCATAAATCGCGAAGTTAACGAAGACACTATTTCGCCGCGTTGGCGGTCGCAGAATATCCAAAGGCCGCCGTTTAGTTTGCCGACCCCGAAGGCTATTCTATTAGAGCAATGCACCGAAGCTAACGGGCTTTTTCCCGATAAGTCTTTACTGGTATACGAAGTAGACGCTATAAAGCCTTACTTATAAGGTAAGCTTTATAGCCGTTATACGCTGCGCGAAGTTCTAAGCGCGATATTTTCCACTCTCTACGCTTATACTGTGGGTTCTCTTCGTACTTTAAACCGTAGATAGACACGTAAGACGCGTTAACGTCTTTAAGCAGCTTAGAAGTCTCTAAATTAGCCTGCTGCTTCTGCTTTGCCTTTTCCTTTAAATTTTGTATGGTCGCTTTGAAGCTCGACGTTTTCGACTGCTGCTTTTTGTTCTGCGTCTGCATTGCTTTTAGCTTTAATTTTTCGGGTAAAAATCTGCCCCGCTATTTCTACTTCTACTTTGTATAGCTCTTCTGCTGCCATTTTGTAAATTTTTAGTATACGCGCAAAGATATATAAAAACCCCGTTTAATTTATTTTTAAATAAAAGTATTTTTTTTCGTTTTTTTATATTACCTTAGTGGGTTCGTTTCGCCCGACCGTTGGTGTACTTCTAATCAATACGGATGCTACTGAAGATGGGTTCTCAAACGAAGCATCAAAGCTGTCTAAATACTGGGCATAAGTAGGCCCTGTAAGATTCATTTCTTCAATTTCTTTTAGCAAAGAATCAATCTCACCCTGATGATCTCGAATTAGCTGGTCAATTAAGTCAAGACTTTCCTCTTGATATTTTTTTATCCTGCTCATCTCTGTAAGTTAATGGTTAACACAATCACTTGGAAAAACCACTCTAAATTTTTGCAAATCTACTTTAGTCTTATCTATAACGCAAATTATCATGTGAGGGTTCAAATTTGTCCGACCAAGCTTTCCTTTTACAAACTCAAATTCAAGACCTTTATACCCTGATTGACGAGGCTACTGGCTAACCAAGTTTTGGTGTTAAGTGAAAGACCGAAGGTTTAAAACCCTATTTTCCGTAGGCAAAGAACGTTATCGGCAACCCTAAAAGACAGTGCTACCGTCATCATTTGCGACCAATTCAAAGTTTTTCCAAAAAATGATTTTACCGAAATATTGACCATCAGGATTAAAAAACCATTGCTTCATTTGCAACCAATTTTCAAACCCATCATTAATTGCTAATGAATTTAATTCTTCTTCGGTTTTCAGCCTAATATCTTCGCCAATGAAAACTACATCTGGTTGCCACTCTTCGGGCATTGCAAAATCCATTCTTATTGTTTCAACTCTTGAAACTTCTCCTACTCCGAATTGATAAGGTTTTATTTTACCTCTTGTATTGCGTGGATTTCCTAACCAAAAATGTATTTTAGTTCCTAATTTCCATCGGTTATTCTTATCATCTCTGATAGTATGAACTTTCACCTCTTTTTTAATTAGTGTTCTAAATTCTGTTTTTGAAAATGTTAATAGCATATTTTGCTTTATTTAGTTTAATTGTTTATCTTCCGAAAGAATGGCAGCCGATAACAGCACCTACACGCAATTTTTGTGAAAAACAAAAACTGCAAGTGTAGCTGCCAAACGTTATACCCTATTTGACCAACGCTCCCACAAATCGAGAATCCACAGTAAACGATTTACTTTACGTTCGTACTTTTTAGGTATTTTATTTGGTCGGATAGAGTTATCTGAACCGCTTAATTTACGGCTCAGTTCACTCCATTTTATTAGGTCTTTACTCATCTTGCAGTTGTTTTAATATTGTGTTAAATGCAGATACAAATAATTTCCAAACATCCTGCTCAGTTATAGAGTCTCTATATCTTGTAAAGATTATTCTTTTTTTAGGGTCAAAAACAATACGAGCCTTATCAACTCCTTTTACAAAAAATGTATTTGGGTGTTTTCTCCATTGTATTAGTTGTTCGGTTTCAATCATTTCAAGTATTACAGTTGGTAGCGTTTTTTTTGCTCCTTCAGTATCTATAATTTTACCCTCTTCTTTTTCAATAGCTCGTTTTGTCTTCTCAATACTCTCTTTTTGATTTCTTATAGCATCACTTTGCTTATCCCATTTATTAAGTGTGGCTTGTCCGTTCCTTTTATCGTTCAGGGGTTGCCCATTTGCTTTGGCTACACTTGCAAAGTGAGTTTCAAATCTTTGGTCTAAAATAGCCTCTTTATTTATTAAAGAGGCTTTTAGTATTTTCAGTTTCTTAGTTTCCATTACTTAATAATTGATTTACAAATTCTACAAGTATAGTCCTTACTTGCTTTTACTTTTAATTCAGCTTTTGCTTCTTCAATTTTCTCAGGAGTATTCGAGTAAACATTGGTTTTTAAATTTCTTCTGTGGTTACATCCGCAAATCGTGCAATAAACCGTTACTTTACTTTTTAATTGTCCTATTGGTCTTAGAGTTGTCATAGTTTCTTTGTTTTTGTATGATACAATAACATTAAATAAAGAAAATATGTCCTTAGCC
>Ga0075119_1001364_pt1 | contig 11840 bp, 11 predicted proteins | sample AntAceMetag02UK9_FD_69791 | JGI IMG/M metagenome (GOLD analysis project Ga0075119, IMG submission 69791) | Saline lake microbial communities from Ace Lake, Antarctica - Antarctic Ace Lake Metagenome 02UK9 | ecosystem: Environmental > Aquatic > Non-marine Saline and Alkaline > Saline | place... | reverse complement strand
CGCCTTGTCTGCTGTGTTTCAAAAACAGGGCCTGTTCTCGGGTGATGCCCAAACGGGAGAAGATTTTGATTGGACAGACCGGGCGACTCGTGCGGGCGAAACTATGGCTTTTTGCCCGGTGGCGGCAGTTCTCCATCCAGCAAGAGAAAGCATGTCCGAGCTTGTCTTGAAGGCAAAAAGAGACTCTGTTCCTCCGGAGCTTTACGCAGGATGGGTCTCGCTTGTAAGTTATGGGTCACGACGATGGTTTCGGCGTTTCGCTGTGCCTCCGTCAGCGAAACGTATACGCCGAGTCGGCATGAAGGGCACCGCGTTGGCGCTTTGTGTGGCGGCTTCTCTTCAGGGGATAAAAGGTTATCTGTACCTTCGTGCGATGATCAGGCGGATTAATCTTTGGCGAAGGAGTGATGGCGGTGCGAGTGGGCCTTCATGATGGGCACATCATCGTCGGGCAGGCCTTTGTCCGTCATTCCGCCCAAGCGCAAAAACAAATCGTTAGGGACGTTTCTCCCTTGGGCGAAGTTCCTGACGCGAAATGAAAAAATAGGTGACGATGAAAGCTAAAAACATTGTTTTGGGTTATCACGAATGGAGAGCAGTCGCGGTAGAGGTGCTGGCAGATGTGCTGCGCACCGTGGTGACTTTTTTGCCCATCAAAGCATTACTGGTTGCTGCAATCGGCCAGGTCCCAGCTTTTATTCCCCAAATTCTTGCGGAATTCGGTTCTTTGGTGGTGTCACTTGTGCTGATGGTCTTCGCCGTAGTGGCGGCGTTGATTGTCGCTTCGCTCAGCAGTTGGCAGAGAAAGTGGTCGCCCTCCGCCAAACGAACCCCCGACTTCCGGCAAGAGGGGTCTTTGATTTCCACAACAATGGCCCAGCTTGGGTCTGGGGTTGAACGCTACTCGCGAATCGTTCTCTTCGTTCTCTATGTTGGTGTGGGCGTCATCGCCTCTCCAACCCAGGCAATCGCAACTCTGTGCGGGGGGCTTGTTGCCTACTTTGGTCTCAGCAAACGAGTGCCCAATCCTTTTGCCAATTCTCACCAGAAATCTTCAACCACCAGGATAATCCCCGAGGCTTGGCGGACCTCCAGTACTTGGGTCGCAGTTGGGGCCGGTTTTGTGGCTATCTTTCTTCACGATGTATCGAATGGGCTCACCCCCATATTGATCGGTGTTGTCGTGGGTCGACAAGCGCTCATCGTCGGTAAGCAGCTCTTTGGTGTCAACAGGAACCCAGGCGAGGAAAAAAAAAGCGCTGAGAACAGTCCTCTTCCCGCGATGATCCAGATGCTTGGAGAACCAAGAGCCTTTTCATCACTATTCGGGGAATCGGTTACGCACCTTGCCTCTCACGAGTCTGCAACACCTAAAACCCTCACATTGAGCGGAAAACGCCCCGAAGCGGATGAATTCTTCATTCTCAGAATTTATCAAACCAAGGACTGGGCCAGGCTCGAAGAGGAAGTCTCTTTGCTGTCGAATCTCTCCGCCAGGAGTCCCAACCCGCTCCCAAAATTATCGGAGTTCAAACGCGCAGGGCTAATTGGTTTGAGACAAGAATGGCCCGAAATTGGGCTGGTCGGGTCCGATGGAAATGTTTCGAGAGAGGAGCTGGTTAGTTGGTATAGCGATTTCGAGCAGCACGAGATTTCTAGCGACGAAAGACAAGCCGCCCTTGGACAAATCTGGAAGCCTTTGGACTTGCTAGCGGCCAGATCGGCGATTGAGTCGATAATCTACCTCCCTGGGAAGCATCAGGAGCCTTTGGGCAAAGTTCTCGCCGTATGGCAGCGCTGCGCTTCGATAATTGGGAGGGGTCCTTTGACCGTCGGGTTTGAGGGGGGCGCGCAGGGGTCACGACTTCTCAAGACCCTTTCTGGCGGGATTTTCTTAGTAGACGGGGGCGACTGGCAGGTGGCTCCTCTCGGCCAAAACTGGCCACGAGATATGTGCAGCAGCAAGCTCTTGTCCGAGAGCCACATGAACTTCGGAGTGAGCCAAAGCGATGTCGATGAAGCATCCATTAGACACGTATTTCATATGGTCTTGCGACAGATTAAATTCCGCAAATTCAGCGGCCTAACCGTCCTTTCACACCGTCTGGTTCGCGGACTCGAGAAAGTGAGCTAGGGTTCCCAGGTGAGAGAGCCATCTTTTGTAGGAGTTGGGTTCCAAAAATGCGGCTCCACAAGCCTCTTTAAGTTCCTTCGTCACGCGGGCGCAGCGGCACTGGAGAAAGAGCTTCACTTTTTTAGGCATCGTGGAGCTAAGCAGAGTCGTAAGCAGTACCTTGAGTGTTTCGAGTCCGCGGGCGAGGCTGAGTTTTTCGGGGAGTTCACTCCGGATTACCTATACGATCCGGAAGCTCTCGTCCTCCTCGCCAGTTGGCTAGATACAACGAAGTTTCTGGTCGTGCTCCGCAATCCAATAGATCGGTTTTACTCGGCGGCAAATCATGCACGAGGTATTGGCAAAATTTCCCCCGAATGGAGTGCCGTTGAGATCTTGGAAAGAGCCCTTCAAGGCAGGGAACCATATGGATGGCTTGCAAGCTTGGTGAGTAAGGGTTTTTTAGGAGAGCATCTCTCCACGGGTTTGGAAATCTTGCCGAAGGAACGTGTCCATGTCTCGTTTCTAGAGGAACTCGTCAGCCCTGAAACGGGACGGGCGAGCAGGGAGTCAGTTTGCCATTTTCTAGATATGGAGGCTCCAATTGGGGAAAGACCGTTGCCGGCCGTGAACAAGGCCAGACATCAACTCAAAGGAGAAAGCCCACTCGTAAGAAGCTCACTCGTCGATTCTGCACTCAGGGAAATTTACCGGCCCTCTTCCCGGGTCCTTGAGCAAGTGCTGGGGAGGAAATTACCGTGGAGTTTCTAGGAAAAATTGACTACCTGATTCCCACCATATCTTTCGAACGGCACATGGAGACAACAGTTCTCAGGGTGCTGATTGACGGCTTCACTCGCCTCAGCAATTTCCGTATCCACTTTGATTCCGACAGGCCTCCTGAAAGCCTTCCCGACCACCTTAGGCCTTTTGCCGACCGAATCTCCCTGAGTTCGTGGGGTTTTGGCCCGAAACGTGGCCCAGCGTCAGTGAGGAATCGGCTCGCGTCAGATTCCGATGCCGACTACCTCGTCTTTGTTGATTCGGATATTCTTCTTTCCCAGCATTTTGACAGGAATCTTCGATTAGCTTTAGTCGAGCAAAGCTCAGATACTCTCGTCTATCCCCGAATCCTGGGGGTGAAGCAAGGCAACATTGTGTCGAATTTTTTTCAAGAGCACGTGATGTCGCCAGAAATTATGCCGGATGGTACTGTGATGGTTACATCCGCTGTGCTTGGTATGAAGAAATCGACTTGGGATTCTGGCCCTCGTTTTGACGAGGAGTTTCGCGGAGCCGGCGGAGAAGACTTCAAGTTTATTCGAGACATTCAAGCGTCACCTTTTAGCTTTAGAGTGTCTCACCGCGAGGATTTGGTGGCTTTTCATGAAAATCCTTCGTCCTGGTCTGCGCTTCGTGCCCGAGCGGACAGGTACGCAAAGCAGGCTCATTTGCATTCACCTCCGCCCCCTCTCATTGGTTTTTACCTGCTCGGGCTGGGAGGAGGACGGGAAGCTGCCTACGGTTTTTTTCTAGTGCTTAACGTCGCAGTTGCGCGTCTTGGGGACAAGTTTCCCCCCCTGGCAGGTCTTTTTATCTCCCAGCGGGAAGCGTTCAACCGTCTCGTGCGTTCGGTCCGCCGGCATTCAGGCGAGGAAGTTGAGTTCGTCGATGCGGATTTATTGTTTGTCGAAAATTATCTGTACGAGCGGTTTTTCGGACCCATGCCTCCCGGGGCAGGGCATAAATTCTCATCAGCTATGGCAAAGAGGGTGCCATTTTCGGGACGGGTACATCCTGGAGGAAGTTCGAGACTCCGATCATCGAGAGCATCCACGGTGCGGCTTGCGAGTGGGCGGAGTTATTCAAGGAGAGAACGAGCTCAGATGAAGATTGTGGAATTTTTTTGGCGGTTTTCTTACCGTTGGTATTGGGTAATGAGCGCCCCCAGGGTGTAATGGCAGCTCCGATGGTCTATTTTTCTCCTTGATTGTGGGAGCTGTCGAGATGGCTGAATTTATTGCTTGCACCGACGGTCCCCATGCCGAATTGATACACGCCTCGGACGAGGTGCTCCATCGTTCGGGCGCTATTCAGAGTCTCCCCCGACTTTACTAGCCGCCCTATTACCCGGAGAGTTCTTCCGATTCCACTTTTCTCGTAGGCGGCTAAGGCCAAGGCCGCGATGAGCAGAGTGGCTTGCGGATTTACTGATTGCGTGCGCTCGGACGGTGGTCCAGCCAAGAAGGAAAACTTGCCGTGATACGTCCGGTGAACAATGTAGGACGCTGTCAGCCTCCTAGCTCTCGGTTCCCTTAGCGGCTTGGCCTCACCGATTACGCTCGGCCAGAAAGAGGCTAGCTCTGCCCACAGTTCGTCTAATTCATGTACCTCCACGGCGTCAAGGAACCCGATTCCTCTGTGTCGAAAGCTTGGTAGGTGCGACACTCTGGCCTTGTTAGACAAATTGAGCAGAACGGAGAGTCTCACTTCGGGTCGGTCGAATTCTTGGTGGGCGAAGCTTTTGAACTTTTTCTCCGTGTCCTCGGACTCGAACCCTAGATATCTAAGGTGGGCGCCTTTTGCACCCCGGGCATGCGTAGTTCTAAGATGCCTGATCCCACCGCGCGCGTTCCGACCGTAAAAAGCTTTTGGGGCATCCCAACGCTCAGAAGAAAACCAATTACCGTAACGATAAGACACCCTCAGAGGGAGGCTGAGGGTGTCTTTGTTCTGCAGAAGAGATTCGAGCGATCTGACTTGGTCCCTGGAAGGAATTTCGTCGATATCCGCAAGAATCATGATGTCGTTGGGGTGCTTGAGGGCCACGAACCACATCGCCCAGTCCCTCGAATACTCTTCTACTGCCCAACGTGAGCCGTTTTTGAGAACAACGGGGGGGATGGGAATTTCGACAACTTCAACATCAGGATTTTTCGTTATTTTGGCGATGGCCTTATTTGCAGAACCACGCTCGAGACCCGCATGAGTGTGGCTGGCTGTGAAAAAATAATGCCGATGCACGAGGCCCTTCAGATACCTTGTTCGAAAGGTGGCCAGCTTGAGTTCGTCGTGTATCAGGGCCACGTCCACGACGGGCGATGGGCAGATTGAGCCTTTGGTGTAATCGCTCACCTCTAAATCATAAGCCAACGTTTCTCCATCGCCCCCGCGTGGGCTCAAAGCTTTTTGCTGCCGAAGACGGTGAGGTGTTCAACGATGCAAGCGTGCTGGCTGCTGTTGCGGCGCTGTTTTCACAACAGTTCCTGGGGACACGTCAGGGCGGGTTTGGGGGGCCGGTTGAGATGATGATCACTCTCAACACTGAGCGGTTCTACGGGTAACTTGGAGATGCCCCTTCGCAGAGTTCGAAGGAGCATCGGACGCCGAAGTCAACTTGCGAGAAGAGTTGGTAGAAGTCGCATTTACAGAGTTTCCATTAGACCCAAGGAGGCTCAGTTAGATAGGTCATGGATTAAACTCCTTCACGTGGGTCTGTGTCGAAACCGAAGGTCCCGTTGTGGGCTGGGGTTTTTCCGAGGCTAGGAGCCAGGCCTCTAGGGAAGAGAGTTCGCTGTCTCCCACGATACGTTCCTGGGCCAGCGCCGCGTCAGTCTCGTATCGGTCCCGTTCTGCATGGACCGCGTCTTTGTGACGTTGGCTGCGATATCGAACGCCTTACTCACTGTGGTGTACACCGGAATTTCGGTCAGGAAGTCCTCGAAGTGGTTGTGGACATTGCGAACTTGTGTCGAGTTTGCGCACGCGACACCTAGCAAGAAACCCTGACTTCACATTGTTGGCTGAGCTACGAGAGATCTGAGGATGCCCGTGTACCTAAAACTAACCGTGGTGGGTAAGTAGAGTAGCGAGAAAAACTCTTTTCTAAAGAGAGTTGTTGTGCGAATTAAAGGGCCTTACTGAACCCAGACCCAGACCTCGAGCAATCGGAGCCGTCTGTTCAAAAACGGAAAAATCTCCGCGGGTCAACCTGTAAATTGCATCTACGTCAGGGTCGCCGTTCACGAGCCACTGCAACACCTCAACCCGCGCTTCAGAGTTATGTAGACAAAATTTTTTTGCTCTGGCACCCAAAATTTCGTCGAGTGGTAATCCGCGCGGGTCGGTATCTGCGGCACCGAAATGGCCACGAACGTTCTACCAGCCCAAATGGCCAGCCGAGACAAGCCACTCATCGTCCAACTCCACTTCGCCCAGTGACCCGTCGAGAAAATTGTCGTCGTCGGTATCGATGATTGCTTCTGCCTCATCTCTAACCGCCGCAGGGTAGGCGAATAATTTTCTGGAGTAATGGGCCTCGGGAACTGAGAGCGCCAATGCCGGAGAGCGGGCCTCATGTTGGGTAATTCGGAGATATTGAATCTTGGCCAGATTGGGGAAGTTCCATGACGAGTCGGGGGTTTTTGAATCGCGACAACGTAAATTTTGCCAACCTGCGGCGAGTCAGCGAACAGCTTCATAGTTTTTGTCGGGCGATTAATTGTGGTTAACGCGAGAGCAATATCCCGCAAGCTCACGCCGTCCTCTCCTCCCGAAGTTTTTGGGTTTCGTTTCTATCAATTACTTCACACCAAAACTCCTCGACTGGGTGATTTAATTCGCCAGCGCAGACTTTCCCCTTAAACGACTTCTTGTTGCGCGATATTATCTGGCGGCGACTACAAGATGTTTCGACCCACGTATTTTGGAACGAGGGCCGAAAAGCGTCCCGACTTTTCAGGAGCAAATCCCTTCCTCGCTCAAATTGGGGCAGGGAACTGTCGCCGTGCGGCTTGTGGTTCTCGTTGGACGCCCATATTTTTTTGATCACAATCTGATTATTTGGCCTTTGTGCGCCCCCACAAAGTGCGCACACCACATCGAACCACCTGAACCTGCCACCGGGGCGGGAAAAGCCAAAGTGGCGACCAGGTTTTGAAAAATATCCACCTGAATATCGTGGCCTGCGATGCGAAATGATTTGCTTCCGGCCTCCACAACGTGGCGGCTCCCATCCCAGCGGTGGGCCCAATCACCGGGACAACACACCGTTGCTTGGAGAGGAAGATATTTGCCGACTTCTTTGACCAAAGTTCTCAACATAGGCAATTGCTTGGGTGGACCGATCAGGGCAATCAACCGGTCAACCCCGCACCACGCCTACTATCTGATCCCCAAAGCGCACCCCACCACCCCCAACGACCCAAACCTCTGGCGGGTTCGTTACGACACCGTCAACCAGGGCCGAATCAGTCTCCGTTGGGGAAACAAAATGCTTCATCTCGGAATCGGTCGCGACCACAACAGAACAGAGGTCATTGCTCTAATCCACGGGCTCGAAGCAACCGTCATCACCACTAACGGGGAAGTCCTCGGTCACTACATCATCAACCCTGAAAAGGGCTACCAACCCAAGAAATAAAAACACGTGAACCCCAAATTTGGGGGTTCACGTGTCCACGATGTCCTGGGACATCACACACTGCGGAGGATGGGGGAGGATGGGGGATTCGAACCCCTCTACTTCCGACTATCTAGTGTATTTTCTTTGGCGGAGGATGGGGGATTCGAACTCCCACCCACCAAGGTACATCCACATGCATCTCGTGACTTTCAACGGCATTTAAGCCCCTTTAGACACACACGCCCGAGACCGACACGCCAGTTCCTTGCTTCCACATTCTTTCTCAGAGCACATGAGCGCGCACATGGGCGCGATCCACCCTGACCACTCTGTGCGTGGCGGGCCAAAAGTTTGAGAGGTCCCACTAAACGTGCGTTTTCAATCACGGCCACCGCTATTAACGCGTCAACCGCAATCAGTAGTCGATGCAGCGGTACAGCCTGCTCATCACCAAAGTTTCAGACCTTAGCGGTCTGGTGACAGCGGACTCGGGGAAGCAGTTAGAGGGAGGTGGACCATATTGCAATAAGTTTCTTTCAGAACGAATGGTCCAAAACTCACGGTCACCCAACAGGGATTTTGACGACTGCGCCAGTCCAGGAAGGTAGGGAGAGATAGTGATGCAGGGCTTTCGAATATCGCTTAGGTTGACCATTGCTTGATGAGTGAAGCCACAGGTGATGGGATCATCCACCGCCACGGCTTGCTCAATTGCTTCTCTGTTGCTCGAATCCCAATAGTCAGACTCCCACGCACCGCTCACACCATGTGCCTGAGCTACTTCATTAACGTAGACGTAGTTGTAGGGGAAAAGGCGAAGCTGGTCCACCGATATTAAAGCCAGTAAAAGAGCAACAGCAATGGCGGTGCCTACAGCCACACTCTGGCGAAGGCCAAAAAGCCACAAAGCGCTTCGGAAAAGCCCCCACAGTCCCAGGGCTGAAATGACGGCTACTCCGGGGAGAATAAAAAGGATTTGCCGTATCCCGTCATAGAGCACGGGGCTAAAAACGGCTACCACGAGGAACGGTGCAAAGACTTGAATGGCTGCCAACGGGAAAATACGTCCGACCCCGCTGAGGTGAACGCCACTTCTCACATCGCGCCAGAGAACGGCAATTCCGGCGATGGTTCCTGCCCCAAAGAGAAATGCGACAAAGGCCGGAATTTGAGAGAGGAGTATGCGAAAAACAAAAAGTGCCTCAGGGCGGTTGTATACCCGAACTCCGTCATAACGTCGAGACTTAGACCACGGATGGTCCAGGCTCGTCGTTACCGCAGCCGCAAGCTCTCGGCCCGCCTCTGTGAAGAGAAGTAGGCCTATAGTTGCGCCCACAATCAGCGCAAATCCGGCAATAAAAGAAGCCATAATTTTCCCGCGTTTCATCGCAGAGTCAGTCGAGCGCGCAAAATACTTCGCCACAACACTGAGAAGAATGGCCATCGCTCCGGTCCCCAGGAACAGGGGCCACAAACCAGGTCTGGTTCCCACCCCCACCACTAGTCCCGCACCCCCCAAGATTACGCCGAACGCCAGCCGAGGCCAGAGAGCGGAACGTGACATCATTAGCCACGCAAGTGCTGCGACAAAAAGTGCATAGCCCGCTCCTGCAGGCACGTCTTTGACATTAAACATTGAATGCCCTACCCATAATGGCAGTGACGCCAACAACGCAGAACCCGTCATGCCCCATGCCAACGATCTCAGCGCCAGGCCCACGGTCATACCCACCGCGCCAATTGCGAGAATCCCTAGAAACGCCGTCGCGAGGTGACGTCCCGCAAAAGCTTCTGGCTCACCCGAGACCAGTCCCCAGGTCTCGAACCCAAGCGAAATGTTCACTGCGTGCCCCAAGAGGGAGGAGGCGGGTCCGTAACTCGCGATGGAATAGCTACCACCGTCGAGAAAATTCTGCAGATGATCGACGTGATAACCCTCATCGATGGTGATGCCTGTGGTGTGGGCGCCCCACAGCATTTGCCCACTGCCTAAAACAATGAAAAGCCCCGCAACCCAAACAACCCAATTGCCAAGATGCCGTTCTTGGTTTCTTAATGAGCGCCGAGACCCAGCGTGGGCTGATTGCCCTTTTCTGCGGCGAGCGGCCAGCAAGGTCAGTGTTACCAAGCCGGAGAGCAACAGCACCAGGACAAACCCTGTAGCTGCCCCGACCACAGTGGAGTGCTGGATAAAGCGAGGCACATCGGCATAAAAGACAATTTGGGGGTCAGCCTCCGGTAGGCGATTTTGTACGAGCTGCATATTTGCATCAGGGATCAGAAACTCGTTGCTCCCTCCGGCAATCCAGGACTCAGCGTCTATTGCCTCATAAGCAAAAGGGGAGGCCAAGCCAATGCGCCCGACCGACACGCCCGACGGACAATTACAGGGGTCTAGCCGTTGGATGAAGGACTCCCTTTGATAGTCCTCCGTCAGGCCAAACGAAACCCGATTGGAACCCATATCCACAAATTCAGCGAGAGGCGGGTTGTCTGCAAAGGTGCCAAACTCGCCGGTGAAAAATACTTGCGCTTCTGTTTTTTGCCAACTGTAAATCACCGTCTCAAGCGAGACTTGCGTCGAGCCCAGCGCCGCACCCGCCAACCCACCCACGATGGAAAGAGCAACTACCGCTGCCACTGATTTCCATAGGTGCCTAGCCAACCACAACCCCTTGCATGACGCCTCGGCCGAGGGGGATTCGGCACAGCATCACTAATCTTTGAGAAACGTCTGTGAGCTTGGGCCAGGAGCTCCTATGCAAACTCACCCAGCGTCGGGTTGTGAGGCTAGTGAACATGTTCAGAGCCTTGGGGCTCGTCGGGTGGAGTTCCAGATTTAGCCGCGAACCAGGTTGTCGCCACTTCTGGGGCTTCGGGTCGCCTCCCGAAAATAGTGAGCTCGGCGAGAAAAGCAAACCCGGCTAGCATCAGGGAAGACACTACCAACCCGGTGCCAAAAATCACGAGGATGACTTCCCCAAAAGATGTAGATTCGGAATCTCCAGGGAGAAAAAGTCCCGCGGCAATTGCCACTAACCCAAGCATTGCCAGGAAAAACGAGCCTGTAATGAACAAGTGAGCCGGCCGTCTCTGATAGCGAAGGAGGTTGCCCACCGTGATGAGGTCCACGATTCCCCTCCACCCGCGAGAGGGGCCGTATTTTGACCGGCCTGATGTTCGTGGTCTGTTCGAGACAGTGGCGTTCTCAACCCGCAGTCCCAGCCACCAGCCAATGATCACAATTACTCGATGCAAATCCCCGTAGAGGAAGGGGAGGACGGCTTCCGCCGCTGAGCGCGAATATGCTTTGAAACCCGAATTGATATCCATCAAGCTCGAGCCAGTCACCGCGCGAGCAAGGTAGTTGAAGGCTCGGGAACTAAAAACTTTTCGGGCCCCGTCCTGCCTGTTTTCTCTTTGTCCTGACACCAAATCAATCCCAGAGTTGAGGCCCTCAACCATCTTGGCCAAATCTGCAGGATTATCCTGACCATCTGCGTCCATCGTCACGAGATGGGAAGCTCCGAGCTGGAGGGCAGCGGAGAGCGAATGCTGCAGAGCATGAGACTTTCCTCGTCGGATTCTCGAACGGATCACGACGAGGCCAGCGTTTCGCAACTCTTGCTTATGGAGCATCTCGATAGTTCCGTCTGTCGAGCCGTCATCAAACACAACCACAAAGGCTGATTCATTGTCGAGATCTCCGATGGCGACGTCAATTTCGTCGAGCAGGAGTTCGAGGTTCAGGCATTCATCCGCGGAGGGAAGACAGACTGCAAACACAATGGGACTGGGAGGGAGGGGCATTCCCGAATTTTACCTCAGCGTTGCACTACACAATGTCCGAAGTCGCAGGGCGCGTTGACTCATAAGAAACCTCCGCGTAGCCCCATACGTTGCCTCAGATGAAAACCTCCGCTTCGGCGTGGTTTCACAGGATCAGCATCGAATGTGGGTTATGCCCGTTTCTATGGAGCTAACAATGAAGCAACGGCAGGCTGTGACGAAGAAGAAAGCGCTCTCGTATCGTAGTGCGGACCGTGCGGGCAAGTCCCGGATCTTGGACGAGCTGGTTGAGTTGACCGGCTGGCATCGCGACTATGCCAGGGCGGCACTGCGGGATGCGTTGACACTGAAGATCGTGAAGCCCAGGCGTGGACGGGAGCCGACGTATGGGCCGCGGGTGACAGTGGCGTTGGTGAAGTGTTGGGCGGTGTTGCGGGCACCGGCGGGCAAACGCCTGGCACCGATTCTGGCCGTGGTGGTACCGATGCTGCGCCGGGATGGTGAACTCGACCTCACGGATGCGGAAGCCGCCCT
>Ga0075119_1001343_pt1 | contig 11992 bp, 9 predicted proteins | sample AntAceMetag02UK9_FD_69791 | JGI IMG/M metagenome (GOLD analysis project Ga0075119, IMG submission 69791) | Saline lake microbial communities from Ace Lake, Antarctica - Antarctic Ace Lake Metagenome 02UK9 | ecosystem: Environmental > Aquatic > Non-marine Saline and Alkaline > Saline | place... | reverse complement strand
ATTACATTGTAGAATCTCATCAGATCTTCTTTTGTAACAGAATCTATTTTTAAATTTTTTAAATCTAGATCTACATGATTTTTAATAATAAACTTTCTCAAGTCTGGTCTTTTTGCATTGTGTAAGAAGTACGTGTTAAGCCTCCATACAAACTGATTTCTACTCATTCCTTTTTTAAAATTTGAAAGGTAATCTTTATCCTTTAAAAGCATTTCAACCACTGTTCCAAAGGTTGGTTTTTCTTCATTCTCTTTTCTAACTTTTTCTGGATCTTTACCGAGGCGTATCGCTTCAATAAATTTAAGCGCCATCTCTCTGCTATTAGTAATACTCGTTGAGGTACCCAGGTAGTCACCGCATTTGTATTTTTTACCAGCATGTCTTACATGGAAAGCTATCACTCCTGGTCTTGTGCAAATAGCATGGAACCCATTGACCTCCGTGTCTGATATTTGGGTAGGTTTGTATTTGTCATCTACTAATCTTGGATGCATGCATTTGACTTTCTTGCTGTCAATTTTTTGTCTTAATGAGATTAAATAATCAACACTTTTCCTCTCGTTTTTTGGTGGATTGTTATGTCCAATATTATTTGTTTTCATTTATTTCCTTTCTATTTTTTGTGTGTATCCGATAGAAAAAAGGAAGAAAGCAAACTCGATCTATGACATTTGGCGTCGGTACCCACGGCAGAGCCACGGCAGAGGTTTGAAGTTCCATGGCAGATATACGGCAGATAAGTGTTACACTTTTGTACCCCTTTGAAGGACATATATGCGTCATTTATTTCTTCTTTCTTTCTTATAAATGTTGTAATTAAACAAAAATAATACAGTCGGGGCATAGCGCAGCCTGGTAGCGCATCTGGTTTGGGACCAGAGGGTCGTAAGTTCGAATCTTACTGCCCCGACCATTAAAAAAATATGAAAAAAGCAAAGATTTATTCGCCATCAAAAACTGCGATGCAGTCAGGTCAATCCAAAAAAAGTTCTTGGTTTCTTCAGTTTAGCAAAGAAGATCTGGAAAAAGATTTTGTTATGGGTTGGGATTCGTCAATGGACACGAACAAACAAGTAAAAATTTCCTTTGAGACAAAAGAAGATGCAATTAAATATGCTGAAAAAAATAATATTTCTTTTAATGTTATGGAACCGAAAAAAAGAAAGATTATTTTAAAATCCTACTCTGATAATTTTACAAAAAATTAAATGCTAAAAAGTTTCTTTCTAAATAAAAAGTGGCTACTTTGGTCATGGGGTGGTGCATTTCTTTTGGCTATATCACTGCTTGTCCAAGTAACAATCACCGTTAAAATTAACCAGTGGTACAAGGGATTTTATGATGTTCTGCAAAAACCTATGGACTATTCTATAAATGTTTTTTGGGAAAAAATTTTTGAGTTTACTTATTTAGCTTTACCTTATGTAGTGTTGGCAACATTTACAGCTTATTTCACAAGACTATATGCATTTAGATGGCGCGAGGCTATGACATTTGATTATCTTCCTGCCTGGACAGCTGGATCCACGAAAGTAGAAGGCGCTTCACAAAGGATGCAAGAAGATACAATGAGATTTGCAAAAATTGTTGAAAGCTTAGGACTTCAAGTTGTGAGAGCGTTAATGACGCTTATAGCTTTTACACCTATACTATGGACTCTTTCAGACAAAGTTGTTGTAAGTTTTTTCAAAGACATTCCTGGATCTTTAGTTTGGGTAGCCTTCGCTACTAGTCTTGGTAGCATGCTAATCAGCTGGGTTGTTGGATGGAAATTGCCAGGCTTGGAATACAATAATCAAAAAGTAGAAGCGGAATTTAGAAAAGAATTGGTTTATGGTGAGGATGATAGGGTCGCGTATGCAAAACCAGATACCGTTCTTCAACTATTCTCTGGAATAAAATTTAACTACCACAGACTTTATTTGCACTATGGATATTTTGATATTTGGGTAAATATATACGACCAATTTATGGTCATCGTGCCTTATCTTGTGATGGCACCTGGTTTGTTTACTGGAGCAATAACTCTAGGCTTTGTGATTCAGGTTTCCAATGCATTTCAGAGGGTACATGGAAGTTTTGCTCTGTTCACTCATAACTGGACTACCATTACTGAGCTAAGATCTATTCACAAACGTTTGAAAGAATTTGAATTGGCAATTGGTTACAAATAGAAATGGTCAGCCTGTATCAATAATATTTAAGACTTTATCTTTTTTAAAAATTTTCAATAAGCAAGAGTAGTGATCCTCAATATTCATATTCAATTCTTGTATATTTTCAATTTCATTTTTAGCAACTTCAAATAGATCGGAATGATAGACTGGATCTGCAATTAAAAAATCTTTTTCTCCACTTTGTTTATAGCCAATAATGTCTCCGAAACCTCTTAGCTTTAAGTCTTCTTCAGAAATAAAAAAGCCATCCACAGATGATTTTAATATCTGAATTCTTTTTTTTCCATTTTCTCCTATATTTTTTGAATACAATAGTAAGCAATAAGCGTCCTTTGTCCCTCTACCAACACGACCTCTCAACTGATGAAGCTGGGACAATCCAAAGCGCTCACAGTTTTCAATGATCATGGTATTCGCATTTTGATTATCAATGCCGACTTCTATAACTGTTGTGGAAACAATAACTTTCGTTTTGCCTTTGATAAAGTCTTCCATGACCTGATCTTTCTCGTCGCTCTTCATCGACCCATGTACCAATCCCACTTCCACACTTAATTTTTTCTTTAGGTATTCAAATCTTTTAACTGCTGCTGTCAGTTTTAATTTTTCACTCTCTTCAATAAGCGGTGTTACCCAATAAATCTGATCATTGTCGTCTAATCGCTTGTTTAAAAAAGTTAGGACATCATCAATTTTTTCACCTGATTTTGATAGGGTGCTAATGTTTGTGTTGTTAAATGGCTTTTCAACAATTGTTGAAATATCCATATCTCCATAAGTGGTAAGTATTAGGGTTCTTGGTATGGGAGTTGCTGTCATTAACAAAACGTCTGTATTAACATTGCCCTTAAGCGATAGATCAATTCTTTGTTGAACCCCAAACTTATGCTGTTCATCAATGATAATTAATCCTAAATTTTTGAATAATGTTTTTTCCTGAAAAAGAGAGTGGGTGCCAATAATAATATCTATTTTATTTTCTGACAAAAGTGTTCGAATATTGCTTTGTTCTAAATTTTTTATTTTACTAGATAGTAATTCAATTTTACAATTTGTATCTGCAAGTATTCTTTTGAATAATTGGCAGTGCTGTTTGGCCAATAGTTCTGTCGGGCATAAAAAGGCAACTTGATACCCAGCTTTCACAACGGCAAATGCTGATATCATGGAGACTACAGTTTTTCCGCTACCAACATCCCCCTGCAATACTCTAAGCATTTTTTTTTCGGATGTAATATCGTTTACAATTTCAGCGCAAACTTTATTTTGAGAAGAGGTTAGTGAGAAAGGTATTTTTTTTCTAATCTCAGCTAAAGTTTCCTCTTCTATAATCTTTGGTTTTTTTATTAATTTTTTTATTCTCTTTTTAATTTCTGAAAAAATTAACAAATTGCTAAATATTTCATCAAATGCTAATCGCTTATAGTACTTGGATTGCTTATCAACATCATGAATATTGTTCGGGTTGTGCAAGCTGTAAATAGCCTCGTACCAAGTGGGCCAGCCCATTTCATTTAAAAAATCTTTTCTATGCCATTCTTCAATTTCTTTTAATTTACCGATTTCCTCTTTGTAGATTTTTTGTATTGTTTTAGATGAAATTCCCACAATAGAAGGGTATTTCGCCATGATTTTTTTTATGTCCTTTTCTTTATCGATAGACTGAACATAATCAGGATTGGTTATTTGGAATTTGTTTTTATAAAAACCAACTTTACCGCTAATCATGACCTCTTCATCTAGAGGCAATATTTGCTTTATATACGTTTCTCTTGAATTGAAAAAAATAATATCAATTGTTCCAAACTCATCTTTGCATACCACTTTGTTGGGAAGATTTCTAAATCTTGGAAGGTAGTATTTTACCGGTCTAACAAATATTGTGGATATTTTTCCAACTTCAAGATGATCAAGTTTAGGACAGAAGCTTCTATCGATTGCTCCTGTAGGCAGGTTTAAAAACAAATCAATTTTATTTTCTATGCCTCTATCCGATAATTTTTTTGAAATAACGGGACCGACACCTTTGATTTTATTTATAGAAGAGAAAAGGTCGTTAAAATTCATTTGATATTTTTTTCATTACTTATAAAAGCATTTAATGATCTCTAGCATAGACGACTTTAGAAAAAAACTTTTGTTCAGGTCCTCTCACAGAGGTACTAAAGAAATGGATCTGTTATTAGGAGGTTTTTTTCAAGAAAATTACCAGATATTAAGCGAATCAGAACTGCTAGAATTTCAAGACATTTTGGAACTCACAGATAAAGCTCTTAGCGATTGGTTGATTATGAACAAAAACAATGAGGACATTGAAAATATTGCGATTTCAAAAAGAATTAAAGAGTTTGTTTTTGTCGTAGATAAGAACAAATAGTATTGTTTATTAACAGCATATAGTTTAAAAGCATTTTTATATGGACACAAAAGCTCTCGGACAATTCGTACCTTTAATACTAATTTTTGTTATATTTTATTTCTTGCTAATTCGACCTCAGCAAAAAAAAGTTAAAGATCATAAAGCAATGATCGACGCTGTTGGCAGAGGTGACACCATCGTTACAGGCGGAGGATTAATCGGGAAGGTTGTTCGTGTTCTCGAGGACGATAAAGCGGAACTGGAAATTGCAGACAACATAACAATTAAAATTATCAGATCATCCATTTCGTCTGTACTTAGCAAAACTGAACCAAAGTAAATCTGCGTGTTATACTTTTCTCGTTTTAAAGTATTATCGATTTTTGTAACTTTGCTTCTTGGAATATACTTTTTCATTCCTAATATAGCGCAATTAAATAATAATTTTTTATTTCCTAACAAAAAAGTAAATTTAGGATTGGATCTCCAAGGCGGCTCCTACATTTTGTTAGAAATTGATTCCAAACCGCTAGTGGATCAAAAACTCCAAACTAAAAGCTTGGAATTAAGAAGGGAGTTGAGACAAAAAAATATCAACTATTTAAATTTTAGAACAGAAAAAAATTCATTACTATTTGATTTTAAGGAAGATCAAAAAAATCTCTTAGAGCAAGTTCTGAATGATAAATTGATCAATTCTAGCGTAGGTGCGACTGCTAGAGAATTTTCTATTACATATCAAGCAAACATTGTCAGGATCACTTTTACAGAAGACCTTATTAACATGGTCAAAAAAAATGCCTTAGAGCAGTCTATTGAGATTGTGAGAAACAGAATTGATGAACTCGGCACAAAAGAGCCCAATATCATCACCAGAGGGCAGGATAGAATTTTAGTTGAATTGCCTGGCCTAAAAGATCCGGGAGAAATAAAAAAATTACTAGGAAAAACAGCTAAGTTAACTTTTAGATTTTTATCAAATACCAATGATGAAAAATCTATGGGTATTGAAGCTCTAAACTCTTCAAAAAAAGACGCAAAATACAGTGTCGAAAAAAGAATTGTTATTTCAGGAGAAAATTTAATTGATGCACAGCCTGGTTTTGATGAGTTATCAAACTCATCAGTTGTTAACTTTAAGTTAGACAATTTAGGATCCAGAAAATTTGGTGCGGCAAGCAAAGATAATATTGGAAGAAATTTAGCAATTGTTCTTGATAACGAGGTTATCAGTGCCCCAGTAATTAGGAGCGCTATTGTGACCGGTAACGGGCAAATATCTGGAAACTTCACAGCTCAAGAAGCGAATGAGTTAGCAATTCTATTGAGATCGGGAGCTCTACCGGCACCACTAAGCATTATTGAAGAACGAACTGTTGGTCCTGATCTTGGAAAAGAATCTATTCAGAATGGAATATTTTCTTTGATAATTGGATTGTTTCTGGTCGTAGTGTATATGCTTTATAACTATAGAATTCTTGGTTTGTTTTCTAACATCTCGCTTTTTGCAAACTTGATACTAATCACGTCAACATTGAGTATTCTTGGTTCAACTTTGACCTTGCCAGGAATAGCAGGAATTATCTTAACAGTTGGTATGGCCGTAGACTCAAATGTTTTAATTTATGAAAGAATTAAAGAAGAATTGAAAATTGAAAAAAGCAATTTGATAGCTTTTGATACTGCCTATAAAAAAGTTTTAACTACAATATTAGACTCAAATATCACAACCTTAATAGCTGCCTTTGTTCTTTACTATATGGGATCTGGTCCGGTAAAAGGTTTTGCCATCACTTTAGCGATAGGTATCATTTCAACATTTTTTACCACCTACGTGTTTGGCAGATATCTTGTGTCCATCTATGTAAAAAAAAATAAAGAAAACTTAATCAGAATATAAACATGAGCTTTTACGATAATAAATACGATTTTTTAAAGTACAAAAATTTTTTTATGATTTTGTCTCTAGTATTATTTTCTTTATCAGTGTTATTTTTTTATACCAAAGGTCTTAATCTGGGTGTTGATTTTAAAGGCGGTACGGTAATTGAGATGAAATTTGCAGAGGCAAACAAATCAGAGGATATCAGGAAATCTTTGCTGAAGATAAACTTGGGTGATGTGAAAGTTAAGGAGTTTGGTTCTAATAAAGAATTTTTAGCGACTATTGAAAAAAAAGGCGAAAATAATGATTTTGTTGCTTCTATAAAAAATCATCTAGAAAAAGATTTGAATAAAAAAATTGATTTCAGGAGGGTTGAAGTAGTTGGTTCCAAAATTAGCAAAGAACTTACAATGGACGGAATATATTCAGTAATACTGGCCCTAGTTTTAATGTTAATTTATATTTGGTTTCGTTTTGAATGGCAGTTTAGTGTAGGCTCAATAATAGCTCTAGTACATGACGTTATCATTACAATAGGAGCCTTTAGTCTTATTGGTTATGAATTTAACTTATCTATTGTAGCTGCGATACTAACCATAGTTGGTTACTCCATGAACGATACCGTTATTATTTATGACAGAATAAGAGAATTTTTAAAAAAAGACGATAAGCAAGAAATTGGTGCTCTTATAAACGATTCTATTAATTCCACGCTATCTAGAACTTTAAAGACTTCTGGAACCACATTATTAGCCTTGGTTTCTATTTACTTTTTTGGAGGAGAAATTTTGAAAGGTTTTTCTTTTGCTATGATTTGGGGAGTTTTAATAGGAACTTATTCATCCATATTTATTGCGTCACCTATATTAATATTCTTTAACGTAAAAAGAAACTGGGATGAGGTTGTGGACAATACGCCTTAAGAAATTAGGCTTTTTTCGAATATTTTCTTTCTAAGATTTTTTTTAAATATTGCCCAGTATAGCTTTCATTAACATTAACAATCTGCTCAGGCGTTCCCTCAAACAATAAACTGCCACCTTTGTCACCGCCTTCAGGACCCATATCAACAATCCAATCAGCTGTTTTTATAACTTCCATATTATGCTCAATAACAACAACAGTGTTTCCTTTTTGAACAAACGCTTGCAAAACTTCTAGTAATTTTTTTACGTCATGAACATGCAGTCCTGTAGTGGGCTCATCCAATATATAAATTGTTCTTCCTGTTGATCTTTTGGAAAGTTCTTTTGCTAACTTAATTCTTTGAGCCTCACCGCCAGAAAGGGTAGTAGCTTGCTGTCCAATTTTCATATAACCAAGTCCAACTTTCTGCAAAGTTAAAAGCTTATCTCTTATGGTTGGAATGTTTTCGAAAAAATTAACACTTTCATCTACCGACATACTCAAAACATCGGCAATACTTTTGTCCTTATGTCTAACTTCTAGAGTTTCTCTATTGTATCTTTTTCCCTTACAAACATCACACTCCACATAAACATCTGGCAAAAAGTGCATCTCATAAGTTATAACACCGTCACCCTCACAAGCTTCACAGCGACCTCCTTTAACGTTAAAAGAAAATCTTCCCGGTTTATATCCTCGGGATTTCGATTCTGGCAGATTTGTGAACCAGTCTCTAATTGGAGTAAAAGCCCCTGAATATGTAGCTGGGTTTGATCTTGGAGTTCTTCCGATAGGTGATTGATCAATATCGATAATTTTGTCCAAATATTCATACCCCTTTAAACCCTTGAATGGTTGGGGCATGTTTCGGGTTATAACTTTGTTAATCATTAGATTTAAAGCTCTATAGAGAGTGTGGAGAATAAGTGTTGATTTTCCGCTTCCAGAAACTCCTGTTATACAGGTAAAAGTTCCAAGCGGAATTTTTGTAGAAACATTTTTTAAATTATTCCCAGTGGCACCAATTAACTGAAGGTATTTTCCATTAACTGCAGTTCTCCTATTTTTCGGTAATGATATAAATTTTCTTCCAGACAAGTAGTCGCCTGTCAAACTATTTTTGTCTTTGGAAATATGTTCGTAAGTACCTTGGGATACAATCTCACCACCATGAATTCCTGCTCCTGGTCCTATATCTATAATGTGGTCTGAATGAGCCATAGCTTCCTCGTCATGCTCAACCACAATCACTGTGTTACCCAAATCCCTTAAACGCTTTAAAGCTTCAATAAGCTTTATATTGTCTTTTTGGTGAAGACCGATTGATGGCTCATCCAAAACATACAATACACCTGTTAAACCAGATCCTATTTGAGATGCCAAACGTATTCTCTGAGATTCTCCACCGGACAAAGTTCCAGATCCTCTTGATAGATTTAAATAGTCCAATCCAACATTCGTTAAAAAATTAAGTCTTTCATTAATTTCTTTTAAAATGTGTGATGCAATTTGATTTTCTTTGTCTGTGAGAATCTTGTTTAATGATTTGAACCAACTATGAGCATCTTTAATTGAAAACTTAGTTACCTCACTTATGTTTTTGTCATTTATTTTTACACAAAGAGCCTCTTCTTTCAATCTAAAGCCGGAGCATCTTTCGCATTCCTTTTCATTTTGATACTGAGCAATTTCTTCTCTTTTCCAATCACTATCTGTCTCTAAATAGCGTCTTTCTAAATTATTTATAACTCCCTCAAATTTTTTTTTATTAGCATATTTTTCATAGCCATCATCATAACTAAATTTTATTTCCTCATTCTCAGATCCGTACAAAATGATATTTTGAACTTCTTTTGTTAATTTTTTCCAATCAACATCTAAAGAAAAATCGTAATGCTTGGCAAGTGCTGCTAATGTTTGAGCGTAGTACAAACTTGAAGAATTAGCCCATGGTTTTATAGCCCCATCTATTAAAGACAGTCTTTCGTCTGGAACGACTAGTTTGGGATCTACATACAAGTCCACCCCAAGACCTTCGCACTCAGAACAGGCTCCATAAGGGCTATTGAATGAGAACAGCCTAGGTTCAATTTCTTCTATGGTAAAACCACTTTCAGGACAGGCAAACTTTGAAGAAAAAACAATTTTTTCAGTTTTTTGATGCTCTTTTGCAATGCCTTCATTAATATGCTCAACATAGACTAGGCCGTCTGACAAGCTTAGGGCGCTTTCCAAGCTTTCGGCCATTCTTTTTTGTTCGTCTTTTTTGTTTAAAAATTTATCTATTAAAACATCAAGGTTGTGAGTAATTTTTTTATTAAGATCTGGTGTTTCGTCAATATCAAATAACTTGTCATCTATTTTTATTTTTGCAAAACCTCTTTTCTTTAAAGATAATATTTCTTTTTTGTATTCACCTTTTCTGCCCCTGACTATTGGCGAGTATATAAATATTCGAGAAGGTTTTGGGAGATCTAAGATTTTATCTACCATTTCTGAAATCGTCTGCGATTTAATAGGAAGTCCAGTAAAAGGTGAGTAGGGAACACCCACACGAGCGTATAGAACCCTCATATAGTCATAAATTTCCGTAACTGTAGCTACAATTGACCTTGGATTTTTCGAGGTTGTTTTTTGTTCAATAGATATAGCTGGGGACAATCCCTCTATAAGATCTACATTGGGTTTTTTCATTCTGTCTAAAAACTGTCTAGCGTAAGACGAAAGGCTTTCCACATATCGTCTCTGTCCTTCTGCATAAATTGTATCAAAAGCTAAAGAAGATTTTCCAGAACCAGACAGGCCTGTAATGACAACAAATTGATCCCTTGGAATCTCAACAGATAAATTTTTTAAATTGTGCTCTTTTGCACCTTTAACAACAATTTTTTTAAGCATTTTGCTTGTGGATATAAGTAATTTTATTCATTTAATATGCGGTATATGGTATAAGCATATTATTTTATTATTAATACTAACATAAATTAAATTATACATATGGCTGGAAGTTTGAATAAAGTTTTATTGATCGGCAGATTGGGTAATGACCCAGAAATTAAGCAAATGCAAAATGGCAAAAGTGTTGCGAGACTAAGCGTTGCAACAAGCGAGAATTGGAAAGATAAAAATTCAGGTGAGAAAAAAGAAAAAACAGAATGGCATCGCGTCGTTATTTTCAATGAAGGCTTGGTTAATGTAGTTCAACAATATTTGAAAAAAGGTGCTCAAATTTACATAGAGGGCCAACTATCAACTAATAAATATACTGATAGCAATGGGGTAGAAAAGTATAGTACGCAAATTGTACTTCAAGGATTCAATTCAACTTTAAAAATGCTTGGTGGCGGCTCAAGAACTGGTGATTCTAGTTCTGACGATTCTTCTAGTAGCTCCTTACCTTCCGATGAAATAAGTCCTCCTTCGGATTTAGATGATGAAGTTCCTTTTTAGATTTTTTTAGTAATGATCGATAAAAAAGTCGAAATCAGAAATATTACAGATGAGATGAAGTCGTCCTATCTATCGTACGCTATGAGCGTGATAGTTTCTAGGGCGCTACCTGATGCTAGAGACGGATTAAAGCCTGTGCATAGAAGAATTATATATGCGATGTACAAAGGTGGGTATGATTGGTCAAAGCAATTTAGAAAATCAGCGAGAGTTGTTGGAGATGTAATTGGCAAGTATCACCCTCATGGTGACCAAGCTGTTTATGATGCTCTTGTAAGATTGGCTCAAGATTTTTCTATGAGCGTTACGCTTCTTGATGGCCAAGGAAATTTTGGCTCACTAGATGGGGACCGCGCGGCTGCAATGCGTTACACGGAAACTCGATTGGCAAAAATTTCTGAATTTCTTATTTCCGATATAGACAAAAACACTGTTGATTTTCAAAATAACTATGACGATACCGAGTTGGAACCTGTTGTTTTGCCAGCTCAATACCCAAATCTATTGGTTAATGGTGCCGGAGGTATCGCTGTTGGTATGGCGACCAATATACCACCCCACAATCTCGGAGAAGTTATTGATGGGACCTTGAAATATATCGATAACAACGACATTACGATTAAAGAGCTAATGAAATCTATTCCTGGCCCTGACTTTCCTACGGGAGGAATTATCATTGGAAAGCAAGATATAGTTCCTGGATATGAAAAAGGCAGAGGTTCAATTAAAATTAGAGGGGAAGTTGAAGTAGAAGAAGGACAAAAGGATAGAAAAAAAATTATTATTAAGTCAGTGCCTTATCAAGTTAATAAAACTGTATTGATTGAAAAAATTGCACAGCTTATTAGGGATAAAAAAATTGAAGGAGTTTCTGACCTAAGAGACGAGTCAAATAAAGACGGTGTACGTATTGCGATAGAGATAAGAAAGAACATCTCTGAACAAGTTATTATTAACCAACTTTATAAATTTTCACCATTGCAAAGCTCTTTTGGCTTCAACACTTTAGCTATTAATGAAAAAAAACCAGAGCTTTTAAATTTAAAACAATTTATTCAAATTTTTGTAGCTTTTAGAGAAAAAGTTATAACAAAAAGAACTCTTTTTGACCTGAAGAGAGCTAAAGATAGGGTTCATATTCTTATTGGTCTATTTATTTCTATAGAAAATATTGACGAAGTGATTTCTATTATTAGAAAGTCTAAAGATCCTAGT
>Ga0075119_1001333_pt1 | contig 12056 bp, 8 predicted proteins | sample AntAceMetag02UK9_FD_69791 | JGI IMG/M metagenome (GOLD analysis project Ga0075119, IMG submission 69791) | Saline lake microbial communities from Ace Lake, Antarctica - Antarctic Ace Lake Metagenome 02UK9 | ecosystem: Environmental > Aquatic > Non-marine Saline and Alkaline > Saline | place... | reverse complement strand
AAGGCATTCCTGAAAAGTGTCGCGGGGCCAGCATTGGTCGTGCGCGGCAGCGAAACACGGATTGCGCGCGCTGAGCCTGCACCACGGAAACCCGCCGCCCGCAAAGCACCGCCAAAATCCGTCATTACCGCGCCTAAAAAGCCAACATTACCAGTAACCGCAGCACCGAAACTGGCCCAAACCAGCATTCAAAAGAAGCTCGCGGGACAATCGAAGCTGGCGTCGCTCAGGGTGCCTAAAAAGCCACCGCTCCCAGGGACTGTTAACAAGCGCATCATTGTGATTGATCCAGGCCACGGTGGTGTTGACCCAGGCGCCATTGGTGTCTCTGGGATTTACGAGAAACATCTGACCTTGGCTGCAGCACGGGCCCTTAAGGGGTATCTCGAAGGTACAGGCCGCTTCAAAGTTTATCTGACCCGAGATCGTGATATTTTCATTCGCTTGCGGGGCCGCATCGAAAAAGCCCGCGAAAGAAAGGCGGATTTATTTATCTCGCTACACGCGGACACGATAAGAAATCAGAAAGTGCGCGGTTTATCGCTTTATACGCTGTCAGAACGTGCCTCGGACAAAGAGGCCGGTGCGTTGGCGGAACGAGAGAACAAAGCAGATCTTATTGCCGGGATCGATCTGACCCACGAAAGTGCGGAAGTGACGAACATCCTGATCGACTTGGCGCAGCGTGAAACCATGAACCAGTCTGCAAAACTCGCAGCCTTGCTGGTTGATGAGTTGAAGTCGCGGGTGAAAATTTTACGCAATCCACACCGGTTTGCAGGATTTGCTGTGCTCAAGGCCCCTGATATTCCGTCCGTTCTGATCGAGCTTGGATTTATATCCAACAAAGATGACGAACGCGCACTCCGCTCCAAATCCCACCGCCGCAAATTGGCCCAGTCGATTGCCGGTGCGGTGGATCGATATTTCGCAAAAATCGAGTCAGCAAGCCGACCTTAGGTGTTTGACCAATTTTCCGGATTTACGGACAGTACTGGATTCCGGCCTGCGCCGGAATGACGGGTGTGGTTGTATAGTAAAATCTCGTCACCCCGGCGCATGCCGGGATCCAGGGGTGTTGGGTTCATTTTCTCCGGTTTTGCTTATACTCCCGCAAAGCCACGTTTGAAGATGTAACCATCTTCTCTGGTTTTGCTATAAATCAATGCTACAAACTGTACGCAGAAGCTATTGCGTGGTTGCCTTACGGTTGTCACAATCGCCTGCTAATGGCTGTTTGTTGAATGTATATATGCGACAACAATGGTCTGGATTCTAATTTGAGCGGTGCAGCTAGATACCCATGAATTTTTTCCTTCGTGTCACACTGATTTCGGTTTTTCTTCTTGTCCTCGCAGCGGGTGCTGTGGGCGGTGGGACGCTATGGGTTTTGCATTCATTTGGGCGGGATTTGCCGGACTATCGGCAACTGGCGACGTATGACCCGCAAGTCATGACCCGGGTCCATGCGGGTGATGGACGCTTGCTTGCCGAGTTCGCCATCGAGAAACGCGCCTTTGTGCCAATTGAAGCCATGCCGCGCCGGATCATTGATGCCTTCCTGTCGGCTGAGGACAAGTCGTTCTATACCCATTCAGGGATCGATTTTACCGGAGTCGCACGCGCCGTTGTTAAGAACGTGCAGAACCTTGCCAGTGGCCGTCGTCTGGTCGGTGCTTCGACAATCACCCAGCAGGTCGCGAAGAACTTCCTTTTAACCAATGAAGTCTCGTTCGACCGCAAAATCAAAGAAGCCATCCTTGCTGTTCGCATTGAACGTGCGTTTACTAAGGACCGAATTCTTGAACTTTACCTCAACGAGATTTATCTGGGCTATGGATCATACGGTGTTGCAGCTGCGGCGCTGAACTATTTCAACAAATCATTGATCGAGCTGGATATCTCCGAAGCAGCCTTCCTGGCCGCGCTGCCCAAGGCACCTAACAACTATAATCCTGTGACCAAACGTGCCGCCGCAAAAGGTCGCCGTAACTGGGTCATTGGACGTCTGCTGGAAGACGCGCGGATCACACCGGCCGAAGCCGCCTCAGCAAGCAATCAGCCTTTGCTGATTGCGCATCGCCAGGACACGGAATTTGTTCAAGCTGAATACTTCACCGAAGAAGTCCGACGCGAGCTGGTTGCACGGTTTGGCGAAGGTCAGCTTTACGAGGGAGGTCTCTCGGTGCGCACGACGCTCGACCCACGACTGCAAGCAGCCGCCAGGACGACACTCAGGCGTGGTCTTGAGGCTTATGATCGCCGCCATGGTTACCGAGGCCCGGTCGGAATAATCCCAGCGGGACAACGGATCGATACAGCTTTGGATTGGCGGACGTATCTGAGGTCCATCGCGCGACCCAAGGGCATGGGCGAGAAGCAGTTGGCCATTGTGATTGGCGTTGATGATACCAAAAACTTTGCCAGTGTCGGTGTCGAAGATGGCATCCTTGGTATGATCCCTTTGAGCGAATTGAAATGGGCCCGTGTCCCGCTTGAGAAGCGCAAGCGGGGACCATCGATCAAGAAACCATCCGACGTTCTTAAGGCTGGTGACGTCATCATCGTTGAACGGATGGTATTGACCGAAGAGCAAATCAAAGCGGCCTCGTCCGATACGACGCAGTACAGCCTGCAACAAATTCCAGATGTTGATGGTGGCATTGTTGCGATGGACCCGCATACTGGCCGCGTTCTAGCAATGGCCGGCGGATATGCGTATGAGCGATCTCAGTTTAACCGAGTTACGCAGGCAAATCGCCAACCGGGTTCTGCCTTTAAGCCGTTTGTATATCTGGCGGGTCTCGATCAAGGCTATACGCCAGCAACTCGGATTTTGGACGCGCCTTTTGTCATTGATCAGGGGCCTGGATTGCCGAAATGGCGACCAGCGAACTATGGCCGTAAATTTTACGGTGCATCGACGATGCGTCTTGGGATTGAGAAATCCCGGAACTTGATGACAGTGAGACTGGCGCAAACACTTGGCATGGAGCGCATTGCCGAATATGCAGCGCGGTTTGGCATTGTTGATAATCTACCCCCAACGTTGGCCATGTCGCTGGGTGCAGGCGAGACGACGCTGATCCGTTTGACCACAGCGTATGCAATGCTGGTGAATGGTGGCAAACAAGTGACGCCGACGTTGATTGACCGAATTCAAGATCGCTTGGGTCGGTCTGTTTATCGCCACGACAAGCGGGCGTGCGAGGAATGCCGGGCCGATGCTTGGCACGACCAGCGTGTGCCAGTTATTCCGGATACGCGAAAACAGATGACTGACCCCGCCAGTGCATATCAGGTTGTGAGCATGCTGCAGGGCGTGGTTGAGCGTGGCACTGGGCGCCGTGTATCAAAAGTAGGGAAGCCACTTGCTGGAAAAACAGGCACCACCAATGAAGAGCGCGATACCTGGTTTATGGGTTTCTCGCCGGACCTGGCGGTCGGCGTGTTCGTTGGATACGACGATCCTATTCCAATGGGGAGGCGGGAAACGGGATCATCTGTCGCAGCCCCGATCTTTAGAGATTTTATGAAGGCGGCGCTTGCGGATCAGCCTGCTATTCCATTCCGCACACCGCCCGGTATTCGTCTTGTGCGGGTTAACGCACGTACAGGTCTTCCAGCGCGCTCGGGTGATAAAAGTGTTATTCTTGAAGCTTTCAAGGAAGGCTCAGGCCCGGCGAAGAAAATTCGGTGATTGAAGGGCAGGGGTGGAGTGGGGCAACCGCAGATCCAAGTCTCTCGGGCGCACCGTCGACAGGCACGGGCGGTCTTTATTAAGACTTTTGCCCAACGTCATCGAACGCAACGAATGCAGCCAATCCCAGCATTGTCGATCCGGTAATCCATTTCTGTAGTTTCAGAACGGCTGGTTTTCCCGCAAACCAGTTGCCAACGGCACCAAACAGCGTGGCGACAAAGATGATCCATACCAACCCACCTGATGCGAATACGACGCCGTAAAAAAGCATCTGCAAGGTGATATCACCCCGCGATGGATCGGTGAACTGTGGCAGGAATGCCAAAAAGAATATCGCGATCTTTGGATTCAAAAGATTGCAGAACAAACCCTGGATAAAAAGCTGACGGTCGCTGCGATGGGTTTGTGTCGCCGTTAGGTCGAACGATGATGTTTTGGCGATCAGAATACGGACGCCAAGATAAACAAGATATGCGACGCCAGCCCATTTAACGATGCTAAAAGCGATAGGCCAGACCTGGAGAAGAGCGGCCAGCCCAAATGACGCCGCGAACATATGCACCAAAACGCCGGACGACACGCCAGACGCCGTTAATATGCCGGCGCGGCTGCCCTGACCGACGGCTCTCGATGCGACAATGATAAAGTCCGGACCGGGCGAAATATAAAGCGCGATTGAGGCTGCGATAAACACGCCAAGAATGCTGTAATCAATTTCCATGAGGTCGAGGGTAATCGACAAACTTGTCAGGTAACAACCGAAACTTGCCGAAGTTTTAATGCAGGACTTGAGACTGTCGCGTGACAGCGCTACATAGTTCCACGCTTTATTCGAAGGGAACGCCAGCATGCGCGCTGAACTACAATCAATGGCCGACGAGATCGAGCAGTCTGCAGCACTGCTAAGGAGGCATCTTTGACTATGATCAAGCGGTACTCCGGTTCCAGGAATTAAACGCCCTCGCTGAAAGCCCCGATCTTTGGGATGACCCAGAAAAAGCACAAGCATTGATGCGTGAACGCACAAAGTTGGAAGTTGGCATCAAAGAGGTCGATGACCTGTATGGCGATCTCCAAGACACCACTGATTTACTCGAACTCGCCGAAGCTGAAGATGACGCTGACGTTATGGCTGAAGCGGACGAAGTGATGGCTGAGCTTTTGGTTCGAGCCCAGAAGGCGCAACTGAAAACCCTGTTGTCGGGTGAAGCCGACGCCAATGACTGTTTTATTCAGGTGCAAGCGGGCGCAGGTGGTACCGAGGCGCAAGACTGGGCCGAGATGCTGCTCAGGATGTATTCGCGTTGGGCTGATAAGCGTGGCTACACTGTCGAGTGGCTTGAAGAAAGCCCCGGTGAAGAAGCAGGTATCAAATCGGCGACGCTTAAGTTTAGCGGCGAAAATGCCTATGGTTGGCTAAAGACGGAAAGTGGCGTTCACCGTCTTGTGCGGATTTCACCATATGATTCATCCGCGCGTCGCCATACAAGTTTCTCGTCAGCTTGGGTTTCACCGGTTGTTGACGACAATATTGATGTCGAAATTGATGATAAAGATCTGCGAATAGACACTTACCGTGCATCTGGTGCCGGTGGACAGCACGTCAACAAAACAGAGAGTGCTATCCGGATCACCCACCAACCTTCTGGAATTGTCGTGCAATGCCAGAATGATCGCTCACAACATAAAAACCGCGCGCAAGCGATGTCGATGCTGAAAGCGCGGATATACGAAATGGAACTTAAGAAACGCGAAGACGCAGCGCAGGAAACTGAAGCCGGTAAAACAGAAATTGGTTGGGGCCATCAAATCCGCTCTTACGTCCTACAGCCTTATCAGATGGTCAAAGACCTGCGCACCGATGTCGAAACATCAAACACCGGTGCTGTCTTGGATGGCGATATCGATATGTTCCTTGAAGCGGCCCTCGCGGCAAAAATCAAAGACACTGAAGAGTTCGATCAGTAAAACTTGGTGATTTACTGGACGACCAATTCTTTGAATAAGATCGTGTGAATTTTTATCGGTTTGAGCTTGTTCTCGATCACTTGAACCAATTCATAACGAAGTCGCTCAGACCCTGCTTTGCCGACAAGATCTTGACGTTCCTGGTCACGTAAATGCGTCAAGATACCATCCATCACCAGGTCCTGATTGTCCTCAAGGCGAGATACGTCTTTGGGTGATAGTTGTACATGGATGACAGCTCGCAAAAATGGCGCCCGACACTCGTTTGTTTTCAGGTCCGTGCGAATTTCTGGAAGTGGGAAAAAGACAGGTTTACCAAGTGCCAACTGGGCTGATGATTGAGGACGTTCCCAACCCATGACGGCGTGAATCCATCCCATGTAATAGGAAAGTCCTCCACCTGCCGATATGATAAAAAATGTCGCGCTGACGACGATAAGGGCCAACGTGAATTTGGATTTCTTCTTGGCTTTTTTCTTCTTTTTCGGCTTGGCTTCAGTTTCTTCGCCCATAGCGAGACCCTTCCCATACATTAAAGTGATCGTTGGGAGTGAGGGTAACGGCTATCTCACGTCGGGGGAAGGACAGCTTAAGGAAATGAAGATCAGCCGATAAGTTCGGCTATATGCTTTTTAAGTCGCGCCATATCGACGGGCTTTTCCTCGTAAGTTGAGATGCCTGCATCAAAAGCTGCCGCCCGGTCATCGGCTGTCGCGTGTGCTGTAAGCGCAATGATCGGAATGTCTTTGGTGGCGGGGTCGGCCTTCAGGGCTTTGATCATATCCCAGCCGGTCATCTTAGGCATGCTCATATCAGAAATGATCAAGTCAGGCGCACCGCTTTTAGCCAACGCAATGCCTGCTTCGCCATCGGGTGCCGTGATTGTGTCGTGTCCGTCACCAGACAATACATGTTCCATTAACTGGCGTAGGATCTCTTCGTCATCGATGATTAAAATTTTTGCCATTTGATCCTCATATCACGTCACAAGACGGTGCCGGGTGTGCCGACGTCCGTCAACTTAGATTAAGCAGCCACCACGCGATCTCGGCCTGTCTCTTTCGCTTCATACAAATTTTTATCTGCTTTTTCGACCAGTTCTGCGGGTTTCATGGATTGGTCGAGCATCACCGCAGCTGCGCCAATACTTACCGTCACGTGATCGGTAACACTTGAAAAACCGTGAGGTACTTTGAGCGCGCTTACACTTTTGCGCAATGTGTCGGCAATGATTTCCGCACCAGCAAGGTCGGTATCAGGCAATACGCAAACAAACTCTTCACCACCGTAACGTGCGACCAGGTCACCTGGGCGATGAACAGAAGCTGCGAGTGCCTGTGCAACTTTCACCAGGCAATCATCTCCGGCTTGATGGCCGTAGTTATCGTTGAATGGCTTGAAGAAATCGATATCTAGCAACAGGACTGCGAGAGAGGATTCACGCCGCACACCACGTTGCCATTCTGATTGATAGTGCTCATCAAAGCGTCGCCGGTTTGGGATGCTCGTAAGGCCGTCGATAAAGGCAATTTCCTCAAGATAATCCCGATAGCGCTTCAACTCGAGATGATTGCGGACGCGCGCGATGACGATTGGCGCACTGATGGGCTTGGTGACATAATCAACGGCACCGATCTCAAACCCCTTGGCTTCATCACGCTCATCGCTAAGAGCCGTCGCAAAAATAATAGGAATGTCTTTTGTCTCAGGCAATGCCTTCAGTCGCTTGCAGACTTCATAACCATCCATTTCCGGCATCATGACGTCGAGCAGGACAAGGTCGGGTTGTTGCTCAATACATAAATCGATCGCGGCTTGTCCACTGGTCGCAAACAGGACGTCACCAAGCTCTTCGATCGTCTCGCTAAGGACTTCAATGTTCAATGGCTCATCATCGACAATAAGTATTTTTGTATTAGCGGCGAGATCATTCACGTCAAAAACCCTATTCAAAATTAATTGTTTCTTTGATCTCAAAGAGGAGTTTTCCAGCTTTGGCGAAATCAAGCTTATCCGCGGCTCGTCTCAAATCTGCAAATGCACCGCTCGCATTGCCGTTTAAGGCAGCCTCAAGATTATCTAATTTGCGACGGGTAGACATTTTATTTGCAGCAAAGCCAGCTTCCAGTAAAGGGAATAGTTCTTTTAATTCCGCTGTATCAAGCTGTGCATCCGTTGAATTCACATCTGGCTTTGCAGCCGTATCTTTGGCTGTAAGTAGTGTTTCCAAAGTGGTTTTCGCCCGTGCATGCGCATCAATACTGGGGCCAGTATCGAATGGCTCGTCGCCCTGCTTGATTGCTGTCTCAAGTTTCTTGGCGGCGGCTTGCAGTGTTTCCGCGCCAATGGTCCCGGCGAGACCCGAAATCGTGTGCGCAAGTCGTCCTGCGCCATCCCGGTCTTCGGCTTTAACTAACGTCGAAAGCTGCTCATCAAAGTCGGCGTACTTGTCATTAAAATCGTTGAGGAGCTTCAAGAAAAATGTCTCGTCGAGACCTAGGCGTGTTTTTGCAGCCGCAAAATTAAAACCTTCGGCAGTTTTAGGAAGACGGTCTTCGGGCGAAGATGGTTTTGGGTTTGCGTCAGTCTGCGTCGATTGTTCGGTGTTCGAGGCCTTATCTTCAGGCTGGTTCGGAGACCACTTCGCCAATGTCCTAAACAGATTGGTCGCATCAATAGGTTTAGAAATGTGGTCAACCATGCCGGCTTCGATACACGCATCTCGCTCTTCGTCCATGGCATGTGCTGTCATGGCGATGATCGGAGGGTGTTCGTCGCTTTGAGCGCGTATACTTCGCGTCGCTTCAAAGCCATCCATTACCGGCATCTGCAAATCCATCAGAATGACATCAATGCCTTCAGGGTTGTCGCGCATACGATCTACGGCGAGTTTTCCGTTGTCGACGACGTCAGCTTTAATTCCAACTTCATCAAGAATGCCAACGGCGACTTGCTGGTTAATCGCGTTGTCTTCAACCAATAACACGCGCATCCCTTCAAGGAGTTTCAGCGTTTTTTCTTCGCTAAAATCGTTAATGCCCCGAGTGGACGTCGGCGACTGATCGTCAGCGAAATAATCCGTGATGACGTCGATCAATAGTGATGTGTTCAGAGGCTTCACAAGGAAACCGGCAAGGCCCAGTTCATCGGCCTTGCGCATGGCTTCGTTACGTCCATGTGCCGTCACCATAAATATACCCGGCGCCTTTTTGCCTTTTGCTTTGGTGGCTGCATTTATGCGTTTGCTGACTTCCATGCCGTCCATGGATGGCATTCGCCAATCGACAAGTACAATGTCGTACGGCGCTTCCGTTTTTAGTTTTTGCTCATAATCTGAAAGTGCGGCGAGAGGGTCGGTGAAGCAATCAACATTGGTGAATTTGAGGCTTTGTAGTGTATCGCTGAGGATGTCGACCGCCGTCGGATTATCGTCTATAACGAGGACATTTACCTTCGATGGATCGATGCTTCGAGGCAATTTCTTGGTATCGTCAATCGGTTGGACATCAATGGGTATTTCAACAGTGAAGACACTCCCTTCACCGAGGGTGCTCTCAACACCGATCGTCCCCCCCATCATTTCGGTCAGATTTTTGGAAATCACCAAGCCCAGACCCGTGCCGCCAAACTGGCGTGTGGTCGAGCTGTCTGCTTGTGAAAATGATTGGAAAAGTCGGGTTAGTTGCTCGGGCGTCATGCCTATGCCGGTATCAGATACTGAGAAGATAAAGGTCGCGCTTGTCGCGTTACGATCTTTAACCCCAATCCGAACGACGATCTCGCCACTTGCTGTAAATTTGACCGCATTCGATGCAAGGTTCGTGAGAATTTGCCCAAGACGGAGCGGGTCACCGTTCAATGCACGTGGGACATCGGGGTGTGTTGAGAACAGAACCTCTAGGTCTTTTTCTTCGGCAGACCCGCCCACGAACGTCGCGACTGACTGCAATACATCATCAAGACGATAGGGCACATGCTCCAACTCTACACGTCCGGCTTCCATCTTTGAGAAATCAAGAATGTCGTTGATGATAACCAGCAAGGAACAAGCCGAGTCATAAACTTTCTGTTGATAGTCCTGTGCGCGCGGTGGCAGGTCTAACCGGAGCGCCAAACGGCTGAGGCCGATAATAGCATTCATTGGCGTGCGAATTTCATGACTCATGTTGGCGAGGAATACTGATTTAGCTTCGTTTGCTTCTTCGGCGATTTCCTGTGCCTTTTTCAACGCAGTAATATCGACACGGAAGCCAACGGTACCGCCTTCAGGTGTTCGTCGCTCTGCAATTTTAAGCCACCTGCCGTCGGCCAATAATTGCTCTACTATATTATCACCATGCAAGTGAGATTTAAGGCGTTCCTGAATCCATGCTTCTTCGTTCGTGTCATCGGGAATCGCATATTCGCCACGTTTCACACCTTCGCGGATGATCTCTTCAAAGGTATTACCAGGTAAAAATAAATCGGCTGATTTTGGATAATATTCACGGTATTTATCGTTACACATGATAAGTCGATCCGACGAGTCGAAGTACACAAACGCTTCGTCCATCACTGAAATGGCATCAACCAATCGTGCACGTGCGTCACGCGCCTCATTCTCTGCACGTATTTGCTCAGTGATATCCGTGTATGTTGTGACGAAACCACCGCTGTTTGTTTTTGTGCTGCTGACATCGAGAGCAATGCCATTTGGGCGGACCCGAACAAATTGATCAATTTCAATTTGTCTTGCGTGATCCATCCGTTTCGCAACTTGTTTGCTTGCATCACCAGGACCGTACTCGCCTCGATCGGCATTGATTTGATAGAGCCTTTCAAGCGGGGCCCCCGGCGCAAGATCTTCTTTTTTGACATCTAGCAAGTCATAGAAACGGTCGTTCATGAAGACCAGGTTGAAATCTTCATCAACCATCGAAATGCCCTGGTTGATATTCGCAAGCGTCAATTCCAGTTTTGCAGATTGATCGGCGAGCTGGCCCCGCATGTCATTAATTCTGTAGATGAATCTGATCAACATGAACGCCGCAATCATGATGATCGGAAGACCCATAAGGCCGCCAAGTAGGATTTGCAGTGTGCCATTAATGGCCTGATCAGTTTCCTCCAGGGCATCACGGCCTTCCTGAAGGGCCATCTTTGCTAGATTCGTAAGCGCCGCCGCCGACAACGTGTCATCAATCTGAACGAACTCATCGACTTCGCGAACGGACAGGCCATTTTCGATAGCAACTTCTGCGTCACTTAATCGCAAACGATATTCATTAATCACGTTTCGAATGACCAAAGTCGCATGGTGTTCAGCGTCTGTCCTTTGTAGTTCATCTAGTTGTTCGAGGTTGACCATTGACGAAAAAATATTTTGCTCAGCACGCTCAAGGTACTTCTTGTCCTGGCGAAGAATGTAGTTCTTAAAATTATGAATAAGCCCGTTGTAGCCCATATGGCGATGTAGATCTGCCAACGCCGTGGCCTTTTGAGCATCAATCTCCTGCTGATTCTGCCACGCTGTATTAATGTGGCTGACGCGCTCGTAACTGACATATAGAAATGTTGCAAATGCGATGGCCAAAAGTACAGCGATGCCAACCACAATGCGTGCTTCGCCAGATAAGTGTTTCGTCTCAGTATTCACGATGGTTTCGGCTCCACAATGTTGGCAATAAGCAAAGTGTCAGTAATTGTGCGTAATTGTGCTATTTCCATGGCCTAAATGCGACACATATCTTATCAAGAAGGTATAACACCGGATCCACAAAAATGGCTCCATATCGATATGCCAGGAAAATAAAAATGGATGCTCCTAAAAGGAAATCCGACAGTGGTAAAGTGTTACAACGCCTGGGCTGCTTCTAGAACAGCACTGACATGTCCCTTAACTTTTACTTTCGGCCATACCTGGGCGATTTCCCCTGAGGTATCAAAAAGAAACGTAGCGCGCTGAATACCCATATATTTACGGCCATACATGTTTTTCTCAACCCAGACGCCAAAATCTTCGCACAGTGTGCCGGTTTCATCTGAGATTAATTGAAAAGGAAGATCGTGTTTGGCGACAAATTTGTCATGCCGTTTAACGCTATCCTTTGAGACTCCGATAATCATTGTGTCAGCTTTTTGGAATGCTTTGAGATTGTCGCGAAAGTCTTCAGATTCTGTCGTGCACCCAGGCGTCATATCCTTAGGGTAAAAATAAATGACAACCTTTTTACCCTTGAAGCTATTATTTGAAAGCGTGTCACCGCCATTTGTTGGCAGGTCAAATTTTGGCAAGGTGTCGCCGATATCAAGCATCGTTATCATCTCCTGTATTTAGTCTTTGTCTTCGAGTGGTGCGTAGGGGTCTCCCACGACATTTTCAAATATTATACGAACTGCTTTTTCC
>Ga0075119_1001331_pt1 | contig 12063 bp, 23 predicted proteins | sample AntAceMetag02UK9_FD_69791 | JGI IMG/M metagenome (GOLD analysis project Ga0075119, IMG submission 69791) | Saline lake microbial communities from Ace Lake, Antarctica - Antarctic Ace Lake Metagenome 02UK9 | ecosystem: Environmental > Aquatic > Non-marine Saline and Alkaline > Saline | place... | reverse complement strand
CACAAAAAAGGACCGGCGGTGTGGAGGCTTCTAATCCGCCAATGCCGCTAAAGCAACTCAGATAGCGCACTCAACCCCCCCCATTCCTTGGAATTACATGAGTCATTGTAACTGGACCCCTAACCTACCTTGCCCAGACGATTCACAAATACATTAAGTACTATAAAAACAGTAAGTACTTTATACTCGGGCACCCGCCCTCGTAATTGTATTTGTCTGGGAGCAACACGCAAGTTTTGACCAAACCTCGGCGTGTCGGAAATAACTATGCTAACCTCCGATCAAGGAGGTAAGTAAATGAAACCAACACTTGAAACAATGACAGGTAAAAAGCACCTGTCTTACTCTGCACTAGACACATTCCAACAATGTGGTGAGAAGTTCCGGTTGACCAGGGTGCTCAGCGTGCCCGAGCAGCAGGCATGGTGGTTCGTGGGAGGCTCAGCTTTCCACACCTCCACCGAATACTGGGATGCCGGCGATGACCGTCCGCTGCAGCAACTGTGGCAACAGGCATGGGATAAAGAGATGGAAAGGGTTGACCCTGACAAGCCCTTCCGTTCCGGTGGTCGTGCCACTAAGCAGTGGCCCAACAAAGAAGACGGGTCATGGTGGCAGTTCAATGGCCTGTCCATGCTTGAAAACTATGTCCGCTGGAGGCAGTCGTCGGGGTGGGAGTTGTACACCATCAACGATCAGCCGCTGATTGAGTGGGAGTTCCTACTCACCCTTGACAGCAACCTTGAAGGTGATGACACAAGCGACGCGGTTCAGATCAAGGGGTTCATTGACCGTGTGTTCGTAACACCTGACGGTGAGGTTGTTGTTGTTGATTTAAAGACAGGATCTCGTGAACCTGCATCGACAACGCAGCTGGGTATTTATGGTGCAGCACTAAGAAAGAATGGTGGTGTCAACCCCATGCTTGGCGGCTACTACATGTCACGCAAGGCAGAGACACCTAACCTTCGTGCTCTCACCATGTACACCGATGATGTAATCTCGTACTGGTTGTCTGTGCTTGAAGATTCTGTTCGTGAGAAAAAGTTCTTACCGCACGTTACGTCCATGTGTCAGACTTGCATGGTCGCACCGTACTGCTATGCTGTTGGTGGAACGCCACCAGATGGTGGCCCGTTTAACAAAGGAGGCAAGCAGAAATGAGTGAATCACCGTTCTCGTCGAACCTTCGGGTTCGCATCATGGATCACGATGTCCAGTTGACTGTCCGTGGCGACACGCACGGGGAGTTCCAGCTTAACTGGGCTTTGCTGGCTGATGAATCAAAGAACTTCTTTGAATCCGTTCACCTGTTCATCGGTGCAGTCAATGCCCTGCCGTTGGTTAATGCCGAAGTGCAAGCACCACAGGAGCCTGCGTGGGGTGCCGTACCACCCGTCCCTCCCGCACCCGTTGCTGCGCCCGCAGCACCACGGGTGCCGTCGTCTAACCCGTGGTCACCACCACCGGCTGCTGAGACCGTCGGGCCTTCGCCCACTTGTGAGCACGGTCAGCCCATGAAGCTGATACCCGCTGGTATCAGCAAGAAAACAGGTAAGCCTTACGCTGGGTTCTATGCGTGCGCTAGCCCTGACCGCAATTCCCAGTGCAAGAAAACCTACCCCGCATCCTAGAGAGGCAATAAAATGTTTATTCCTGACGTTAAAGAACCTGACCTAAGCACCGTTACTCCAGACGTTTCATCTGTACGACGCTGGGCCTCAGATAATAACATCACGGTCGGTAAGCGCGGTCGCCTCCCCGCTTCGCTTGTCAATCAGTATGTGAGGGCCATGCGTTCGTAGTCGGAATAACCGACGCAGTGTGGGGTCACGGTCAATCCACGGTCGTGGCCCCACACAGTCAACACATGGGAGGCAAGTCTAATGCGTAGTTTACATCGTGCCGTGATGATCGGTGATAAAGTAGCGGCAACCATACCCACAGTTTATTCAAGCCTAGCCTCACGGCAGATTCACCCACGACGCGGTGAACTGTCCATGATCGCAGGGCCACCAGGGGCAGGCAAGTCAACACTAGCCTTACACTGGGCGCTCCACGCCCAACGACCCACACTGTACTTCTCCGCAGACACACACCAGCACACCATGAGTCTGCGCCTAGCGGCAATGATCACAGACACAGACCAATCAATCATTGAGCCTGCTATGGAAAATCTTGAATGGACATCCGATGTCCTGTCACACGCTGACCACATCCGCTGGTCGTTTGAATCCGCACCTGGACTCAACGACATAGAGCAAGAACTCAATGCGTTCTTCGAGCTGTACGGAAACCACCCCGAGCTGGTAGTTGTGGACAATCTGCTTGACTGCACCCACACCGATGGTGATGAGTGGGGTTCCATGCGTAGCCTGCTGCGTGAGTTTAAATGGTGGGCTAGAGAAACCAATGCGGCTTTCCTAGTCCTGCATCACACATCGGAAGCGGTACACTCTGATCCATGCCCACCACGCTCAGCCATCCAGGGTAAGGTAGCGCAGACACCTGCACTGATCCTTACCGTGGCATCAACTAACCCTGGGTTCATGGGTGTGTGTCCGGTGAAGAACAGGTACGGGCCTGCCGACCCGTCGGGTCAGACGGCATCTTGGCTTGTGTATGATCCAGCGAAAATGCACATAAGTGACCTGGGGACACGATGAGTGACGCATCTAGCAGGGCAAGGGCATCGAAGCGTAAGGGTGCTCAGTTTGAGATCGACCTAGAACGATTCTTTCTATCTCATCTGCTTAATGCGACACGTCTAGTTCGACGTGGCAAGGATGATGAGGGCGACATCATCATCAGAGTGCATGACCTTGCCTTGATCCTTGAGGCTAAGAACGAGAAGGCCATTAACCTGTCGGGTTACATGAAGGAAGCCACCAGCGAGGCGCTAAGGTGGCAGGCACGCAACACCGGTATGCCCGCATCCTTAGTGATCGGTGCCGCTGCGGTGAAGCGACGTAACAGTGGAGTATCTAAATCTTACATCGTCATGGAGGCTGATGACTTTGCAGAAATCCTCTTACACTTACAAAGAAGGTGACCTATGGAAAGTGTTAGAGCACTACGGGTGGGTTGTGCCGGCACCAAGGGGTGTATGGCAGACCATCCGGTGTGGTCTACACGAGGACAGGACACCATCGTGTCGGGCAAGCAATAGAATTGGAGGCATCAATTGTTTCTCATGCGGGTTCAAGGGAACAACCGTCGGGCTTATTCAACAGGTAGAGGGGTGTGGTTGGGGTGAGGCTTACCGACTCTGCGAGGAAATTGTTGGAGGAGACAGTTACCAGGGCGGAGACTCACGTTCATCAGGTGGGAGAATATCTTTTAAGTCGGGGAATAACAGATCAGGTGGCGCATACATACCGCTTAGGGTTCGTGACCGGTGACAACCCAGGCGACAACGACTACAGCCATAGGCTATCCATCCCCTACCTGACCCCCGCTGGCCCCGTGGACATCAGATACCGTGCCATAGGTGAACAGTCACCTAAGTACCTGTCGCGCCCCGGCGCTGCCACGAAACTATTCAACGTCAAAGACTTGCTCATCAGGTCAACCGTCTTATTCCTTTGCGAAGGAGAGATCGACACCATCACGGCGTCAGGATTGTGTGGCCTGCCCACCGTCGGCGTGCCGGGAGCTAACTCGTGGCAGTCACACTTCAAACTATTGATGTCTGATTATGCTAGAGTGGTCGTGTTATGCGATGGCGACGAGGCTGGGAGACAGTTTGGCAAGACAGTGTGCAAAGAGGTAGACTCAGCCATAGCTGTGTCTATGCCATCCGGCATGGACGTTAACGATGTGTACATGTCCGGTGGACGTGACGCAGTGAGACAACAGGTGGGCGTATGAAGAAAAAGCAGCATGAGGATACGCCTATCGCCCGCATCCTTGGCGAGGTCGAACACGTATTCGTTCGCAAGCATGAGGACTATGGCCCGAAGAACATATCAGAGTCACCCTTTGGCCCTATGCGGGGGGTGCTGACACGCATGTATGACAAGCAAGCGCGAGCAGTTAACCTGATCGACAAGGACTCACATAACTTTGAATCCTTAGAAGACACCTTCATTGACATGATCGGCTACTCCATCGTGGCCCTCATGGTTCTTCGTGGCGAGTGGCCTGGAGTCAAGAAGGGTGACATGTGACCCTTCTCCATCAGGAGGGGGCGCTACTTGAGAGGTAGTTATGCACAGAGTATGGGTAATCAGTGACCTGCAAGTTCCCTACCATGATAAACGCGCCGTTGATGCTGTAACGCAATGCGTTACGGACATGAAGCAAGACAACGATATCGTTATCACTATCGGCGATGAGATCGATCTGCCTACCATCTCACGATGGACGCAGGGTACACCAGGTGAGTACACCCGCACGATTGGCAAGGATCGTGACGTGACCGTGCAGGTACTGAGAGACTTGCAAGTGCAGCATGTGATGCGCTCGAACCATACCGACAGGTTATTTAATGCCATCATGCGACGTATCCCTGGTTTACTCGGCCTACCTGAGGTTGAACTAGAGAACTTTCTTAAGTTGCCAGAGCTTGGGATTACCTACCATAAGCAGGCATACCCTGTGGCTCCCGGTTGGGTTGCCATGCACGGCGACGAGGCTGGTGTGTCACAAACTGCCGGCACTACCGCTGCTGGCCTTGTCCGCAAGACAGGTATGAGTGTGGTGTGTGGTCATACGCACCGTATGGGCCTTGTGCCCACCACCACTAGCGTTAATGGCTCCGTAACGAGATCCCTATGGGGCTTCGAGGTGGGTAACCTGATGGATCTAAGGCAAGCGCACTACACCAAAGGTGTAGCCAACTGGCAGCAAGGTTTCGGTGTGCTTTACGTCGAAGGACAGAAGGTCACACCTGTACCCGTACCCATCCAGCGCAAGTCCTTTGTCTTTGAAGGAGATATGTACGCATGGTAACGCAGATTGAGTTTGATGACACAGAACTCAAGGTGGCAACGGGTGTTGCCCGTAGGGTCAACCGTGCTCAGAGAAACATCGTCGATACGCAGGACGTGCAGTCAGAATGCTATGTGTGGATGTGCAAGAACTACAAGCGCGTCCTTGAGTGGCGCGACGAGGGAAAGAAAGGCAAGGCCAAGCTAAACACTGCCCTATACCGTGCCGGCATGAGGTTTGTGGTGCGAGAGCGTGCCCGCATCACCCGTACCGACGTATCAGACCATGCCTTCTACTCTGAGTCTGTCCTGCATGAGCTGCTGCCTGACATTTTCGATGAGGAGTCATGGTCGTTAGAGTCACACGCCGAAGACAATGAACGCAAGGCACCACCTCGCTTGAGTGAAGGCAACACCAGGCTAGCCATGATCGTTGACGTTAAGTTTGCCTATGAGAAACTCAATGATGAGCAAAAGGTGTTGCTACGCAACAGGTTTGCCGATGGTGGCATGACTGTATCCATTCTCGCTGCAACCATGAGCACACACGAAACTACTGTACGTCGTAAGATCAGGTCAGCCCTTCGGGCACTATCGGACAGGTTAGGAGGTGAACCACCGTGGATGTAGCAACGATTGCCATTGCGACCGTAACTATTCTCGCTGTTGGTGCCGGCTGGTTAGCCATCACCATTATCACTGCTGTCAAAAGTGACAACATTACCGATATCTGGGAGGATGACGAGTGGTAGACGAGCACCACAAGCACCACAAGAACCCCCGCCATTGTTTCTAGCGGGGGTTTCTTGCTCACACCAGGGACATGTGATCACTCGTGGTTCCCATCAAAAGAAAAAATTGCAGCGTCCTGTTCTTCTTGATCCAATAGCCACAGCTTGTAGTCAAAGTCTTCACTCATTGCCAGTCACTCCTCTCGTCGATCTCTGTTGGTGCAATGATGTGTGCCCCACACGAGGCACACCTAGCGTCAAGCAGGTAGCCTGCTAGTGCTCCGCTATCGTCGAACGTAGCGAAGATAGCAAACATGTTGCCACCACACAGGCAGACCGTGGTTGGCCCACCAAAGCGATAGTCTGGCCCACCTTCCGCCAGGTAATCAAACAGGTGTGACCAGGGCTTACTGGCCACTATGAATGCCTAAAGTCTTCTCACCCGTAGCGTGCTGGCAGGTGCAATCACCTAGGCACAGGTTATGCAGAAGGCTAGCCCGCTCAAGGATTTTGTGGTCACGACTCTTGCGCCACACCCCGTTAGCCTTTCCAGCTTCACGACAGTAGTTGCATAGCATGATCCTTGGCCTCCTTCGCTAGCCGCTCACGTTCTTTTACTGTTGCTTGATTATACATCTTCACACCAACGAACGCTACCCCTGTTTCGTGCCGTATCGCTATCCGCTCCGTCATTGACAGACCACCCCAGAAGCCCCACTCTTCATGCTTGATGGCGTGCTCTCGGCACTCGTCAAGGATCGGACAGCCACGGCATATCTGTCTTAAGTAGTCGTGCAGGTAGCGTGGATCTGGTGAGACATCATTGTAGTACAGCTCTGGGTCAATCTCGGAGCACGGCTCCGTGCCGGTGAGAGGCAACATAAACTTCATGCCGCACCCCCTAAGCCAGCATGGGCCAGCACATTGTCGAGGTCGCTGTCATCGTAACCGAACGTACTCACGGCGATCTGTGCGTACTCGTGTGCCCAACCAGGGGCGTAGGGTGCCGGCTTAGCCGCATACTTATTGTGATCACAATATGACATGTACAGCAACCGTGCTAGCACCATCACCGCAAGGTAGTCCCGCGAAGAACTGGTCATCTTATCCGTATCCATTACTACATCCTCCAAAATTGGTCAATGAAAAAAGAACACAACAAAACAACAACAAAACATACAACCGATCCGATCACAAGCAAACACAATCTGTTTACCGGCTTACCTTTAAGCCTATCCCAAGCGGTAAAAAAATAAGTGAGAGTGAAAGTGAGAAGCACAATACCAGCGAACACTAGCACTGGCAGCAAACTAGTCATCCTCATCACCTCCCATGATCGTGTCATAATAGGGGTCGCCTTTGGTTATCGGTTGCAACCAGCACAAAAACTCGTCGCCCGGAAAAATCTTCATCACTCCGGTATCGACAATAGTTACCTTGACAAACACGTTACCGGAGTCAGGCTCAAGCGATAGCCACGCAGTCTTCCCGCCACGTATAACCGCTTCGACTAACCGTGGCGCGTCGCGTAGCGGAGTCTCTACTAGCCTGCTCGCTTCCATCACTTGACTGTCACTTTCTGTGCCATGCCAACGAAACTCCACAGCTCATCGCTCACAACACCGTCAGGGTGCGCCACTGCCCATTGCGCAAACGACTCCACTAGTGCTTTCTTCATGGCTTCCTGTCCTGCTTCGTATGCGTACACTGTCTCGTAGTCCATTGCCTATCGTCCCTTCTGTCTGTTTGTTTGTCTACCCTACGGGTATGGCACCTACCCTACCTATGGGGCAGGGTCGGCACCATAGACCTAGGCTAGTATATCCGCAAAATAATCTAGAACATTCTCAGCTAGGCCCATGCGTCCGGCTTCAATCGTGGCGACATCGTCACCCCATGACACCTTAACGGTTGTACCGTAATTATCAAAAGCAACCCAAGCCGTAGGCCCACCGGACGTTACCAACAACTCTACGGCCACAAGATCATTGCTACTGTCTCGCTTAATTCTGTAGTCGAGCGCGTCGCCCACATACTCCCACGCATCCTCAACCTCGAGCAGTTCCTCCACGATAGTCTCCGCGTATTTTTGTGTGTTGTTAGACATTATGCCTCCTCCACTTCTTCTAGGAATAAAGACTGTTCATCTATATGCCAACAAAGTCCTTCGGGTACGGTTCCATTTAGGTACTCTACCGCATCTTCGGCGGTAAAGTACAGACATTCTTCAATGTCGAAGTCATCTTCTCGGGTAGCATCATTTTTATAATCTTTAATGTCAGCATCATATTGGTCTTTGTTAACTTGATAGCCATACTCTATTGCAAAGTCAATGACGGCAATATCAAATTCAATTGCCTTGGAATGACTTCCGTCGATATAGCAACCATTTCCCATTGTGTAGATCATTGTCTTTCTCCTTTGTCTGTTTGGTTGTCTGTTTGTCTACCCTACGGGTATGGCACCGACCCTACCTATGGGGCAGGGTCGGCACCATAGACCTAGGCTAGTCGTCGTACTGTTCATCTATATGCCAAAAAAGTCCTTCGGGTACGGTTCCATTTAGGTACTCTACCACAAATTTATCAAAGTCAATTTCCTTATTGTAGTCGAAACTCATGACGTCACCTCGAGCAGCGCATCGGCCCACGCCAAAAACTCATCCGCATCGGCAGTGAAGATCACCGGGTCATCCTTATGTCGCGGCGACGTCCGGTGTACAATGTGTGCCCATGAATCGAGCCAAGCCTGGCGATCGCTTGTGTTCTGATTACCGTACATAGGTTCAAGCCTGCTCATTTTTTTGCACACGCACTGCAGTTCGTCGGTCGTATCCCACAGCCCGTACGATTGTGCGAAGCGTTCCGGGGTCACGGTGTCCATTGTGTAGATCATTGTCTGTCTCCCTCTTGTCTGTCGCCTGTCTCATCAGCGGGTAGGTGGCGAAGCCTGCCCGGACTCCCCGTGGGGAGTTTCGACTATACTAGCACTAGGTGCCTGTCAATGAACTCCTGCCGCGTAAAATGCTCGGTCGGTTCGGTGATCGTGAGCTCTCCGCCGGAGTAGCAGTAACCGTGAATCTTCACGGTGTCTGTGGCGAAATCGTAAACCGGCACCGGCATCCCAGCATCCTCGAGGTAGTTGAGGGTGATCCCCCACCCGGTCGAGTAGTTCCACTTCTCGCCGACGAGTTGCGAAATAATAATACGGGTTCCGTAGGCCGGGTCGTTAGGCGTACGGTTGTTATTTAGTGCTCTCGCGAACCGATCAAGCATACCCTTGCCGGCCCAGTGACCGTACACAAAAATAATATTGCCATCGTTTTGCTTAATTCCGAAATTCGCACGATCTCCCATGATCCCGTCTCCCTCTTGGTTGTTTAGTTTTGCTTACGGACACAACTATGCCTCAAACCATACACACACAACAGACACAATGTGACCATCTTTCAAAATAAAAAACTAGTCACATTTAGCTATATGAGATAGTCAGCCCTATCTCATATATACAGCATGTGTATAACATGTGGATAAACTGTGGATAAGTTATGCACAAGTTATCCACAGGTTGTGGATAAGTACATAGTTGAAGGGTCAACCATATGTAGTTGAATGCTCAAGCATATATATAGTTGATAGTTCAACTAGGTAAAGGTCTGACATATACATGGTTGGTTGAAGGCTCAATCGCCCTGGCGCACCCCCTCCCCCGGGGGTACACGTGTTCGATAAGGTAAGGCTAACCTAACCAAAGCCACCTGCTGCTGTGTACGTACACACGTATGACCCCAGGGTTTTAAATGTGTTATACTACATATCTCTATATCCCCTTCTGTAATTCTGTGTGCATTTGGGGGGGGGATATGTCCGTTTTATAGGCATATTTCCTTGGAGTTTTTTTGGAAAACCATTTATTTTGATTTTTGGTGCACGGTTTAGTATCGCGAGCATACACTTATATAGTGAGAGGTTTGAACGAACGTAGTGAGTGAGAACCTCGAACACCTACTATTTATATAATGCGCCCCTGGGGCGCGGTACTACATTATATTAATGCGCCTGCTAAGGCGCGGTAAGCTTGTTAATGTGCCTTCTAGGGCACGGTAATACATACGGTAGTGCTTTAAGTTCTTTATGGGTGTCCTATGCGTTTTTATGCACAATGTATTTTTTTCTGCATGTTGCGGTACTAGTGTGCTTCTCCTAGTACATCTGCCATATTAGGAATTCTGCCTTTTTTTGTTTGTGCGTGGGGGTCTATCAATTCTGTATTGGGGTGCTTGTGTCAGGTAGGGCTAAGAGCACGCCCATCGCGGAGATTAAATCAGAGTTTATTAAGCTGATCGGTTCTGGGTCGACGGTGAATGCCGCGCTAGATGCGATTAACCGTGGACGAGCAACCTATGACCGCTGGCGGCGAGATGACCCGCCCTTCGCGTCGCGGGTGGACTCCTTGCGCCGGGCGCGAGCGGGTAATGATTTTGGTCGGGTGGATATTACTTTCCCTGACTTTAGTGAGCAGTTTCTGGGCATGAAGGTATGGCCCCATATGCAGAACGTGGTGGACTTGCTGGAGGGTCAGCAGCCTTCTTGGCAGCCTCCGGGGATTGTGTTTGATGCCGGCGAGCCTGATCTGATTATTACGAATATGCCCCCCGAGCATGGTAAGTCTGTGTCGTTGACAATTAACTATGTGACCTACCGTGTGGCACTGAACCCGAATATCCGGGTAATTATCGTGTCGAAGACCCAGGCGATGGCCATGAAGTTTTTGTACGCGGTAAAGCAGAGACTGACCCATCCGAGGTTTGCTGAGATGCACGCCTCCTATGCACCCCCTGGTGGTTTTGAGTCTTCCGATGCGTCATGGACACAGAATTCGATTTATGTGTCCAGTGAGGGTCGGGACTCTGGGGAGAAAGACCCCACCATTCAGAGCCTGGGTATCCGAGGCCATATTTATGGTGCTCGTGCTGACTTGATTATTCTTGATGACTGTGTTGACTTAACGAACGCCCATGAGTATGAGAAGCAGATTGACTGGCTTCAAGCTGAGGTTATGTCTCGGCTGTCGGCTCATGGTCGTTTGCTGGTGGTGGGTACTCGTCTTGCGGGTAAGGACTTGTATAACGAGTTGCGGGAGCCGTCGCGGTATCCTGATGAGGTTTCTCCGTGGTCGTACTTGTCCATGCCGGCGGTTCTTGAGTTCGCTGACGATGTGAATGATTGGGTGACGTTGTGGCCTAGGGCTGACGTCGCTGATGCTGGCGTGAAGAACGAGTTGTGTGACGCCGATGGCTTATTCCCTAAATGGGATGGGCCACGGTTGGCAAAGAAACGTGCGCGAGTGTCGCCTAAGACGTGGGCGATGGTCTACATGCAGCAACAGGTGAGTGAAGATTCAATTTTCCACCCTGATGCTGTGCGTGGAGCAATTAATGGGAACCGTCTGGCCGGCTTGATGCCTAGGGGCATGGTGAACTGTCGCCCTGAGGGCATGGATGGTTTGATTGTGTTGGCTGGGCTTGACCCGGCGATGGCTGGGCATACCGCTGCGGTGGTTATTGGCCTTGATCCGAACACTCAGAAGCGTTACATTCTTGATATTTCTAATAAGGCGGGTATGACGCCCGATGGTATCCGGTCACTGATTAAGGACTGGACGTTGAAGTATGGCATTGTTGAGTGGCGGGTAGAGAAGAACGCTTTCCAGTCGATGCTGACCCAGGATCGTGAGGTTCGTGAGTTCCTTGCGGGTACGGGTGCAATACTGAGAGAGCATTTTACTGGTTCTAATAAGCATGATGTTGATTTCGGTGTTGCTTCTCTTTCTGTTTTGTTTCAAGGTTGGCAAGATAAGAACCAGTTGATTGACCTGCCTTCTACGCATTCTTCTGAAGGCACGAAGGCTTTGGTGGAACAACTGGTGACGTGGCATCCTGCCGCACCGAAGACACAGAAGACTGACTGCGTGATGGCGTTGTGGTTTACTGAGTTGGGTTGCCGTGACCGTGTTCAATCATGGTCGTCCTATGGCCGTTCTCATGTTCGTAATCCTTTCGCTACTCGCTGGGATCAGTCCCAACGCATGGTTGTTGATTTGAATGATGTTGACCGCGATACCATGTATGCGGCATTTTAAGGAGTGTACATGGCTAACATTGGTACTTTAACTTCACAGTATCAGCGCCTGAAGATGGTAAACGCTGAACGCGACCAGCGTATGCGTGACATTAAAATGGTGCGTTCGGGTAACATGGGTCTTGTTTTTCCTGAGCTGTTCCCTGAGGATGGGCCTTTCACGAAGCCTATCGTAGCCAACATGGTAGATGTTGCGGCACGAGACTTGTCTGAAGTTATTGCTCCTTTGCCTTCTTTTAACTGCTCTTCTTCAACAATGGT
>Ga0075119_1001280_pt1 | contig 12374 bp, 19 predicted proteins | sample AntAceMetag02UK9_FD_69791 | JGI IMG/M metagenome (GOLD analysis project Ga0075119, IMG submission 69791) | Saline lake microbial communities from Ace Lake, Antarctica - Antarctic Ace Lake Metagenome 02UK9 | ecosystem: Environmental > Aquatic > Non-marine Saline and Alkaline > Saline | place... | reverse complement strand
GACTCTATATTATTGTAGAACTGCTTCGGTATTGAAAGCTGATTTATCAAGTCGTGGAGAGGGTGAGTGTAAAGCTTGTGATGGTTAAACTTGCCATTCTGAACTACTTACCATAAGCGCCGTAAAGCCCCTGGCTTCAGCCATGGGGATATAAGGCGTCCGTTATAAGACTTGACATATTCTAACATCCCAGGTACACTAAATATAATGAAAACCAGATACCGCTCGAACAATAATATCGTCTTCTGCTGCAACTACCATGTCGTATTTTGTCCAAAATATCGTCGTGCGGTTTTGTTTGGTGCGGTGGAAAAGCGATTAAAAGAAATTGCTCGCGAGGTCTGCGCTGAGCGAGATTCTGAGTTGTTGGAAATCGAATGTGATAAAAATCACGTCCACCTAATTCTGTCGGTCGATCCGCAGTTTGGAGTCCATAAGCTGATTAAACAAATCAAAGGCAGGTCGAGCCATCATCTCCGCGAAGAGTTTCCCGATTTAAAAAGCAAGATGCCATGCATGTGGACCAATTCGTATTTTATCAGCACGGTGGGCGGCGTGACTTTGGAAGTTGTGAAAAAATATGTCGAGAGTCAGAAACTCCGAGGCGAGCCGAGATAATGGTTTTAACCTATCAATACAAAATACGCAGAGGGATGAGATTTCTAAATGTGACCGCCCGCAAGGTCAACCTCATCTTTAATTATTGCAATGAAACTTCGATTAACGCCATTAAACGTAATGGGAAATTCCTTTCAGGCTATGACCTTCAGGCATTAACTTCGGGCACGAGCAAAATATTAAAAATAAATTCCCAAACGGTACAAATAGTTTGCGCCGAGTATGCGACTCGTAGGAAGCAGTTTAAGAAAAGAAAATTAAATTGGAGAAAATCATCTGGTTCAAAACGCTCTCTTGGCTGGGTTCCATTCAAGGCGGCTGGTGTTCGGGTCGAATGTGACACGGTCACCTTCATGGGCGAGAAAATTCGCTTCTTCAAGAGCCGCGAACTCGGCGGTAAAATTTTAACTGGCTCGTTTTCACAAGATGCTGTGGGCGATTGGTATGTGAATTTTCAATGTGAAGTTCAGCTTCTCAAGGCAGCTCCTGAAAGAGTAGTGGGAGTTGACCTCGGTCAGAAGTCTTTGGCCACTACGAGCGATGGTGAGGTTTTTAAAAATCCGAAAGCATTTTATGACGCGCAGGATGCGCTCGCGAAGGCGCAGCGCCACGGGAAGAAAAAGAGAGCGAAGAAAATTCATCGCAAGATTTCTCGGATCAGAAAGGACAATTTGCACAAGGTGAGCGCAACGCTCACGAGCAACTATGCAAAATTAATTTTAGGAAATTTGAGATTGGCTAGCGGCAAGGCAGTTCTAGATGCCTCGTTCGGAACACTTAAAACATTCTGCGAATACAAAGCCATTAGGCGGCGCGGAATGTGTGTTCTCGTCAACGAAGCGCACACGACTGTAACTTGCAACAACTGTCTGGAAAGATCGGGGCCTTCGGGCCTGTCAGGTCTTTCCGTAAGAGAATGGGCTTGTGCGAGCTGTGGACAAACGCACGACCGCGATGTAAATGCGGCCATAAACATTCTCCGTATCGGACTTGATACGCCTAAGACTTTTAATGAGCCACTGGCTAGTTAGAACGAGGGAATCCCCCGGCTTTAGCCGTGGGGAGGAGGTCAAACCACCGGAGTTCGTAATTTAAAAAAAAATAACTGAGGCCTTAATAGGTTGTGATCCCATTATTAACTACCCACACCACCATAGACTACCGACTAAAGTAGTTCTACGTTGTTGCTCGCAGTTCAGTTTCTCTGTCGCTTAAAAATCACGACGCCTCAGCACTCAAATGTATCACAAACGGGAACGTACTGAATAGTACCATCAGCCCCTTACAGGCCTACATTAAGTCCGAAGCAATGCGTAAGGACTCCCAAATGTGAAACATTAGAATATAACAAAAATGGTCTAGATGGTGGGATTCGAACCCACGACTCCAAACCGAACATTCAACCTGACCGAACTCCACCTAGAAGTTTATGATATACTATAAACCATAAACTGTCAAGTTAAAGATCGCAAACTATCCAAGTTATATTTTCATAACCTTTTATAATGGTTTTAATAACTCCCTCGGTCATGTCCCAAGGTACTCCAAAAAGACCAGAATTGAATTTATTGGAATATACTTCGACTAGTTGACCTGAGTTGGTCCTGGATATATACTCACAGTAATCTAAACATTCTTTCACAGCTAGGGAAGTTTGTGTTAATATTTCGTCAGTAGAATCTTTATCTTTTCCATAACCTTCCGAAGTTATTAAGAATCCAACTTGATGTTCTTCAGTATCTGGATAAAATGCTACACCGAATCTCCCACACAACCGACCCTCGGCTCTACAAAACTTATTATAGTACCCATAAGACCTTGGGTATCTACTAGCGAACTCAGCAGCAATACCGCCACCCCAAACCCCTTTAGCGTTACAAGCGTGTATAATTAAAGAGTTTTTTGGTGCGTCGAATAAATCCATCTTCTTGTGTATCAATTTCATAATTTATCCTATTTTCGGATTATCGGTAATGAATGCAGTCCAAACTTCGGGCATTTTACCATTCCGAATTATCTCGTTATACACTACCAATTTTTCTTCTTTACAACAACAACTGTGGCGCATCTCAACTGCGTCTTCCCAAGTCATATTATATACTTCACTATGTAGTTCATTACCACAAGTATAGCAGAATACTTTCGGGTATTTGAGTTCTGGTCGTTCTTTAGGTTCTCGTATGTTAGATGTAGTTAGGTTCGCTGCGTCGGATATACCACCAGAAATCGGAACCACTCGGCATGCATACAGATCGTTTAATATTTTCTTTGCGTCAATATCGATATTATCATCACCCATATAACCAGTATAGCGTATAATTGAAATAAAGTCAATATATAATATAATTAATACGTTACGAATATATTATATAAATATAACAAATATAGGTAGTTGTGTTCTTATTATAACATATAACAGCTAGGTTAATATATGGTAGTACCAAAATCGTCGAAATATGACAATTCGCAGATTCTTCCTTTCGCGTTTGACGACGAAACTGGTAAATTGAAAATTGACACAACTGAAATACGAACAATTATCACCGAAGTTGTAAACTCACAATTGACTTATATTGGTAAATCCTTAGACACATCAACAGACACCAGCGAAAATGTTTGGCAAATCGCGAGACACTTAAAGCAGGGCGGGACTACAACTATATCTTATGCTAATGGTGGCGAGTACGACCAATCTTGGGATAATCGAGTAGTTGCTTTCCCAACAATAGAACTAAACAATCCAGCTAGTTTACAATTTGATGGAGTTAATGAATATATAAATTTTGGGAATAATTATACGTTTGGTCCGGCGTCTTCATTTAGTTGGTCGGTCTGGTTCAAAGCTAATAACTTTTCGGCACAGAGGGCGTTAATTGCTAAAATATCACAAGATTCGAATGTGTATGGTTATAGTTTTCAACATACGAGTAGTGGCAAATTATTTGCACAATTTAGGGCTTCTGGAAATTTAAGAGCACATACGTTCAATACAACGCTAACTTCTGGCGTTTGGTATAATGTAATTTTTACATATAATGGTGGATCTAACATGAACGGAATTACAGCATATATAAATGGACAGCCCGAACCAAATCCACCAAGTGGAACTAACGGAGATTGGTCATCAGTCACCGATCCATTATTGATTGCTAGTCGAGGCGGTGCTTTTAATTTTTCTGGAAACATGAATCAGGTATCAGTATGGAACAAAGAACTCAGTTCTTCTGAAGTTTTGGAATTGTATAACTCGGGAAACCCAAGCAACCTAACACAACATTCTGCGAATAGTAATTTATTATCTTGGTGGAGATTAAACAATAGTGAGTCATTCCCAACTGAAGTTGATACTATCGGATCGATTAATGGTACATTAATTAACATGGAAGTATTAGACTATAAAGATTCAGATGTGCCGTAATGTTGTTATATTTCATATTAAAAACTGACGATTTGACGCAGAATTTATTAGATTGGTCGGTTGAAAGTAACCCTTTCACCATTCGAAAAAATTTAGACGGTTCTAAACTTATTTTGAAATTTTATCACGACGATATTCCATTGGAGATATTAACATTAGGCGTTAAACCTATAGAACACAAAGAAATGTTAATTATCGTAAGTAGTTCAGAATGGCAAGTTTAACCATCACAAGCTTTACACTCACCCTCTCCACGACTTGATAAATCAGCTTTCAATACCGAAGCAGTTCTACAATAATATAGAGTCTTAATTCCCAGCTTCCACGCTTCCATGTGTAACTTATAGAATTTCTTAGTATCTATATTCGCATAGAAAAATAAATTCAAACTCTGCGCTTGATCTATGAATCTCTGACGCTGAGCTGCTTGTTGAATAATAACCATCTGGTCTAGCTCTCTAGCGGTCTTGAAAATATCTTTTTCTTTTTCATCAAGAAAATCAAGATGTTGGACCGAACCGTCATTAGTATTTATAGACTTCCAAGTTGATATTGTGTCCATATTTTTAGTTTCTAATAATCGCTTAAGTTCCTGGTTTTGTTCAATGAATACACCCTTAGCTGTCTTCTTGGAAAATACATTCGACGGTATAGGCTCAATCCCTGCTGACACACCGCCAGAGATAACCGAATTGCTAACTGTTGGCGCTACTGCTAATATGTGGGAATTTCTTCTACCGAACCCAGAACACCATTCAGGTTCACCAAATTCTTTAGCTAGGTCGGTTGTTGCTCGTTCAGATTCTTCTCTAATTGTTCTAAATATTGTAGAGTTTAATCTCATAGCATCGTAAGATTCGAATGGTATCATACTTTTCTGTAGTAGAGTATGCCAACCCAAAACGCCAAGCCCTATAGCTCGACCCTTCTCAGCACTTCTTACCGCATTTTCAAATCCAGATTTGTGTTTAGCCTTATCTATGTATTCACTAAGAACCCCATCTAGAAACCAAACACAATTATAAATATCATTCTCTTTAATCTCGTCCCATCTAGTTAAGTTTATTGAACTAAGACAACAAACGAAAGTGTGGTCTGGGTCCGTATATAGGGTAATCTCCGAGCAGATGTTGCTAGTGACAACATTAAGATTATTCGCTTTGTAACACTCAGGGTTAGCCTTATTGACATTATCAGAAAAGAATAAGAAAGGTTCCCCAGTTTCGTATCTAGTTTTTAGTATCGCTTTAAATGTCTCCCTGGCTTCTACGTCACCAGTTTCAACTTTATTCATAAATTCGTCAGTTAGGCATATAGCTTGGTGTGTGTGTGGACAGTACCTGTTAGCGTCCTGAGCAGCTCTCCTGATGCGTAAAAATTCATTAATGTCCGTATGGTCTACCGGGAGATAAACAGCACTAGCGCCCCGTCTAACGCCTCCTTGTGAGACAGAACTCGTTGTGGTGTCGAATACCTTTATCCAAGGAATTAGCCCTTCGGACACCCCATTACCTGAAATATTCTTCCCTCTACCTCTAACGTCCCCCATGTAAATTCCTACCCCAGCTCCGTTTTTAGATAGCATAGCAAGTTCATGATTTTTTTGGAAAATATTATCAACACTGTCGCCCAAGTGTATTGAGTTACATGATACTGGTAATCCCCTATCTGTCCCAGAGTTGCTTGCAACGGGCGAAGCAAGGCACAATATGTTACGTTCCATTAGGCTATAGAAGGTTTCTGCCATTTTGGGTTTATTCAAGTACTTAGCTACAGAATTGGCTACCCTACAAAACATTTCCTTTTGGGTTTCGTCTGGGAGTAGGTAGCCTCCCTCTAATGTTTTTCTACCAGATTCTGTCAGCCACTCACACCAACCCTTTTTAATTTTCATACTTCGCACCTTTCGATAGATTTTCTTTTACCCATTTATTTTTAGTAATTTTATAAGCCTGAGATTGAAAATATCCTTCATTTTTCAATTTATTATAATGTGCTTTTCTCCAAATTCTTTTTTCTTCAGCACTTGTTCCGCACCGCTTTTTGTTCAGCTCATTTCTCAGACAACCACAAGATCTTGTATTATTTTTAACATTGGATAAAACTGCAACAATTTTATTACCACAATCGCAAATACACGCAACTAATGCCTTTTTATGCCTATTAGATCCGGCTCTTTCTGTGACAACTAGTCTTCCGAATCTTTTACCTATGGCCCCCACATCAAACTTTTTCATCGTCGTACATCTTCCCAAAATCGGCAGTGCCTTTTGAATAATCTGACGGGACCACAACGAAGAAATCATCGTGGGTTTGTCCTGAGCTAAGTACATCAAACCATGAGGTAATTCTTTCGACAGCTTCCAAATCTATATTCTTCCAGTTACTCTTAAGTCCTAGATCTCCAAGCTTCGTATTCGCCCTATATCTAATAAACGCTTTTAGATCTCCAGGGTCTAGACCTTCAATTGGTCCCGACTCAAACGCCTCATCAATAAAATCATCCTCAAGTTTAACTGTAGCCCTAGCTGCTTCGTAAATATCTTTCTTGAACTCGTCAGTAAAAATCTCCGGGTTCTCAGCTATAGCAGTTCTAAACAACCAACACCCAGCCTCGGAATGTAGGCTCTCATCTCGTATACTAAATTTAATAATTTGGCTAGTACCCTTTAGTTTATTGAATCTACTAAAATTCAATAGGATAGCAAAACTACTAAATAAACTAACCCCCTCAGCAAACGCAGAAAATACAGCCAGACTCTTGAGTATATCACACCTTGACTTATTCGGCGTATCAATAAGGTTATCCAGCTTAGCCTTTGTCGTTTCTTCTTGTATGAATGTTTTATAGTCGGTTAGGCCTAAAGTTTCGTTTAGTAAATTATAAGCAACACCATGAATCGTTTCCATATTAGAAAAACAATTAGCCATCATTATAATTTCTGGCTTCTTAAAAAACTTAGTAACTCTATTGGACCAATATTCATTAATGGTCATTTCTGCCTGGGTGAACCCCTTTAGGATTTGGCCAACGACTTGTTTCTCAGCTTCGGTTATTTTACCAGAAGACCAGTCTTGTAAATCTGTAGATAAGTTTATCTCAGTATGAATCCAGTGTGCCGATTGTTGCTTCATCCAATAATCATACGCTTTATCGTATTCAAATGGTGCAAACTCTTTTCTCTCTTTAAAAATAGAAGACAATGTAACTCAACCCCCGCCAGCTTAACTATGTGTTTATTCTAATATTTGTTATTTTAAAGAGTATTACATATACTTAAAATTACATTTCTTTCTCGTATTGGGTCAAGCTCAACTAGGAAAGGAACTTGCCATTTACCTAAAGCCAATTCTCCATTAATGATCGGTATATTAACTGATGGCATAGTTAATAGTGACTTGATATGAGAATGTCCATTAACTCTTTCGTTCAAGGGAACTTCCCTCAAGTCTACATAATCGTGTCTATATTCTCCATTAGATGGTGCGAATCTCTCTATAGCGTCCTTAGTATCTGCTAATAGCAATAACTCGGGCTCATATATTAATATACCAGCAGTGGTGTGTTGGCAATATATATTCAGCATTCCATTTTTATTAACATTGTTGAGAAGGGAATCTCGAACGTAGTCTCGACATTCTTGTTCCAGACTGGTGAACATTTTTTCAGTTTTAATCTTCAATAATTTCATTTCAATTTAATTCCCTCAGCTTTAGAAATACTTATGTTCGAACCTATCGGATACTTATCGTATATAATGTCTATTACTAGATTACCAATTTCTTCGGGAGTTAGTAATGAGTCTTGGTCTTCGTCTGGGAATAGCTCTCTTCTCATTTTACTCTGAGTTCTACCTGGACTAATTGTGTACGCCTCCACACCCTCAGCAGCTAGGCATTCAGTTAACATAGCTAAACCCGCCTTAGAAACGCAATACGAACTCCAGTCGGCCTTACCTTTAAACCCAGCAGAACTGCCTATATTGATTATAGTTTTAACTCCAGATTTTAAGGCATACTTACTACAAAAATATGAACCATTCAAATTAACATTTATTACGTCAGTCCAGTCTAAATCGAAAGATTGACTAATACTAGAAACGTCAATAATACCAGCACAATTTATCAATACGTCAAATTTTCCTTTATTCTCAACGAAATAATTATAAACATCGTCAACAAAAGCTACGCCCAATTCATCCCTCGATGGTGTAGTACATTCAATACCAGCCAATTCTAATCGACTTTTAATTCCTTGTGCTATATCCCCACTACCGCCAGTGATTATTACTCTATTCATTTTCTAATCCTTCTTTAATTTCTGTTGACGATATATTGGGGGTTCTCGGTAGATAAACAACGTGACAATACTCAACCAACCAATCGCAAGTACCCAACCAGTCGTCACCAACACAGTATGTCGATACGCCATGCTCTAATACTACATCACGTTTATTATCGTGGGAAGTCTCAGGTACTACCAAATCTACACAACGTAGCTCTTCGAGTATAGCCTTTCTTTGTTCGTAGTTCATGTGGGTCTTCTTTCCCTTCTCGGCATTGAATTCATCCGTAGATAACATAACTATTAAGTAGTCTCCAAGCTCTCTAGCTCGCTTCAATAGTCTGAGATGTCCCCAATGTAAATAATCGTAAGATCCGGATACCAACACCTTATTCATAATACCATATTTACTATGAAGTTGTCAACGATTTTAGACACTTTCATATCTCCAATATTTTCAATTATTTCGAAATTTGGTTTAGGTGTAGTCTTGCCAATTTGAGTTAGGACTTCTTCGATGCTATTAGCTTTTAGTGCGAATCTATTGGGTAAGTCTATTTCTGGAAATGTACTAATTTCACCAGCACCTACTTTGCCTTCATAAAAATCTTTATAGTTATCCGGTTTGACTTGTATGACAGTTTTACCCAGAGCTAAAGCTTCTATTACAGTACTACCCAAATCTGCTATAACTACGTTAGAATTAAGCATCAGGCTGGTTATATCATCGGTCGATTCTATTTTATCGTAATGACTTCTACGTTCCTTGTGCCCTTTTTGGGTTCCGTCCCTAGTATATAAGTGTAGTTTAACTTTAACGTCTGGGACTTGGTAAATGTTATTTCCTAGTTTACCTATTGATGATAGTTTGGCATTGTGGGTCGGAGCATACAGCACGCCAGTACTAATATTACTTAGGTCTTTACTATCGATCTGGTCGAATTTCAGAAGGCCACCGTCAATGATTCTACTTCGAGCTATTCCCTGTAATTTAGTTAGTCGGTTTGTGAAGTAGTTAGACGCAGAAACGTAGTAACCGAAATCACATTTACCTTTACGATTAGAGCAGAAATCTTGGGCTTTGGAAGCTAGACCATGGAATACACAAATTCTATTTTTCTTAGGGCAAGCCGATAGACTATCACAACATATAGCCCAGTCATGATCCGATCCGGGACTTTTCATTTTGAACCCACGAGAGTTAAGTAGCTTCTCAGAATGTACATCATGGGTAGAAAAGAAAATATCCCAGTCTGGATGTTTACCAGACAGATACTTAAATAGTGGCTCTAGGTAATCGATACCTAAAGGCCAGTCCATGAATAACATTACTCGCATTGCGCCCTCAGTTTTAGTGAAATAAAAAGTTCGTAATCGTCATTGATGTATGCTTCAAATCCAGCGTCTTCAATTTCTTCCAGTAATGCAAACTCTAATTTCTTAGTTAGAGTGCAGCTATCATGAAATCCAACATAACCGCTCAATTCAAACTTAACTTCATTTCCGTCAGCCCAAATTATGCGGTTTTCTAAATCGCGAATTATTTGTTGTGTGTATTGGTTAATTGTAGAATCGAATGCTTCTTTTCTAAAACTTCAACTTGGTAATCTCTTAATTTCATATTAAACTCCCCTCGGTTTAATTTTATATTTCAAAATAATAGAAATGAACAATATATTAAAAACGTAATTCATCATCAATGGTAAATCCATTCCATGTTTAGCACCAACGTATACAATAGTTAGTAACTCCCCAACTAACCACAGCCCAAGAAAGAACCAACTAATACCCTCGGAGTGACCTTGTTTATATGATAACCAAGCCTGCGGAACTGCACAAATCGCAAAGCACACCCCACCAATATATCCAATTAACTCGGTCATAACTTCCTACCGAAAATGACTAGCCCGACCAGAAAAGTACACATCAACATAGTGATTACTACGCCACTAACAAAAGTTGCAAATAGAAACCAAAGTATAAAATTTATCATTTATCCAGCTCCAATATCCAGTTACCTAAATACTTGGGAGCGTTAAAACTAGCCCCACCAATAAATTCTGGGTCAATATAATCAACATTGGTTCCGTAATTACCTCTACCATAAATTGACGGTCCGAAGCTTATAGACCTAAAATATTTTCTATCGAAATTATAACAATTTGGATAAGACTTAGTTAATTCGCAATCTAATTTGAGTCCCTCGTTACCAGCAGCTACTGTGATGTATACTTTCTGTTTAACTAGCACATCTATATATCGATATTCGTTATACGAGTAGTCTATACCGGAAGAGCTAACATTTAAGTATTTAATATTCTGACTAGCTAAATACTTATATCCGTCTATCATTCTAGCCAAATTTACCCAACCGCTATCGATTGGGTTGTAGTAATTTACCATTATAAAACAATACTTCTTGGAGCTTAATTTTTTAAACAAGACTCGCAATACCCGAGTCCCGTGGTTATACTTATCTACGAATGGGCTATCTGCGAGCCCTAAATGTCCTCCAGCACAAGCATAAGCCTTTAGTTCTGGTGCTGCCTTGTAATTCACACCAGTATCTATTACCCCAATTCTAGTTCGAGTTTCTACATACTTACTATGGGCGCAAGATGAAAATAGAATCAAACCGAATATAACTAATAAAAATGTGAACGTCTCCCTACTCAACATTGTCTACACTTTCTGCTATTAAACGGAAGAATTCTCCCAATTCCTTATCTACACATCCATCAATATCAACAACGTCAAGTGCTTCACAGTACGTTTCAAATCCAGATATAAGCTCGACCGGGTCTAACTTTACTATGTGATTGACTGTAGCTTCTCCAGAATGCCTAAATTCGACACCACAAGCACCCAATAGCATTATCGACATAAGTACCTTTTTCATTTTATACCTCGATTCTTTTTTAAAAGTGATGGGGGAATAATACAACACGGACAATTACACCAAGCGACTTTCTCAGTATTATATTGAATTATATATTGCGAAACTGTTCCTACCTTAAATTTGGAAAAATTCAAACTATCTAGGTTGTCGCGAATATAATCCACGTCAGCAAATTTTTTAGTATTTTTCATCCTATGCTTCCCCTTTTATACTATTATAGCACCACATAGTCGATAAGTCAACACATGTTAAGTATCCTTCTTCAGCACAACCACACCCAGTATCAATAATATTACTAAGTCCTATAGTTCTAGTTCCGGGTACTTTATACTCACCACCCCCTCTATAGATGCCATGAATGTGTCCATGTACGCATATTTTACCTTCCCCAGTTGGGTCTTCGTCTATCCACAAATGTAAGTGTTCACCTTCGTAAGACCAAATAAGTGTATTTTTATCTTGACGAAAGCTGCTTTTTGCTATAATACCTCACCGATGACTAAGCTTGGGAATTGGTGCATGTGAAAAGAAATACTTATCTGTTTCGTAAAAAAGTGGTTGTCTCATTAACCAATCTAAATGTCCAGTCTTTATTAAATCGAAATAAAGATTACCACATTTGTCCACACCTCTATAATTTTTAGTTCTTTTCTGGTATGACTTGACTGTCGATCCTCCACCATTCATTAAGAATAGATCTTTATCTCCAGTTTTTCTTACCGTAAGGAAATTTATACACTCCGCGATTCTTTCTTGTCGATTTTTAGAAAATCATTTGTTTTCTGTTCCGTAACCAATTCCGTCTCTAAAGTAAATCACTGCATAACTCCGTCACCGCCACCATGACCGCCACCATGACCGTCTCCTTCGCCGCGACCGCGACCGTCACCGCGACCGTCTCCACCACCATCACCACGACCGCTACCGAAACCGCTACCGCTACCCTCACCGCTACCGCTACCGTAACTGACTCCGTCACCGAAACCTCCACCCTCTCCGTCACCGTAACCGTCACCGCTACCGTAACCGTCTCCGTCACCCTCTCCGTTACCATAACCGTCACAGAAACCGTCTCTAAAGTAAATCACTGCATAACTCCGTCACCGCGACCGTCTCCACCACCATCACCACGACCGCTACCGAAACCGCTACCG
>Ga0075119_1001274_pt1 | contig 12397 bp, 18 predicted proteins | sample AntAceMetag02UK9_FD_69791 | JGI IMG/M metagenome (GOLD analysis project Ga0075119, IMG submission 69791) | Saline lake microbial communities from Ace Lake, Antarctica - Antarctic Ace Lake Metagenome 02UK9 | ecosystem: Environmental > Aquatic > Non-marine Saline and Alkaline > Saline | place... | reverse complement strand
TGTTCCGAGAACATGAGCGAGTTGGAGAAGGTGCGCAGTCCGCTGATGGGATTGTTGACGCTGAGGTTCACCAGGATCCTGGCGTGCGGGCGATGCCTCTGGATCCACTCAAGCATGACGTCCAGCGACTTGTTAGGAACGTAGTCTAGGTCTGCGTAGACGCCACCGTGCTCGTGAAGAATGAAGTACCGTGCGGCATCGCACCTCTGGACGGGGTTTGCGTAGGAGTCGTACGTCTCGAGGAAGCCGGGCATCTTCCGCTCGATGAGCTTCCTCGACTCGTCGGGCCCCCAGAGCTTGACGGTCCAGCCCGCGGGCTCGTTAAGCTCCTTCCACAGCTCGTGGTTGTTCTTGTACTTCGGCGGCATCTTCTCGTTCTTGTCCCAGAAGCCAAACATCTGGTGCAGCATCTTGGGGACACGCATGCCCCGACGATTGGTTTCGATTTGGGAGGAGTTTGCGCGACGCGCACGAACGCGAACACACGGGGGAAGGGGGCACGGAAGCTGTTCCTTACAGAAACACAGTCTTTACTTCAGTCAGCTTGGCCCTGCACTTGTCCAGAGCCTCTTCCAGGACACGAGTATCCTCCTCCAGCCTCCTCTCGTCTTCGGGGAAGCACAGCTGCAGCGAGTCACCGCACCACGCCATGACTCGAACCTGCGGAGCAAGAAGAATCGCCCCCTTGCGCACGGCGTCCACGACTCGAGGGTCCTTCCAGTTGTGATCCTTGAACTGTGTCGCGACCTGGACTCGATTCCGCTTGCACCACGCGTCGAGCGCCGCCAGGCTCCGACACCACACCTCGCTGGCGGTCAGACCCGAAGCTCGAAGCAGGTACCCGCCCCGAATCGTTCCCGCGGGCACCCACGGATGCTTCTGCCAGGCCGACGGGACACCGTCGGCAATCGCGTCGGCGTGCAGCATCCACACGGCCATGAGCTTCCTGAAGTGGTGGTCGTTCTCCGACGCGTGAACGTCCGTGCACCGCATCCGAACGAGAGCTCTCACCGCCGGCATGTGAAGGCGAAGGTCCAAGAAGTGCTTGCCGCTGCTGGGGTACGATGGATCGATACACACACCCGCCTGCGCCGCCGTCGTGGACGTTATGTTGGAGGCGCAGATGCCGGAGAGCTCGGCTCCCAAGGTCGTGCGCACCATGCCTCGGAGCGACAACACCTGGTTCGGGAAGGCTGGGCACGAGACGGGAACCACGATCCGCTCGCCGGTCACGGGACACAGGAAGCCCGTGGCGGTCAGTGATGCCAGCGCCAGCTCGGTGCGGTGCGCGTTCGCTCTCCGTCGCGCCATCAATCCGGGGTCTTCTCCGCCGGCGTCCCCGTCGGTGGGCCACACGGTGCATAGATCTCGCAAGAGGTCTTGTACGTCACAATCCGTGTGGCCAATGTCCGTCAGAAGCGCCGCGTTGCGGCACGCATCCAGAGGATTTACGCACGCCTCGATCGACAGATCAATGCGCATCTCCTCGGCAGAGGCAAAGCCCAACTCGCTGGCTACGGTCTCTTCGTGCTGCACGGCCCGGAGAGAGTTGGCCTCGATGCCCAGAGCGTGCAACTCAAAGAGATACGGGAGGTTCCGAGGAAGGTCCGATACACCCGGCCGGAACGCGGGTGTGTTGGTGATGGGGAACCGCAAGCCCCGAATGTGGGCGATGGCTCCCAGCTGCAGTACCTCGTGGCTGTACAGGAGAACCCCGTGCTCGTCGATCTCCCACACCCTTCTATGGGGTCGGCTTCTGGCGCGAAGCCGCAGCCGAGGTATTGAAGCGTCTGCCGCTTCCGTTGCGTCCCCGCCGCTGCCGCTGCCGCCTCCGCTTCCGCCTCCGCTTCCGCCTCCGCTTCCGCCTCCGCTTCCGCCTCCGCTTCCGCCTCCGCTTCCGCCTCCGCTTCCGCCTCCGCTTCCGCCTCCGCCTCGGGCAGCGCCACTCGCTTCGGCAGACACTGTTGGTGTCACCACCTGCTGGTGCTCTTCCATCCGACGTGTCGCGCCTCGTCTGCTTCGTGGTGTGGCCGTGAGCGTCGCTCGCATGGATCGAATCTCATTTAAGAAGCTGTCGAATTGCGAGTCCGATGGCGTCGTCATGCGGGCAGCGAGCCAGCAGCGCCTGTGCCTTCCGTCGCTCCGCGGCGTTCACGCTTCTCCGCAGGAGTCGCGCCAGCAGCCGTCGCATGGCAATTTGCTGATCCGTGAGCATGTTTCGACGGACGATGCGCCGATCGCACGGATGGCGATGCGCTCACAGGCGACAGCTCCCGGCCAGCGAGGCCCAATGGACAAAGCACTCGGAGCGAGACGGCAGCACCGCTCCTTTGCTCGTGACGCAGGCGCCCCATCGGATGCCGGCAGGAATCGGAACGCCCGAGACCGTCACGAAGGTTGACACCGGAACGCTGTCAAGGGTCTCTCCCTGGTCCATCACCCGCATGTTGTCTCCGTCCCGCTGCAGCGTCAGCTCGCCGGCAGCCCCGGAGGCAACGTCAAGAGCCGTACTCAGTAGCTGCATGATCCACTCTGGGGTGGAGCGACACAGCAAACTGGCGGAGTGGGCGAGCACCCGGGCCGCCGTTTTGGCCACTTCGTCTGCGCTCGCGGATCCTGTGAGAGCGTGCCGCAGACGGGTCTGTGCGTGCTCCAGATCTTCGTCGTTGGGCGGGGCCTCAAGGTCGGGTCGAGATGGGGCCACCAGCCGGAGCAGCGTGTCGTCCGGGGGGTCGTCCGCCTAGACGATCGGTTCGGAGGGGTTGTCCTTGTAGTTCGCGCCGAAGGCCCCCGCCGAGTCCGCCGACGGTGACACGAACCACCGACCGGCCTCGAGCGGAGGTGCCTTGGCGGTGGCGGAGCGGTGGTGGTCGGAGGGATCGTCGTGCGGTCGGTCCGGCGTCCGGTTCGTGGTGCTGGGCTGGCTCGGCGCTTCGCTCGCCGAGCCGCCGCGCGTCGCCAGCACGACCGCAAGAACGATCCCTCCCACCACCACCATTCCAGCGATGGCAAGCACTGCGATCCAGCGCATCGACCGGGGGGATTGGTGTGGGTGGGGTCGAGCACACACTGCCCGACAGTTTCGTCCGATTCGGACCGGGCGGAGCTCCTCGCCACCACATCACGCATCTCACCACGCATGGCTGCGTTGGCGGACGTTCCGATGGTCGCGAGGTCGGGTGATTCTAGATCCTCCGTGTACGAACAGGACGGACGAGAACCAACGGACTTTGAGATTCGCACGGCGCAGGCGTACGTTCGATCCAAGCGTCCGAACGTTCTCATCTGCACCCCCGCGTACGGAGGCATGGAGGCGTCCTGCTTCTCTCTGTCCCGTTCCAGGATCACGATGCTGTTTGACAAGTTCGGCATCGGGTACTAGATCTCCATCACCGAGAGCGAGTCGCACATCGATCGTGCCCGCAACCGGTTCGCCTTTGCCTTTGAGTAGGCTACGCCATTCACGCACCTCTTCTTCCTGGACGCCGACATCGAGCTCATCCAGCCGTTCGACGCAATACGGCTGCTGGTGATCTCCGATGAGGTGGACGTAGTGGGCTGCGGCTACCCGATCAAGGGCCTCGACGAGACGCGTGGTATAGAGCTTTGCACGAAGCACGGGCTTAGCCCGCTGCGAGCCATGATGCGCTACACGGGCAACATCGTGAGCGGACAGAAGAAGCGGCATTCGTTCAGCCTCACGGGAGCGTTGTGGGGATTTACTAAAGTGGACGAGATCGCCACAGGTTGCATGATGATCAACCGCCGGGCGTTCCGTCGCATTCGGTCCAAGCTCACGGTGCCCGAGCAGCTGCCCGTGTATGCACCGTACCCCGAAGGCCATCGCGCCATGGGTATGACCAGCCCTTGCAAAATTGACGACTTCCTTCCGATGGCCGGCTTCTTTGCGTCCCGAGCTTCGCAAACCGACGGGATCGGCAAGTTCCTAAGTGAGGACTACGCCTTCTGCGAGCGCGTGCGCCAGGCCGGCGGATCCATCGGGCTCATGACGACCGCGACGGTGCTGCACACCGGCTCGCACATGCGCCTCACCGGACGCTTCGTGAATTAGATCCTGTGTAATCAGCTGATGCAGAATGGAAGTGCTTCGGACGAGCTTCTCGCCTTGGCCAGTCCTGACCTCTTCCTTCCCGGATCGGAGCTGTCGCGCCGACGGTCTCGCGTTATCGCTGAGCTGAAGCGCGACGGCAAATGGGACGGAAGCGATGGCAGCACCAAGGTTGGGGTTGCCAGCAGTAGCGGACCCACCGTCACCAGCACCGTGCCCAAGGCAAAGGCGGCCGCAGAGATCAAGGACGGTGCTGCGGCAGGAGGCGGGGGAGAACGCGAGGAGAGCACCACGGCAGGCGATGCAACCGAGGAGCACGCCATGGAAGTCTGTGCAACCGAAGAGAATGACCCGGAAGGATGAATGTGTGTGTGTGGCTCGCCGTTTGGGTTGCATTGCACGCAACATTGAGCACCGGCACTCGGCGCACATCAAACACCATCCGATCCCACCGCACTGCATTCATACTTCTTCCGACCACCTCCCCAATCTTGTGGTGGTTGTCATGTTTGCCACGGATTCGGTAGGCATGGTGCAAGGTGCGGCGAAGCTGCAATTGGGAAGCAAGCGCGCCCGGGGGGATGTTGAAGACGCACGGAGCCGTGACGAGCATGAGCCCAGACGCGAGAGCCTCCGTTTGCTGCGATGCAGCCGCGGCTCGCACACGGGAACCGCCGGGGATGGGTCGATGGCAACGCCCAGCCGCGATCCAGAGGAGCAAGCGGAAGGGTCCATGGGCAGTCCGTTCCCGGCGGCGTCTCCGGCTTCGGTCTACGTTGCCGAATCACCAGAATGTGACGGAACGGCAGCAAAGTTTTCGGGCATCGAAGTTGCAATCCTGCAAGATGCCATGAACGGCAGCACGCTGCAGCTGGACGATCACATGCTGCTGGAGCGCGTCCCGGCGCGCACGTACCCGGCCTTTAGCGTGGAGCTGCAGAACCACCTCCTTCGGACGGCGGCTGCAGGTCCGCTGCTGAGCTTGAGCCGGGAAGCGGACGAGCTTATGAGTTTGGACGACGTTAGCTCACGAGCTGTAGTGCATGACGTGCACGCGGCGATCGTCGAAGCGCCTGCAACCAGCCACGCCTATCCCTTCGAGGCCCTGCACCTGGCAGATGCGCTTCAGCTCAGCGAACGAATCACAACAGAGAGCGGGGATGCACAGGTGAATCGTGTTGTGGTGCCGGTGCTGGGCTTGCTTTTTGCGTTCCCGGACCTTGCACGGGAGGAGGAGGAGGAGGACTATACCCGCGACTACGTGGCCGAGATGTGGCGGCGCACGCGCCGCGTCCTACAAGTGGCGTCGGTTTGGGGCGAGACGGCTCCGGAGGCGGTCCGGCGAGACGGGCGCACGAGGAAGTTGCTGGAAGGCATTTGGCCAGCGCGGGCTCACACGGTGCCGTTGGAGCTGGGAGAGCTACCGCCGGCCATGGCGGCCATGGCAACGTGGCACTGGGTTGGGCTGCACTGCAGCGTGGACACCATTCAAGAATCAGTGTCTCGGAGGCAATTCACGTTTGTGGGAGCCGTCGGCAAGACGCTGGTTGCGGTGGACGGAAGGGATGCCGTCAAGTTGCTGGATTTGCGGAGGCTGGCGCGAGGCTCCTGTGAGACGACGGCAAGCGGCGGCGGCGGTGGTGGTGGTGGGGATGCGGTCGAAGCCTCATCGTCGTCTGGGGTTGGAACCGGTGCTGGTGTCGGAACCGGAACCGGCACTTGACATGGCGGACCGACCGACGCTGGGAGGGCCACACTTTGCGTACGCTTAAGTAAGGCATGCCGAGGCAGGAATGCCGAATGATTGAAGCGATCAAACTTCGTTCCAAAGCAGTCCCGTACACCATACTGAGCAGCGCCGGCATCCGTCCGAGCGCCAGGGTTCTATCCAAGCACGGCATGTGGTGGTTCCGCCACGAATCAATCGGAGGTGATATCCTCGCTGCCATGCTGTCTGCGGCAACGGTGACCCCAAAGGAAGGGCAAGAACCTCCGTTTGCGCCGGAGCTATGCCTGCAGAAGCACACGCAAACAAGGCTTCGCCCACCGCCTGGCGGGGGCGGCGGCGACGCAGGCGACACAGGCTCTGGAACGGTACCGCCAAGCTCCGGCGCCGGCGAAGGCGGTGAGACTTGGAGCGAGCGGTACTCGGCAGGAGTCGAGCGCGGCAGCTGGCGGTACGTGCAGACGACCAAGACTCACGTCGGCTTCCCGGCCTTCTTGGCGCGTCGAGCCCTGGGTCCGCTGGCTCGGGACAAGACGAGCGACGGGGCCGCGATGCCGGCTGACGCGTCTTTGGCGGCGGGGGTCAAGTTGATGAAGCGGCCGTGGCGGCCTCAGGTGCAGGCCCGTCTCGCGGCGATGCGATACTTTGCGCAGGAGGCGGACCGGGGCGCGGCCTCATGCCGGCTGGTCCTCGGCTGTGGCGCGGGCAAGACTCTGCTGATGATTGCCATTGCCGTTGCGATGGGCCGCCGCACGATCATCTTCAGCCACGACACCACGATCCAGGCCGGCATTGAAGTCGAGGCGAACCGCTTTACTCGGGGACTGCGGATCGGTCTGATCCGCGAGTCCAGATGGGACGTCGACGATTCCTTTGATCTGGTGATTGCATCGGTGCAGACCATCACCACGTCCGTAGCTCGACTCGGCATGGCCAAGACCAGGAAGCGCATCCGGTCCTAGAGTTTTGGTCTCTGTATCTTTGACGAAGCACATCGGTTCGCAACCGCCGGGTGGGCCGACGTGCGGACTGTTGTCAACTCAAAGTTCTGTCTGTCGGTGACCGCAACTCCCGAGCGCGACGACGGCCTCGTGCACGAACTCGAGGCGCACCAGGGTCCCGTGGTCCTTCGGGGCAGAGAGAGAGTCGGCCACTGCGCCGTCGTGTGCGCCCGGTGGATGGGCCTCGCGGACTGGATGGCGCCAGCGGTCTCGGAGAAGCAAGCGTACGCCCTGGCGTCTCAGCGAGGCGGTCACAGCCTGGAGAGGGTTCGAGAGGCGCTGCGATCCGGGGACACGTCGTCCCTGAGCCGAGACTATAACCGGATCCTAAGGCAGGTCGCTCTCGACCGCGGCCGCAACGACGTTTTGTGCGACCTCGTGGCTCACATGGTGTCGCTGGGCCGTAACGTTCTGGTGTTCAGCCTGCGCGCCGGAGTGCACCTGCCCATTCTGTGCCGAGGGATTTTGGACAGGCTCACGAAGCTCCCCGTGGACGCCCTCCCGCCACGCCGGGTGGCAGCGGCGCCGAACGAGAGATACTGGAGCCCCGAGCAGAAGCGCGCCTTCCGCAAGACGGGTGCCCGCCCGGCCGAGTTGGCGGCTCCGCTGGTGGGGTGCATGTACGGCAAGGTCCCGAAGAAGAAGGAGGAGACGGCGGACCAGGCTGAGATGCGAGTGTTTGCGGATCGGGCCAAGGACGAGCTTCTGGCGGCATATCCGGACGACAGCGATCTTATCCTTTAGCTTCTCGGGAGCAAGTCGGCCATCTCGAAGTGGCGCCAGCAAGTGCTTCTCATGGCGACCGTTGTCGTGGCTACGGTGGACAAGTTCAAGGAGGGAATCAACTGCCCCTGGATGGATGCGGCGGTGTTTGCCATGGCGCGGCCGGGAGAAGCGGTCACGACGCAGAGCATGGACCGGGTGACGCGAGTGCTGGACGGCAAGGCCTTCCCGGTGGTGTTTGACTTTGGGGACGCGTTGGGCAACACAAACCTCCTGCTTCGGCAGCAAGACCAGCGGCGCGCGTTGTACCGGAAGAGGCAACTGCCCTGCATGACCATCCCGCTGTCGACGTCGGACCGCATGACGCACACCCGTGTCCGAGGTATCCTGGCGGCGGCCGAACGGGCCCCCGTGGAGCGATAGGACCGTAAGCGGCAGAGGCGGGCTGCCGGGGCCCCGCAGGCGTCCGTCATGGCTGGCGCTGGAGCGGCGGGAGGAGGCGGAGGCAGGGAAGGTGACAGTGAGAACGGGTTGGAAGCAGACGACGAGATGATGGCCGTAATGGAACGTTAGCTGATGCGCAAGAGCAAGTCCGCCGTCGGGGCCATCAGGAGAACCGAGTCGTGAAGGTGCCGTTGGCGTCTTCCGTTCCGCGCGCCGGATCGTTGATTCCGTGCTCGAACGCGCCGGTCCAGAGCAGCGGGATGAGGACGGATCCGAGGAGGATGCCGAGGACCGCCGTGACCCAGGCGGCGAGCAGGATGGGATGGTGCTGCAAGAACTCCCCCCACGCGTACATGGACGCCGCCGCCGTCATGGAGCTACCGCTGGTTTCGCAGACTTTGATGTCGCGTTTGGCCTGCATTGCGGTCGAGACTTTTAAAGTCACACGGTTCGATTCCTGGCCCCGAACGGCAACCAGACCCCACGAAATTCAAATGGAAGACCGCGATGCCGATGCCATGGGAACGCTGTGCCTAGAGTATGGTGACTCGATACAAATCAGTTACAAAGAAGTGCCCCGCGCCACGGTCGAGTCCCTGTTGCCAAAGAGCTACCGTCTACCTCACCTGGACCTTGGCGTCTATCTCGTCGCCCTTCCTTCCGGCTCCACCGAACCATGCAGCGGGGCAGGTGCTTCGGACCGGCCCGACGACGCGTCCACAGCGGCCCTCGCCACCCCTGCTAGCGCTCTCTGTGCCATCGTGACCTGCAGCGCCTTGCAGATGTTTGCTTCAGAACGCCGGCATCTCTTCACCGCCGCTGCTCTGGATGATCTTCGAGTATCTCTGCCTTCTGATATGATGTATCGACTCAAGTACTTTTGCTTGGGCCAGGTCCTCGACGCGATCCCCCGGCACTTTGCTCGGGACATGCCGAGATACGCCGTGTGGTTCCTCCGTCAGGGCTTGTCCTAGGCCGCGGCCGCGCCGCTCATCGTGCGAGTTCTGGAGGAAGTGCGGATGTTGGCACCGGTGACGCGTGTCGTGCTGGAGTCTATCCCGACTCCGATTCTGCTTCGGAACCGGTTCCACGGATCTCCGCAGTACCTCTGCCGCCGCTCCGGTTCCGTATGGGCGGATGGCTTTTGCTTGTCGGACTTCCCGGAGACAACGCCTGAGCCGAGCGCACCCCGGCCGGCAACCAAACCGGAAGAGGGCGCCGCGAAGGCGGACGCGCCCCGGGCGGTGCTTGGCAGCATGGCCGAAGAACTGACCTAGCTGGGAATGACCGATGAGCAACTTCTGGCGATGACGATTTAGGAGTCCATGGTTGGGCGCGAACCCGGCACCGAGACGGACTCCACGCCAGCGCACGAGGCCGAGGACCCAAACAAGGAAGCGGAACCGAAGGCCTCCGAAGGCGCACCAGACGACAACGGTCCTTGTGGATATGACGAAGGGGCTGGGGCGAGCGAGTGCAAAGAAGGTTGTTGAAGAGTTGAACCAGGGTGTCGTATTCATCATCATCACCACGATCACGCGCGTGTGAACCGAGGGAACCCGTCACCGGCGTGGAACCACCACGCCACCGTCACGAAGAGAGCACCTATCCCGGCAAAGCTTCCTGCCACGTAGCCCGCCGTTCGCTGGCTTCCCAGCACGTCGTCGATGTCTGACTGCTTCGCGTCCACCGCTTCAGCAAACGTGCGGTCCTGGTTCCGAACCTCCTTCTGGAAGATGTGCTCGGCGCGCTCCTGGTATCCCAGGACGCAGGCGCTGGCGACAAAGGCGGCCAGGATAGATGCCACATACAGCCACGACACCCACGACTGCTGGAAGCTGATCCATAGCGTGGATCCGGCCATGGCGGCAAAAATGGCCGCGAACGCCAGGATAGGGCTCACGTACCCGCCGGGGATGGCGCGCTCGCCGTTGGACAGGTGGTTCCGCACAATGTCAGCGTGGATGATCTGCAGCACGCAGGCGGACACGAGAACAAACAGCATAAATCCGTGCGCGTAGTGGCGCTTGACCCAGTTGGCTCCCGCACTGAAGTTGATGGCCTGGAGTGCCTTTGACGAGAGGTCGGCCATAGCGCGTTTGCTGGTGGGTTGGCTTTCTGCAAGCCCCGCAGCTGATCCTTGGTGCGCGGGTCAACCGCCAAATCAGCTCGGTACCTTACTACAAAGCTTGAGAAATATGTTCCGGCTCGAGATTGGTGGGGATGATTCAGCCGATCATCCCTTGCGCAAGAAGGTAGAACGAATTCTGGGAATTCGAATGCCGGAGCCGACCCCGTTGGCAGCCGCTCGTTCCGGACCTGAAGGTCCGTCTTCGCACGCCGCGACCTGCAAAGTGGATGCCGATCACCTCGGAGCAATGAACGACCACGACCAGTGCCTGCTCAAGCTGACCGAGAAGCTAGCGTTCTGGGTCATTAGCCTGAGCCACAACTAGCTCGGCACCTAGTTCGAACCAGTTACATACGCCCACAATGAAATCTTGTATTTATAGTTCAGTGATCGAGAGAACACGATGAAAATGCTCAACGAGAGACTCGGCCACGATCCTCGATACAAGCCGTTCAGCAGTAAGCATGAGATTCCGGAATATTGTGAGGACATCGCGTATAGCATCAAAGCGAGTGAGACGATGGAGAAGACAGAAGGCACAAAACAACTGAAGCGTTCGGCGTGTCGGACAAAAGTACTGCTCCTGCTGCTAGAGAAGCCCTAGCAATGGTTTGTTGCCAAGAAGACATCGTTTACACAGTTGTTCGTTCCGCTGTCGGTCCCGTCCGGCGGACTCTGACCGAGTTGGTCGGCAGGTCGTGGGCGGCAAACTTTAAACAAGTATCTTGTATCGGAAGAAGCCAACTGAAAAGCTCGGATGGCCTCCACGGTTCCTGCTTCCGAGCTGGCAAAGTTCGTTGCGTCGAGCATCCGCAGCGGAGGTGCTGCGAAGCTCGCGGGGGACTATGACTCTGCGGTGCGCGAGCTGTACAACGCGCAGAGACTCCTGCTTGTGCTCCCGCCTCTATCCCGCCTGGCGGGTGAAGTGATCATTCGTGGGCAGAACTATGGCATGGCGGTGCGTCAACTAGGCGAAGGGAACCACACAGGCACGGCGATCTCCATTGCCAAGAACTACGTCGCGGCTCTGCTTGCAGACGCCATGCAACAGCTTCAGAGCGAGAAGCAGCGCGCCAACGACATTGTCAGTGTTTTCGGACGTCTCAAGGCACTCGATCAGAGTCTGGAGAGGCACTCAAGGTTCCAGGTTCCGCGAGGCGACGGAGAAGGTAAAGGCGAGGGCCGCAATGGGGGTGCGTCGGCACAGCTTCCGGCGGCGGAGAGCGGAGCAGGAGAGTCGTCTGGAGCATCGAAGCCTGCGGCTTCTCGCACGGCTAAGACGAGTGGAGGTGGAGGAGGATCCGGCAGCCGAGCCAAAGCCGCGGTTCCCGCAAGCGGTGGTGGCGGTGGCGACGACGATGTCGACACCGGAGTGGCCGGGTCCAAGAGCTTTGAAGCCAAGATTGCCGCGTTCAAGACCCTGGAGATGACCGAAGACAACTGCGTCATGTTCGGAGACCTGGTTGGAGTGCAAGGGATCGAGCAAGCTATCAAGGACAGCGTCGTGAATGCCATGCTGTACCCGAAGCTGTTCCCCAAGCAGACCAAGGGCCTGATGCTGTACGGTCCTCCTGGAACGGGCAAGACGCAGGTCGTGAAGGCAGCTGCGACCGAGCTCCGTCTTAAGCTGGCAGAAGCGCAGGCGGGTGAGAAGCACATAACCAAGGTGGGTGTGATGAACGCGAGCGGGGGTCAGCTCACGGGCAAGTTTGTGGGAGAATCCGAGAAGTTGGTGGAAGCCATGTGGACGGCGGCCGAGAGGTTCTCGCACACTGGAGAGAACCGAGAGCTCGAGGACGACGAGCAGAGCCAGCAGAACGTCACCATCATCTTCTTGGACGAGGCCGAGTCGGTGCTGTCGGACCGTTCCACCGCAGGCGACTCGGCCGGAGCTCAGGTGTCGGCAAGCATTGTCAACACGTTCCTGGCACAGATGGACGGGCTGCGGGATCGCAAGGGAGCTCGGATCTTCTTCATCGCCGCAACCAACTACCCCAACAAGATAGACGGTGCCATCATGCGCCGCTTCAAGAAGCGCGTCTTCTTCGACCTTCCCGAGAACGCCGATCGGGCGGAGATGGTGCACAACGCAATTGCTGACCTGGCCCGGAATCTCGCGATTCCGGTGCGTGTGCAGACGGGACCGGTAAAGGCCAAGTGCGAGAGGCAAGAGGCGGCCTTCCAGCCATTCCTGCCGCTGGCGAACGGAAGTCCTTCCGCCTTTTAGGAGCTGGTTATGGGGCAGAAAACACACGCAGAGATGACTATTTAGGCGCTGAAGGGTCTGGTGGTGCCGGTGCATG
>Ga0075119_1001265_pt1 | contig 12430 bp, 15 predicted proteins | sample AntAceMetag02UK9_FD_69791 | JGI IMG/M metagenome (GOLD analysis project Ga0075119, IMG submission 69791) | Saline lake microbial communities from Ace Lake, Antarctica - Antarctic Ace Lake Metagenome 02UK9 | ecosystem: Environmental > Aquatic > Non-marine Saline and Alkaline > Saline | place... | reverse complement strand
TGATCGATGGGATGGTCGATCCAACCGGCAGTCAACCAATCACAACCAAAAGCGGTAAACCATTTGAGGCGGGCACCAGAGGATTTTGGAAGGACTATCCCAACATCAATGCCCTCAGCGAAGATCTCAACATTGGCCCTATTTTCACTGACTTCACAACCAGTGCTTTTTGGTCACCCGATGGATTGGAAGCGACTGCTCCTGTTTTTGGAGAGCAGCCCCAGTGGCCAAGCCCCCTTGGTCAAGCGATGGCAACAGTGAACAACTTCAAGCAACTTCCGATTCAAGATCGACTCAGCATCGCAGGACTTCTCTATGCCATGCTCGACCTCTATCGCAGCGATGAGGTATTCCAGAAATACGACAAGCTTAGCGCTCAATCACTTTTTGAACAACTTGGCATCAGCGATCGGCTGATCAATGATTTCCTGCGGCCGATCATGCTGGTTGGTTTGTTCAAGCCTCCCGAAGAACTTTCGGCCGCTGTGACCATGGAGCTCCTCTATTACTACGCCCTGGCCCATCAAGACTCGTTTGATGTGCGTTGGATTCGCTCAAAAAGTATTGCGGAGCATCTTTTTGCCCCTCTCAGTCGAAGGCTGATCTCACACCATCATCTGCAGGTGCTTGGGGGAACCCTAGCGACACGGTTGAATCTGTCACGTGAAAAGCAAAGCATCACATCGGTTGAAATTCAGAGCATCAAAACAAAAGAAGTCACGGTGATTGATGATGCCGATGCGGTGGTTTTGGCGGTGGGTGCGAAAGGGCTCAAATCTCTGATGTCTCAATCACCAGAATGCAGCCATGCGGCACCAGAGCTGGTTGCCGCTGCTTCTCTCGGTTCAATCGATGTCGTTTCAACGCGTCTGTGGCTGGATCGCAATATCCCCATGGCTTACCCAGCCAATGTTTTCTCCCGCTTCGAATCGCTGAAGGGCGCGGGAGGCACATTTTTCATGCTGGATCAACTGCAAAAAGATTCAGAGGCGGCGCTATGGGGTGATGAGCAACCGCAGGGTTCGGTGATTGCCAGCGACTTTTACAACGCCTCTGCCATTGCAGTGATGAAGGATCAAGAGATCATTGATCTTCTCATCCATGAGCTGCTTCCCATTGCTCACCCCGAATTCAAAAACGCAAAGGTGGTTGATTATGAGGTGCGGCGTTATCCCGGTTCTGTGTCTCTGTTCTCTCCAGGCAGTTTCCAGAAGCGACCACCCTTGGAAACCTCTGTAGAAACGATTGTTTGTGCTGGTGACTGGGTGCGGATGGGCGACGAAGAACATGGTGCCAAAGGCCTGTGCCAGGAAAGAGCCTATGTGTGTGGTCTGGAAGCCGGAAACTCCCTGATCAGGCGCAACATTGTTAGAGGCCCGAATCCACCGGAGAGCAGCCAACATCCCGTGATCCCAATTCGTGCCGACGAACCACAAGTTGTCCTAGGCCGTGCTCTCAACAAAATCGTAATGGATCCAATCGAGGCCTTTGGCCTGAAACTACCTTGGTTTGACTCCTAGCGTCCATCACCATCGCTGGACCGAGCGCATCATCAACCACTGCTCTGATGTCCTGTGCTCAAATGTGAGGGCAGGCGTGACCGTGATAGTCATTCAGGGGGCTCCTTTGCGTAGCTCCACGTATTGCTCGATGGCTCAATAAACAACTAGTTGCCTATATTATTCCAAAGTTCAAATACTGCTCGAACAGTGCTACGGAGTCCTTCTGAAGCTCTGCCCTCTATGACTTTTTACCGCCTAACCCCCAAGAGCAGGTGCGGGCAAGTGCTTAAGATGATGAGCATTAGGCACTAATCCCATCTTCTAAGTCTGGATGTTAGCCAGGCCATTACGCAACAAACATATCCTGTAAAACTCTCAGAACTTTAAGAAGAGTCACTTCAGGGAGAACGCCGAGCCGTTTGACTAACCGCTCTCTATCGACAGTCCGCAACTGATCAGCAACGATATGACCATTCTTGCCTTGAAAGGTGCAAGCAATACGGAATGGGTAGGGATGACCTCCAGTCGTCAGCGGTGCAACGATAAAAGTACTCATATGGGTATTCAGTTCATTGGGTGACACAATTATGCAAGGCCTTGTCTTTCTGATTGCTTGCCCTCGCGTTGGGTTCAAAGAAACCAGGAAAATATCTCCTCGGGAAACGGCGAGGTCAGTCACCACTCCCATTCCTCATCGTCGAACTTGGTAGAGATGGTGTCATCAAGAAGTACCTCCGGGGCAAAGGCAGCTGCCGCCTCAGCCCAGCCAGCCCGTGCTTTTGCAATGGCTGTGATGGTGAGAACCCCTGGAGAGGCGTGGATCTCCACCTCATCCGACAATCCAGCCTCTTCCAGCAGAGGCTTCGCAAGGCGTAGGCCCCGTGAGTTTCCAATCCTGACCAGTTTCGCCCTCACAACTCATCCACGCCAACAATGTGATCACATTGTAGCCACGCTTCTGGCTTTGGCGGTGGTCTCTTCGGCTCTGGTTAACGCTCAAGATCAGCGGCGGGCGGAGGCTAATAAATAAAGTCCCATCTCAGCTCCCGTCCGATGGATCTTGATGTTAGGACTAACTGGCGCAGGCCGCCCCACTGTTTGATCCAGCCAAATACTTTCTCGATGCCGCGGCGGGCATTGATTGATTTGGCGTAGCCCTCATGGCGTGCAGTGCGGCCATCGATGGCGGAACCACCAGGGCGGCTGGTGTTCTGAGCGACGTGCGGCGTCACGGCAATGCGGCGCATCTCGGCGACAAAACCCCTGGTGTCGTAGTTCTTGTCGGCACCAAGGGTTTTCTGGTGGGCACCGGGGATGTCAGCCGCCATCGCCTTGGCGGCATCCCGTTCTCCAGTGCCCGTGGCTTGGGTGACGCGACAGTCCACGATCAGGGCATGGCGGTTGTCCATGAGCACGTGCCCCCTGTAGCTCGGTTGGGCGGGGTGGGCGTTGGACTTGCGGGCCAGCAAGGCGTCTGGATCGACGCTGGAGCGATGGGTCTTGTTGCTGAGCTTGATGCTGCGGAAATCCCCCTTGGCCCGCTTCTTGCCGGGCTTTGGAGTGCCAAAGCCCTCGCCAGGACCTGATGGCGGTGGCGGTGGGTCCTCCTGCCCGTCGATCCGCTCCAGCGAGGCATGGGATGCACAGGCCTGCAGCAGGGTGCCATCCACTGAAAAGTGCTCGTCGCTGAGCAGCGGCTTGACCTCTGGAGCGCCCATCAGCTTCTCCAGGAAGCGCCCCATGACGTCGTCATTGAGAAGCCGCTCGCGGTTCTTGGTAAACGTGGTGGGGTGCCAGATCGGATCATCCGGGCTCAGGCCTACAAACCAGCGAAATAGCGAAATAGCAGGTTGTAGTGGAGCTGCTCCAAAAGCAGCCGCTCCGATCGAATCCCGTAGAACGCCTGCAGCAACGAGGCCAGCAGCAGTTGCTCGGGCGGCACCGAGGGCCGGCCTTCCGCGGCATAACAGGTCACAGAAGGTGGGATTGAGGCGATCGAGGGCCTGATCCGCCAGCTTCCGGATCCGCCGCAGCGGATGGCTGGCCGGGATCCGCTCCTCGATCGACACGTAGGAGAACAGGGAGCCACTGCGCTCCTGGTGACCTCGCATCTGGGCTGGGCAGTTGATCCATTTTCGCGCAGGCCTGGTTTTTCAGCAAACTCTTAGCAGCAGCAGGCAAGAAAGACGATTGTCAAAAAACTTCGACTAGAGTAACATCATATTACATTCTGGCGCTTATCATGGGATGCAAAAAAACTCGATATTATTTCATTGTTAAGATATTTAAAAAAAATTGATTATGATTAAAACGGCAAGACATCAGCTGAATGCAATTCTCCTGCTGCTGGCAACCAGTGCAATTGCTTCCCCCGCTCTTTCTCAAGAATCGCCTAGACGCGCCAATCCAGCCGCATCCCAGAACTTGCGTGCCCAATCCATACCGGACATTTCAGCAAGTGAGATGATTATGACTGGCATTACTGCCGACATGGACTATGTCAAGAAGCAGGATCGTCCTCGCGGAATTTCAGTTAATACATATGGACTGTGCCGCTTTAGCGAACTAGGACAATCCCGCGTTTTTTGCACTAACCCTAGGAACTTAGCTCAAATTAGTCGACCGCAGAACCCAGGGGACAGTCGAATCAGCACTTTTGCCCAGCGCGAAGAAGATGATATTAGGCTCGGGGTGCGTCCTAGCGGCGGACGACAGGCAAGATACCTTTGGTGCCGATTTGGACCCCAAGGTGGTTCCCGCAGCGAATGCGCCAGTTAATCCTAACGTTAGCCATCACCAGAACGCAATAAGACTAAGAAATCGAACCGAACCTTCCGGTGGCTGCTCTGGTGTATGGCGTTGTTAGCTGGTCAGCGCCTTCACCCGCGGCGATGGTGCGCCACGAAGAAGGCCCTCCACGCTCAGATCCTCATCAATATCCGGCCAGTGGATTCCAAAGCCAGCCCCAGCAATCTCCCAATTCTCGCGCTCCCGAGGGGTGGCATGTAAAAGCCGCGGATACCAAGCCAGAGGTGCAGAGATAGAGCGGCCGTCTGCGAGGTCAACAATCAGCTTGTCCTCTGTGCAGGCAACATCTGTGACCCGTTCGCCAGGGTTAGCCATGAAACTCCTCCCACGCTCTCGACAGGATAGCTCTGTTCATGCTGACCAGCCGTTCAATCTCACGAAGCTCTTTGGCCCTAAAGCCAAGGCTTGAGGAAAGTGCCACTGGCGTGAGCCAAACTTTGCATGAAGCCTGATCTCGGTCAACATGAATATGAGGAGGTTCGTTTGGCTCGTGACTGTAGAAGTAGAACCGATACGGGCCGCTTCTGAGAATTGTCGGCATCCGTGATCGCCATCATCACTCAAAGCATAGCCAGCACGGGGTTCCTGTACAGCTAACGCCCAAGATCACCTGCACGCAGGAAGCTCATGAGAATATCAGGGCTTCCTAGGAGGCGTGACAGGTGGATCTTGGTATTAGAAGGTGTCACCATTCAGGCCTCTTCGGAGGATCTTGACCAATGCATCCATCACTCCAACCATCTTCGCATCTTTAAGTCTGCCTGCCTTTCCAATAATGATCGAAGCATTCGCAGTAAACAACTTTACGATGCGTACAAAGCTCTCCCGCCTAAGCCCGCCTTCGGCAAAGTCACTTCCCAAAAGAGGAATCGCGAGTCTATCCGCGTAGGCTTTGCTCGTAATCTGACAAAGGATGAAGTCTGCCATTCCAACGTCTGCAATGATCAAGGCAGGTCTTCGCTTGGATTGGGACAGGTCTGAATAGGGGAATGGAATTAAAACTACGTCTCTTATTGAAGGTGGGCCCATGCAGCTTCCTCTTCTGAGTTCAGCCAGTCTGCAGACAGAGACCTTTCGCTTAAGGAAACTCCGCTGATGACAGAGTCAGGCTCTTCAGTGGGAACAGAAACAAACACCCTCGCCCCCTTTGCCAGACGAACATGGCTACTTATCTTGATGCGTCCATCTGTTTCAACAATTGCCTCAAATACATTTTCCATAGATCGGAGTCACTGGTATGTGCCTGAGTTCTTTCAGCATAGCCCCAATGTTGTCGTTGTGAAGGCAGGCTTGACAACGCAGACGTAGGCATTGGCATGGCCACACTCATCCTTCCAACGCTGCCCCTGAGTGGCAGGCAGAATTTTAATGCTATCAAAACGAATTCGTTGGCAGCCTGTCCACTCCAGGGGCATGTTCGAAGGTGTCGCATCACCACAGGCATCTTTCTCGGACCTATACCCCGCCAGCAGAGTTCAAGTCACCTCCGCTTCACTTCTCACGCCGGCGCTCAACTTCAGTCCAAGAGCCGTGACGACTTTCAGGATGGTGTCAAAGCTCGGGCTGCGCTCACCAGACAGGGCCTTGTAGAGACTCTCCCTGGAAAGACCCGAATCTCGTGCCACCTGGGTCATCCCCTGGGCACGTGCGATGTCGCCCAGAGCCTTTGCAATGAAGGCAGCATCACCATCAGCCTCCTCGATGCAGGCTTCCAGATAGGCCGCCATATCCTCCGGTGTTTGGAGATGCTCGGCAACGTCGTACAGGCTGGTCGTAGTTTTCATCAGGTCGCCTCCGTCAGGTTGTCTGCCAAAAGAAGGGCTTCATCAATGTCCTTGGCTTGTGAGCTCTTGTCTCCGCCAGCCAAAAGGATGATCAAGGTGGTTCCCCTCTTCAGGTAGTAGACCCTGTATCCAGGGCCATAGTTGATCCGCAACTCCGACACGCCGGACCCGACGGGCTTGACGTCACCAGGATTGCCGCCGATGAGGCGCTCGATCCTGGCCAGAACCTTCGCCCGTCCTCTCAGATCACGGAGACCCACAAGCCAACGCACGAACCGCTCTGTCTGGCGGACTTCAACCATCCGTCAACTGTAGCTTCCTGGCTACGGCAATGGAACCCTTCTTGCGAGCCACATCAAGGTCGACACATCCTTCGAACGCTGCTCCTGAGTGGCAGGCAGTTAGTGCCAATCTGTAGCAGAGGTCTTATGGAGGCCTGTCCACTCCAGGAGCTTGTTCGAAGTGTCATATTTACTAGCTTAATTCGCAAAATATCTGCATTCACCGAGTAGTTTTCCCAAGAGAATAAATGACTCCAGCTCTAGGACCGGGATTTTAAATCCTGGAAGTGATGCGAATACGCAATGCTGATAAACTTATTCACCTCTGCTACCTTCTGAGTCACAACGGGTTTGGTATTAACTCAAGCCAGTCAAGACGGCGTGAATGGGGATCCTGTACACTCACCCAAAAACTTGGTGCGATGACCAGCACAGGTCGTGGTCGAGGGGCAACCTACGCTGAAAGTACAAAGCTCCAGATTATTCGGGCAGTACTGAGGCAGCCGGGGCGTACTGGTAGGCAGATTGCTGAGTCTCTTGGTCTTCACCGTTCAAGAGTCAACGCATTTCTTTACGGCGAAGGGAAAAGGCGCTTCGGCTTAATGGAATCCAACTGGCGGTGGTATCCAGGCAGAGCACATGAACCTTGGATGCCCAGTAACCGGGCAACAGAACCAGCATATCAGGATCATCCAGTGGTCGAACAGACAGAAAGCGTATGCGCGATTCTGTCGAGAATGAGCATTACAAATGCGACACTGAAGATTCGTACTCTTTCACTTAAACTTGTTGAGCTTGCATTTGGTGAAGATGAATATCCAGCTTTGGACTAACGGCTGCAAGCTGAGTTGATAATCAGGAAGAAGACCCTGGAATCAGCCTCCAAAGAAGTTCAGGTGGTCAGGCATGGTTCAAGTCGTTGGGCGTGGGTCATTATTGTCGTTCTTGGAGTTTGGGTGCTGACGTTGCTGAGCAATCAGAAACCAGCAGATAACCAGAATAATCTGCAGCAGTCAGGTGAAGCTGAGCGGGTGTTGCCTGGGCAGTAAGGAAGTGAGTTCCGCAATGCAACATAGAGCCACAACCAAGAAAGATAAAGGGACGAGATATAAATCTCGCCGACCCTTCGAACGCTCCAGATCAGAAGCGGGCATTTGTTCATAGCCTCAGCCAATTCCTTCTGCTCCCGCCTTCTGTATCTGGATGTTAGGTAGCTCCTTCAACTCCCAGAAGCATCATAGATGTGATCTCTGGCCACTCATACTCCTTGCGTCGATGCATTACCCATTTTTCAGCCTCCCTGTGGATTTGTACGTGCCAGTAGAGGCGGCCGTCTTCCCGAATGGTCTGATTCATCCCCTCTAGCTGAGACTTGATGAACTCTAAAGGTAAAACGGCAATCTGTTCTGGCGATCCACAGCCAAAGCACGCATATGCAGATGATGCCTCAGACAGCTTCTCAAGTTGGTGCTGCTGAAACGCAAACCAATAACCGGGCCCACTAGAATTCTTATACTCCTTGGACACGGCACAAGTTATTGTGAGGCCTGAATCAAGATCACCAAAAACCACCCTTGATTGCTTGGTTAGATCTGCATTAAAGAACTTTCCGATCTTGTCTACACATGCAAGATTGAAGGAGACAGGCTTCTCTCGCTCTTTTGGATCCCTTCCGCTTGGGGTGTCTTCGCTTCCGTCTTCGCCAGCTAGCTCTTCCGGGGTTTCCTCCAGGATATCTTCTGCTGTCGAAAAGACAAGATCAATGATCTCATCTACCCGGGTGTACTCCCGGGGGATGAGAACTTCGCGAATCCGTGCTTCAACGGAAGGGCTATCAAGATCCTGGCGAATCTTCATTAGACGCAAGAGAGCATCAATAGATATCAGGCGAACATCCCAAGCATAGCGAGAGCCGCGAATCTGGGCTTCAAGTTCACCAGTGTCTTCGCGCCCTACAATGATTAGTATTGACGACTGGTCTTCGCTAATCCGGCCAGCTTTAATGAGCCGCCTGCGATACGTTGCAACAGTTTCTACTGGGAGCCGATATGCATCAGTGGTCTTAACTTCTGCAACAATCGCATGATTGTTCGGCGCAGTCCAAATGCCGTCATGCCCAATATCACTCTTGGTTCCACGATATCGGCCTGGATCAACTTTAAATCCCAGCCGTGAGGCAATTTCGTTGACTATATCCTGTAGGGCTAAACCGGAATCCTTGAATGCACTTTCAAGGCAATCGTTAGCATACTTGCCAATAAGATCGCCTGGGACTCTGGCCAGAAAGTTACGGAATTCTGCTGGTGCCGAGTTGTTGTCGCCGAGCTTTCCATCACCCGCGAATCCAATGATCTGGTCTACGCGCTTGGCTCGAATCTGCTCAGGATTCTCCTTCCAGATCTGAATGAGAGTCATGGGTCACCATTCGTCATCGGAGTCTACCTAACGCTTTCCATCACCTGGCCGCAGATTCTTCTTGCGTAAACAGACACCCTGCGGCGCGGCTCAGGTGCATGGCCATGTTGGACTGCTGCTATAACCCTCAGTATTGGGTAATCCCTGTTGGGGACATTGATGGTACTCTTGGTTCAGGGACAGGAGCCGTAGCAGGTGGTGCTGCAGCGGCCAAATCATAAAAACTGACACCAGCACTCTTGAGAAAGCTGAAGCGCGGATCGCTATTCACGTGGTCGACGCCATGAACCGACGGAAGCCACCCTTTGATATTCGCTTCATAAGCTAGTAGCCAGTTCTCGTCGTAGAGCGCTTCAGTAGTCATATAGCTGCTCCACAGGGTAGAAACTATGCCTCCGGGTATGAGCCCTATGTCATTTGCATGCAGCGTGAGAAGTGCAACAAACGAGTTGTCGCACTCAACAAGTGCCGATGCTGAGGCAGAATCAATCTGGATTCTCAATGCGAGACAGGCCCACAGCGACCATGCCACTTCGCTGGTGTGATCAAGGCGTGCGTGTTCCGTGATGATCGTGCAGAGTGCCTGCTCTAGGGCTGCATGGGGGCAGGGTTCACCATCATTCACGCGGCGAATGAGTGTCTGAAGTACATACGGAAGGCAGGCTGGTTCCGGAACTGCGCAGTTGAGGAGCAGAGTGCAAAAGATGTTCCAGTTGCTGGGATCGATTTTGATACCACTCACACGGGCAACTGCATACTGCAAGACTGGTTGACTTGAATGAATTTCCGCCAAGTAAAATGCAAGAGTAAAATAGTCAATCAGTTCGGTTAGCTGGGATCTTGCCTTTGCAGAGTCGAGCGGATGTCGTCTCAATTGAGCCACCCAAGTCGAATCAAGTGGCGCCGGCAAATTAATTACCTTTGTCTTCCTTGGATTTAAGGCTAATCCATACTTTGCCAAGATGCTCTCTAGTCGATGAAACGCCTCATCGGCTTCCGTCCTACTTCTAAAGCCAAGTTCGTAATCGTCAATATAGCGATGACCTCGCAGGCCTGGAATGGTATTTATCAATTCCTTGTCACAGGCCTGCATCAGTATTTCAGCAAGAACTAGAGATGTGTCAGGCCCAATTGGTATTCCGACTGTTTGTCCGTCTTGCGCGGATCGCACAAGTAGATCTAACCGGTTTCCCAATAGCGTGTTGTCTCGCTTTCGTTTGGCAACCGCCTTAGTGTGCAGCACCCAAGGAAGGGAATGGGTATAAATTGAATGATAGAAACGACTAATATCTGTCTTTAGAATAAATCTGTTGTTGCGCCTTGACTCGACTGCGTCTAGCGCACGATGGCTTTGGGGCTTAGACGCTTGTATAGCCCTTCCCGAGGATGCGAATACTGGATTTGTTGCCGACATAATAGTACCACCTACGGCCGGAATTAAGTCGGCCCAGTTAGATACTATCTCAAGTGCCAGTGCATGTTGACTGACTGGATTTGGAACATCTAGGGCGCGGCGAAGAAGACCACCACGGGCTAAAGAGTAACGTGCCGGCTTTGTCGTCTCTAGTCGACCATTACGCTGGCTAGAGTCAACCTGAAATCCTGAAGGCAGAGTGGCACCTGGTGCGGTACAGGTGCTAGCAAGCGTTTCAGTTGTGAACGGGTTCGGGAGTTCTCTGGGAAAGTAACCCCTCGCGAGAATGTCTTTCAGAATCACAGTGCCACCAAGGTAAAGGAGTCAGTCCAACGCTCAAGATCAGCGGCGGATACTATCTCATCGCTCGAGACAAGCAATACAGGACCCGCCCGCTGCATCTTGATGTTATACGCCTGCCTCAGTAAGTGATACTATAGCAAGATCAGGTTCTGCATGGGTCTTGCACACAAAGCGTTCTGCAAGGCCATGGTGTTTCTCGTGAATCAAATGGCACAACGGCTTTTCAGTTAAGAACATATCGCAGTAAGGCAGGGCCATTCCGGCATGGCGAAGATCGGCAAGATTGTTGACTTTGTATCTTCTGTTTCTTTGCCATCGGAAAGCCGCGTGAAGAGTGACGAATGTCGTCAGAGTTGGCAACTTATCCTCCATCTTGTCTAGCTTGAAAATGTTGTATATCAAGTTTGCAGCTGTCTGACCTATCGAAGGGTCTGGTTTCGCATTCAGATCTGCACCTGCTCCAGCTTCACTCAGATAAATCTGAAACATAATCTTCGAAAGGGAGTCTTTTAGAAGACTCAGAATACCAGCCAGTTCAATCATGAACAGCTGTTTAAACGAGCTGAATTCATTTGCGTTGGCAAACTTTCCTTTGTTGTACTTATCTGCAGAATCGGGGATGGGCTTCCACTCTGGGCGACATCCAAGATGTTGGAATATATCGGCAAAGTCTGCATTCCACATCTGATCAAAAAATGCTTTTTCAATAGCATCAGACTGCTCCCTGGTAAATGACTTTGACTGAGGTGCCACATACCCAAGGACATAGCCACATTTCGTCCATATCGAATAACTTATATCGTGCGTTGTATCAATTTCTCCTTTATGCTGAGCGAAGAAATACCATAATTCAGCATCTATTCGAGTGAACAAGTCCGAAAGGCATATGGCCCCAGATAGTTCATCAACCAGTCGAATAGTTGCCAAAAGTGTATCTGGATCGCTTTGCATGAAGATCTCAGCAAAGCTATCCTGCGAAATGGGACAGATTGCACGCTCGGATTCAACGGCATTACGAATTAGATCGAGAAGTGCAACGAGGTTCTCGTCAGTCCTCCGACCTATGGCCACGTCACGAAACATTATCCAATATCTAGTGTCTAGGTATATCTTGTAACGCCCAGTTATTGAAGTCGCTAACTCGATGTGCCGGCTACGAACATATGAGGACGGAGCAATCTCGGGCTGTCCCAAGTGCTGCATAAGTGTGTTTACTAACTTCATGGGGGCAAGGCGGAGCGTGGTAGTCTCTCTTTGCAAGTAGCGGGCTGTTCGGAAAAGTCTAAACGAGTAACGCTCAAGATCAGTGGCAGGTCGTAGCTCTGTGATTTAACATGAATGTCAACTTCCGTCCGCAGTACCTTGATGTTAGACGGCTAATGAACTCTTGGTTTATGGTGCTGCACCCCCCTCGTTCCGCTGCTTGTGCTACTGAAATCAATATGAAGAAAACAAGGGAAAGTCCAAGAGATTAGGCTCTTACTATCGCGGAGCTGGAAAGTGCTGTTCGGCAAAATTCTTCAGTTCATTGTCGCTGAATTCTTCTGGCACATCCACTGAGAGGGCAGCTGTTCCTGCAGCATTAAGTGCATAGAAATAGTCTTTACTGTGCGTGTCGTTCGCAAATGCGATGCGCCTTCCTGTGATTTGTTTCAGCATGAGCCGTGAAGATAACATCACGAGTTTCTGAGATTTGTGTCACATCAAATTCAGGTGGCAAGTTCATGGCAGATATGAATCTGCCTAAAAGCTAATCACGAACTTTGCCATTGTCAATATCTGTAGCATCGGCTCCCTAGTCCGTATAACGAATATGGATAGATCGTGCGCAGCCACGATCTTATCCGAAGTTGAACAAGCCCGCAACTCAGAAATCCAAGGCCTACTGCAGAAACATCCAGCCTGATTTCACAGTTGCTCCAG
>Ga0075119_1001256_pt1 | contig 12496 bp, 18 predicted proteins | sample AntAceMetag02UK9_FD_69791 | JGI IMG/M metagenome (GOLD analysis project Ga0075119, IMG submission 69791) | Saline lake microbial communities from Ace Lake, Antarctica - Antarctic Ace Lake Metagenome 02UK9 | ecosystem: Environmental > Aquatic > Non-marine Saline and Alkaline > Saline | place... | reverse complement strand
AGTAAGTTCTTTGAATATTGTCCGTGTGTAGTTGGTGATGTACTACTATATCCCTAATAAGGAAGAAATACATTTCTGTTTGATCACAGATAACATTGGAGTTTATCTCCCGGACATATCAAAGGCTTTACGTTCTTTACATATTGTTATAAACACAAAAAGTAGTTTTAAAACTACGATATAGTATATAGCGGGATAGAGCAGTTGGTCAGCTCGCAAGGCTCATAACCTTGAGGTCGGGGGTTCGAATCCCTCTCCCGCAACGAGAGGAAAACTTGTTTTATCAAGTTGTTTGTTTTGTGTTTGTTTGGAAATATATTCTACCGGTCATAACGGATTTCGAAATTGACTGGAGTACCTCTCAGGAGTATGAATATATTTCATAAAATGGGAATATCCGTTTTCCCATTCTTTTTAATACGGTCGGTTCGTATAATTGGTTAGATAGTATCTACTGTTCCATAACAGAAAACTACATTCGAAAGAATTATTTATAGATTTACAACAAATTAAAGAATTACTTATAGAAATTAACTAACAATTAAAAATAGAAAAGAAATGAAAAAATTATTTACATTATTAGTAATCGGAATCACATTTATTGGGTGTGAGGAAACAGAAGTAGGTCAAGTTGGTCAGAATCAACCACCACAAGGAAATTGTGATTGTGGTAAAGTGATAAGCTCATCAGCTATGATGTGGAGTGGACCAGCAGGTACAATGTACACTGCTCCTTATACTACAAGAATTGAAACCAATTGTAATGGTGTTCAAGAATTTAGACTCGAAGACAGACACTATGGTGATGTATGTGAATGGGAGGTTGAATTATTTGGTAGTGATGGTTCTCATCCAAACTTCTAAACCAACTTAAACTTAGATAAGAGGTAATCGTAATTGGTTACCTCTTTTTTTTGTTTTTGTAATAGATTAATATTTAAGTGTATAAGTCTCAGGAATTGAAAAACTATTTATAAAAGTAATTTCAAATATGTTTCCATCTTCGTCTTTTAATAATTCCTATAACTGTTGACCTAGCAACACCAAACTTAGTAGATAATTTCCCATAGGAATATCCCTCTACACGCAACCTCCTCATCTCAATAACATTTGAATCTATTAATTTTGAACGACCATTCGATTCTCCAAACATCCTACATACCCCATCCCTTTCAATCTGTTTATATCGGTGTTTAGATAACTTTTCCTTTGTTGAATTTTTATGTGATTTACCAGACCAATAATCACCACCCTCACCACCGGAAGTACCATTACACAAATAAATTCCCCAATTATTTAATTGTTCTATCCAATACATTTCCCAATAATCTTCTGTGCCTCTATTAACAGTATCTATTACAGAGATATCTATATCACCACCATTTAACAATATCTTATTTATGTATTTCTCCTTATGTGTTCTTTTTAACTTAGATTCACTCCTATGCTTCTTAATCCTCCTTTCGGGATATAATGTTTTACCAACATAAAATGCCTTACCGTTATAATCTAATGTGTATATAAAATAATCTAACATAATCTATATATTAAAAACACCGAGCTACCAGCTAAAAATATCTAAACTATTCGTGTATTAAATACTATAAAAGTAAATTAAACTAAAAGAAATGACAGAAATAGATATTTATAATAATAAGAAAGTAGATAGTACTAAAATTTGGTTGATGTTTATATTTCTCGGATGGTCGTATGGATCACTTGGGTCAATGGGTAAACAAGTATTATTTTACTTAACACTAGGCGGATTCGGTATATGGACATTTATTAGACTATTCACATTGGGTGGATCAATAAAGAAGTGTAATAAAAAGATAGCAATTGACTCTGGATTATCATCAGATGATATGTTGAAATTGGGTTTGATTTAAAAACTGAATTATTTTTTATAAAAAGATAAACTTTTAAATATTATCTTATATAATAAAAAGAGTAACGAGTAATCGTTCTTTGAAATGTGTTCTTCGGAACACACTGATTTATAGAAATCCAATCGTCTTCGGACTTAGTTCTTCGGAACAGATAGGATGAAAGTAACGGCCGCCTATGGTCGTCAGATAAACTACGAAAGTAGGATAAAATGGCTACAAACTTGCTTAGAGTGTAGCTGTGGTTAGTTCTCGGATTAACTTGAGTAGGCAAGCGAGATACCATTGAAGCTCGGTACCTGAGGGTTAACACTATCAGGGAAAAGTTGATATGATAGGGCAGGTGTGAATTGTCTTATTGACTCCGGAAGGAGAATAGGAATAACTCGTAGGGATATTGTGAGAAGTTGGTTTTTAACCGAATCCAATCATTGCGTTTTCCAATTTAAAAGGTATGTTAAAGTCGTGAGACAATCTTTCTAACGTGTGGTGGCGAGTAAGACACGAAACACTCTCCCAAGAGTGGGTCAAAATCTTCGGATGGAGACTATGTGGAGGTATCTTGAGAAATTGTGTCAGAGGTGACACACAGAGCAGTTCAGTATTCTTAGACTCAAAAGGTTTTGGAGCTGATAGGTGACCACTGCTTTGATTTGATTCACAAGCACAACAATTACTAATTGAAACAAATTTTGAAATGTAATCGAAAGTGTTGCCTAGTTACTCAACGAAAGTTGGTTCCATAGTCATGGGTGTCCATGGCCACAAAAGCTCGAAAGGCGGATGTGATTTCAGAGAAAGATTCAGTGGGTTTCGAAGCCCTCAGTCAGACCGCAAGTTTGGATGGATTTAGTAAATGGAGAGTAGTTGGTAACTTAAAGAATGGTAGGCTATACCAACCACCAATGGGTAGATAGTTTTCGAAAGAGGACTGGAAAAATCGGAAAACCATAACCCGATTAAAGATTGCTCACATAAAGATGTATTCTCAGTCTTTTATAGAAAACTCCCTGATAACCCTCGTGGTTATCAGGGTTTTTTTGTGCCTAAAAATTTTTCAGAAAGATTAGTAATTCTCAATAACATTAACTATATTTGTAGTATGAGAAAACTATTAATATTACTATTTACACTAACATTACCGCTCGTATTAAACGCACAAACGATTGATGTTGGTCCCCCAGATACATCCATGTGTAGTGGTGCATCAATTACTTTGACTGCAATAACCACAGGAGTGAATGGCACACCAACTTTTACCTCAGTTACTCTTCCTAGTGACGATGTTCATTCACAGGTATTAGAAATTGGTTTCCCATTTGATTTTTTCGGAAACACATACACACAATGCGTGGCTTCTTCTAATGGATATGTAACATTTGACGTTGGAACAGCAGGAGGTGGTTCACCATGGAATATTGGCAACGCAAGTCCTACACCCGGTGTACCAGACAACTCAATTATGTTCCCTTGGCAGGATACTAATCCAGGTGCTGGTTCTGGCGGAACCAATGCGGCCGATTGTGGTGACGGAACATTCATTGTGGATTATGTGGACATAGCCATGTTCAGTTGTACAACTTTAGAGTTTACAATGCAGGTAAAACTATATCAGGGAACTAACATTATAGATACATACATCACCGAAAAACCTCTTTGTGCAACTTGGAATGGGGGAGCTGCTATTCATGGATTAGAAAATGCTGCTGGAACCCAATCGGTAATTGTGCCCGGTAGAAATTTCCCAACCCAATGGGCGACAACAAACGATGCCGTTAGATTTACTCCTGATGGTTTCGGAAGCTATACCATTGATCAGACCATTCCTTTTAACCCAACTCCTGTTGGAACAGAATCTTTAATATGGACAGATGAAGCTGGTAACATCCTTAGTTATTTGAATACCATTACGGTTACGCCAACTGCTCCTACTTGGTACTATTGTACATACCAGTCTGCTTGTTCGGCTGTCGAAGTAATGGATTCAATTTTAGTGGAAATTAGTACTATACAATCTACATCAACAACAACTGATGTTTCCTGTAATGGATTTACAGATGGGTCTATTGAAATTGATGCAACTGGAACGACAAACTTACCAGTTGATTATGAATTAATACAATCAGGTAATGTCATTGATACTATTAGTGGCCTTGGTGTTGATACTATTAGTGGCCTTGGTGTTGATACTATTAGTGGCCTTGGTGCTGGTGTATATGATATCATCGTAACAAATCAAATTGGTTGTGTTACTATACTAACTGGCAATACCATCTCAGAACCTGGCGTATTATTTGCTAATGGGGACCATGCTGATATAAGTTGTTATGGTGAGGATGATGGAGAGGCATATGTATATCCATATGGTGGAACTACACCCTATACTTACCAATGGAGTGATCCAACAGGTTCCGATCTTTATTCTATTGCTCCCTTAACATCCGGTAATTTACAAGTCACTATAACAGATGATAATGGATGTGTATTAGACACTAATATGAACATTATAGAACCTCTTCCATTACTTTTTGATGTAACATCTTGGGAAGATACATGTTATAGACACAACGGAGAGATACTTATTGAAATGAGTGGCGGAACTGAACCCTATGATTATATATGGTTTAGTAATATTGATCCAAATAACTCAACAGTAGATGATATAAATAAATTTAATCTTGTTACAGGATTATCCTTCGACACTTATGATATACGTGTATATGATGATAATGGATGTTCAGTAGATATTACATCAGAAGTAACACTTATTGAACCACCAGTAGCAGACTTTCTAACTCGTTCTAATCCAACTGAGATAATTGACCCTAGTGTGAGGTTCATAAATGAATCATTTAATGGATTTACATATGAATGGTTCTTTGGTGATAACACTAATAGTTATGAAGAGAATCCATGGCATACTTACGATGGTGAAGATACTTATCTAGTAGAGCTTGTTGCATATTCTGATCCAACTTATGGTTGTTCTGACACAGCCTTTGGATACATCACGGTTAATCCATTATACACATTCTATGTTCCTAATTCATTTACACCGGATGGGGATGGACTAAATGATTGGTGGGGATCTAGAGGAAAATTCTATGAGGAAGAATCATTCAATCTAAAAGTATATGATCGATGGGGTAAGATTATGTTCAATACCGATAATCCAAATCAATTCTGGAATGGTAGATATTTAAATACCGGATATCCAGTTAAGCAGGGATTATATGTGTATATTTTCGAGTTGAAAAAATTCAACACATTTGAACCAAAGGTTATTAAAGGAACTGTAACAATTTACAGAAACCATTAGTATGGATAATTACGGTAAATTTAAAATAGTATATCACACACAGTATTGGTTTCCTCCTTCACCAACACCAGAAGAATTACTGAGGGCTGAGAGAAAATTGAAAATTGAAAAACTTTTAGAATGAGAGAAGAAAATAGATACCGTTTTAAGTATGCGATGAGAGAGTTAAGACAAGTTGGAGAGGATCACTTCACTTGGAATGGTATGCACTTCGGAAGTGAGATGGAAGCTTATAAAGTAATAAAGTATGTTTTGTTCAACGGAATACAAGAAGAACAAGAATCGTCAGATGATATATTGAAGAGAGAGAGAAATTCTAAATTAGAATCACTCTTATCATGAAGTTTAATGGGATTATTATGTAATGTAGTAATGTCCTAGTATGTATAATTACAAATAAGATAGTATGGAAATTTGGAAAGAAATAACCGGTTATGAGTCGGTATATAACATAAGTAATAACGGAAGAGTTAAAAGATTAGCAGGTTCCCCACAGTGTTACGAGGATAGAATTCTTGTTCCAAAAGTAAAACCGAATGGATATCATCAAGTTGCATTATCACTTAATGGTGAAGTTAAGTACAAACACATACACAGATTGGTAGGTCTTGAATTCATACATAATCCAGACAACAAACCTCAAATAAATCATAAAGATTGTGATAAAACAAATAATAAAGTATCAAATTTAGAATGGGCAACACAGGGTGAAAATAATAGACACGCTAGAAAAAATGTAGTTTTTAAATATAGCAAACAATGTGGTATAGACAGTCCAATGAGTATTCAATTAGCACAATGTGATTTAGATGGTAATATATTATATGTGTGGGAAAATGCGAGATTAGCAGAAGAGAATTATGGTGTGTCTTGTATAAATAACACAAACCAAACAAAGCCATGCAAATCGATAGGTTTTCTATGGATATCAATAAGTAGAGATGAATACTTCGAGATGAAAAAGATATACACCTGCATACCAGACATGTATGTAGATAAGAGAGCCAGGGACTTATCTAAGGCACGTGAATCCAGATCTTTCAATCTAGCGAAGAAGTACACAAAGGAAATATTACTGGCTCATGGTGTTAAAGTACTGAGTGAAAATGGTAATTTGTATAGGAAATATTGGGATCCTTACGCACAGAAAAATGACGTACTTACATACATGGCCACCATAAAACGTTTTGGGACATGGCCAGAATTCAAAAGACTAGTTCAAATAGAATACAATGAAATAATGAAAAAAGATAGAAAATCATTAGACGGTCATTACGACCATATTTTTTGATGGTGATGATATAGAACCGCCATCAGTGATTGATGAGAGAAATCGTAAATTATCTGGTCTTGGTATAGGTGGTGGATACAAAATCAATTATATAAAATCAGTAATGATACGTTTTAGTGATGAATTTAAAATAAAACTGATAAAAATTATAGAAAAATTAGGCAATTAGGAAAACATCCGTACATTTGTATAACAATTACAAAAACAATTATAAACAAAAGAAAAACAAAAAAAATGAAAGGATTAATTGCAACAGGATTATTAGTAGGGGTATTATTAGTAATATTTGCCTTCTCTTGGGTCGGGAAGAATGACCATGAAGTGGTATTGAATCAGGGTGTGGTTTCACAACAAGATGTCTGTACGGCAAAATTTGACGAGATGTTTAAATCAATCTCACAAGCAGCACAAGTTCCTGCTGAATTTATGGAACAATCGAAATCAGCCTTTAAGGAAATCTACACACCTCTTATCGAAGGTCGTTATCAAAATAAGGATGGTGAACAACAAGCCGTTATGATGAAGTGGATTCAAGAATCAAATCCAACGTTTGACTTAAATGCTTTTAGTGGTATGTATGAGAAAATTCAACAAGTTATAGAGATTAAACGAACTGAGTTCTTCACCGAACAAAAGAAGTTAATATCACGACACCAAGAACATACAATATTTGTATCAACATTTATGAATAAGAATTTATTCATGTTGGCTAATCGGAAGATAAAATATTGTTCGGGTGGTGTTGATAAAACAGATTCTGACTATATATTCTGTCTTCAAATAATCACATCAGCAAATACCGACAACGCTTATAAAACGGGTCAAGAAAACGACATATCAGTATTCTGAGATTATAAATAATAAATAAATTATGAAATCCCGACCTTGTATGGTCGGGATTTTTTTGTTATATTTGTAGAACAACTAAAAAAACAAACAAACAAACAAACAAACATGTTCGAAGTATTGATAGGTGCAATCATAATAACAGCAGTAACAACAGCTATTCTATTCCTGTTTTTTAAATCGGAAGTAGTGTGGTGGGAAATTGGATTACTCTTAGCTATATCTCTCATTGTCGGTGCCAGTTTCAAATGGATTGCAACGGCTAACATGACAAAAGACTATGAGTATTGGGGAGCACGTTTGGATAGAGTAGAGTACTACGAGGATTGGGATGAGTGGATTGAACAAACTTGTAGTGAAACATGTTGTTGTGATTCTGAAGGTTCTAACTGTAGTACTACATATTACGACTGTTCGTATAGATTATATCACTCGGCATATTGGAGAAAGGTGGATCATCTTGGAAACTCACACAGTATTACGGAACAAGAATATGAACGTCTGAATAATAAGATGTGTAATACTAACTTCAAGGACATGCATAGAGATTATTATCATGATGATGGTGATATGCACTTTACGAGATGGAATAAGAAAACAGAAGACTATGAGTGTATTGCAACTAAACACACTTACGAAAATAAAACACAAGCTGTCAAGAATGTATTTAACTTTGAAAAAGTAGATACAATTGATATTAAGCAATATCAACTCTTCTCTTATCCAGAACCATCAGGACAATCACGATACTACCAGAAAAACATACTTGGGTATGATGATCCATTGGCTGAACATCAATTACAGATATTGAATGGTGAATTGGGTAGTGTTAAACAACTCAAAACATTCATACTTGTATTTAATAACCAACCATCTGTACAAACATCACTATTACAAGAAGCACTTTGGAAAGGTGGTAATAAAAATGAGGTTGTTATTACAATGAACATCGATGATACTGGGAAACCAACTTGGTGTAAAGTGTTCTCGTGGAGTGAGCAAGAAAATTTCAAAGTTCATATAAGAGATTTTGTTATGAAACAAGAAAAGTTGAATTTGGTGGAAGTTGTTAAGTTCAGTTTCACAGAACTCAAATCTAATTTTATACGTAAAGAGTTCTCAGATTTCGATTATTTAGAAGTTAAATTGAAACCGAATCAACTTATGTGTAGTATTATAGTATCAATCATAGCTAATATATTATTTTCTATATTCATCGTTATTAATGAATGGAATGATGGGTGGAAAAACTATCGTAAAAAATACAGTAGTAATTACAACCGATATATAAGACAATGAAAAATTAGATAAAATACTAAATTTTATATGAAGATTATCATAGCAGGTTCGGGAGAAGTTGGTCAATACTTAACAAATCTGTTGTCAAAGGATGGCCACGAGATTACTGTTGTAGATATAAATAAGGATAAGATTGAATATATCTCTACACATTATGATGTTTCCTGTGTATTTGGTAAATCTTCTTGTCCTGATATACTTAGACAAGCAGGATCACAAAAGGCCGACCTCCTAATAGCTTGTACAGACTCTGATGAGAATAACATACTAACATCAGTGATAGGTAAGAAGCTTGGCGTTGAGAAGACAATATCACGTATAAAATCCGATAATTACTCACAGATAGACCTAGGTATAGATGATATCGTAACGACTAGCGAATTAGCAGCCAATGAAATAAAGAGGCTTCTGAATGGTGATATAACAGATTCGTTTGAATTTGATGGAGGACTATTCAATTTAATAGGTCTTAAACTCGATGTGAAGAGCTGTTTGGTCGATAAGTATATCGGGGATGTTAAATACGATGATATGAAGCTGGCGGCCATATTAAGAGATGGTAAGACTATACTACCAGATGAGAAAGTTAAATTAAAATCGGGTGACCACATTTATTTTTTATCCAAACATGATAATGTTGAGAATATTGAGAATGTTTGTGGTAAGAAACACATCATATGTAAGAATATAATAATAAACGGTATAAACGAAATAACAGAAAATCTCGTTCGTGTATTAAAGGATGTTAATATTAAAGTGTTTGAGAAAGATGCTAGTAAATGTAGTGAGTTCATGGATAAATTTGATAATTGTCTGGTTGTGAACTCACTAATAGATTTGGAAATTATGGATGAAGAGGGTGTAAATAATTATGATTGTATAATATCAGTAACCAGAAATACAGAAACTAATATAATATCCAGTTTGTTAGCTAAGAAAGTTGGTGTCAAAAAATCAATTGCTCTAGTTAGTAATACAGATTTAATACATTTATCACAGAATGTTGGCATTGACACACTCATAAACGAAAAGATGCTGGCGGCCGATACTATTTACAAACATATAAGAAATGGGAATATTGTTTCACAGGCCACATTACATGGAGTTGATGCCGAAGTTCTTGAATACACGATTACACCAAAGAGTAAGTTAGTTAATAAATTTATTTCTAAGGTATCTATACCAGGACATATAATTGGAATAACAAGATTTGGTGAGGCAATAATACCAGATAGTGATCAAAGATTACAAGTTTCTGATAATATAATAATAATATCTAAAAGTGAAAATATAAAGAAGATTGAATCATTATTTTGATTAAATTCCATCAATAACTTTTTCACCCTCATTAACGAATACCATCAAAGCATCTATTGCAGTGTCTGGTCCGTTTTTTAAACAGTATTCAACTGTTGATTTACATATAATAAGACAGTATTCAAGCATGTTTTTCCAGTAATGTGACTGATTCTCTACACACCAAAGAGTTGTTTCACAAACCTTATTGGCTTCCATACATCGGTTACAATCAGATGAATCAGATTCTTCACATTTATCAACACATTCACTAGTTTTAGCAACACACTCGATAAGAGCATTTACTAATTCGGTATATTCACCATCAGACTGACCCTGGGTTTCTTCTTTTGACTCGTCACCCTGTACTTCTTTTTGTGTTTGTACTTCATCCTGAACGTCAATGTCTTCAAATAATTTAATATACTTCATACTACTACTTTGATTTTTATTATATATTGTATATATTAGCCCAGGAAAATGAAAAAATCAACTTATCTACAAATCGGTGAAAGAGTATCATTCAGCTATGTGAATGGATTATTCTATTCAATGAATGGTATAAAAAAAAACAAGATTTATGACATTGTGGATATACAAGTTAGTAATATGTTTTGGGAACGAAATAAACCACCAACTTCATCGGTAACTATATTGAATGATAAAGGCAAACGAGTTACTATCTCAACGTGTGATCCATCTAAACTAGATGGTATTAAAGAATTTAGAAATGATATATTAGGATCCATACTCAAAGATGAAATATAAATTAGACCACCATCACCAATCAAAGTCAGAAGAAAATATATCTCGCTCCCGTACCGAGAAACGAGAACGTAAGAGGGAATTGGATTTATTCAAACGGCAGATATCTAATCTAGGTGGTGTTTACATCAGGTTATCTAAACTATTAACTGATACGAATGTTTATAACATAAGAACTTCTTGGTTCTTTATGAAAAATAACCGCTATGAAAATAGTATAAAATTGAGTGATTGTTTCGATAATTGGTTAAATAATACAGACGATGCACCTAAGGTAAAGAGATTTATAAAGTTGGAAATGTTATTGGAAGAATAAATTTGCGTATCTTTATACAAAATAAAACTATTATTATATGATATTATCAGAAATAGAAAATGAAATAACTAAATCTGAACTTGATTTGGATATAGTCAAAACTGAGATGGGACGCCTGTATAGTCTGTGGGATATTGAACGAAATAAAAAAAAGAAACTAAAAAAACATATTGGTGATTTCAATAGGAGTAGAGATGAAGTTATATTTCAAAACTCACTAACGACACATTATAAACCTGGTGATGAAATATATCCATCACATAAATCTTTAGGAAATAGTAGAGTCTTGTATATCAGACATCTATCACAGGATATAGATAATGGAACTCCTATAATAATTAATAATTTTAATCCGAAAACAATTCGATTCTCTTTCACACTTTATGGTATTAGGCAAGTAAAAACAATCTCATTTGCTGCCTTCGGGTTGTTCCTAAAAAGGTTCACTGATGATGGCACTAGACTACGTAGATCCGTAAGGCTGGGTGAAGTACTTAATAAATAGAAACTATGGAGAATGAGGCTAAGAAAGTTATTGAGGAGATTGATGCACTAAGTATAGAGCTCAGAAAAATACAGAGTGAGTGTAGTCACATACCTATTGTTAAATTTGATAATAATGAAAAAACTATTATTAAGAAGTGTGAGAAATGTCATAAAATGTTGGGGTACCCAACACAACATGAATTGTTAGAATGTGGATTTATATAACGTGTCGTAAAACATACTTATCACCGCAAGGTGTGGGTGTTTAGTTCATTAAGAAGTAAACTAGAAACGAGAACACTCACTTCTTTTTTCGTTTAGGTGGTTTAGTTCTGAAAGTTACGGCTTTCTTACCATTTATAGTAGGCATTCCGTTTTTATCTTTACCAATCTTTTTTATTACAGTCTTTTTGTTTTTGAATTTTCCCATGAAAATTGTATCACCTACTTCCACATCAACAGTTATGTTCTCGGAGAATTCAACAAATGTCATAATATTCATACACTATATATTAAAGTATATATCAGTCTTCATCCAACCCTAATATATTTCCAATTCTAGATTTTCTTATACTCTGTTTAGTTAAGTTGTTTAACAGACTCATCACTTCTTGTATAATATCACTGGGTATATTATAACCATTTATGGATCGTATTATTTCATTCAAGTAAGATTGCCAATCCTCTTTATTATTGAACTTTTTCTCTAATTCACTAAACCGGGTAGATAATTCATATAATTGTGAGTAAACGCAAATTTCTTTAATGTATTTAATGTCTTTTGTTATTTCATCAGTTGTCATTTATTCCTAGGTGCCTTTTGTTTCGAATGACTATTACCACTATTATACGTAGGTCTTGATGATTTATTCGGTTGTTGATACCTATTAGTATTCGGTGTAACTGTTCTAGAAGGTTGTTGATACCTATTAGTATTCGGTGTAACTGTTCTAGAAGGTTGTTGATACCTATTAGTATTCGGTGTAACTGTT
>Ga0075119_1001243_pt1 | contig 12596 bp, 6 predicted proteins | sample AntAceMetag02UK9_FD_69791 | JGI IMG/M metagenome (GOLD analysis project Ga0075119, IMG submission 69791) | Saline lake microbial communities from Ace Lake, Antarctica - Antarctic Ace Lake Metagenome 02UK9 | ecosystem: Environmental > Aquatic > Non-marine Saline and Alkaline > Saline | place... | reverse complement strand
ACTAGTGAAAAACTAGTTAATCAAATGCACTATATATTATTACATTATGGCATTATATCTACCATTTCAAAAAGAGACCGTAACAAAAAATGGAATACGGTTTATGAGTTATTAATTACTGGTAAAAACGTAAAGATATTTGCCGATAAAATTAATTTTCACCTATCTCGTAAAAAACACATATTAAACTCTGGTATTAAGCAAAAGGTGGCATGGAACAGTATAGATGATTGTGTTCCGATTAGTAAGAAATTAGTATTGAAAGACATTAAGGGCGTATCTAATACTCCTACTAAGTCACAATTACTTAGATTAAAGGGTTTACAGTTTTCTACATTAAATAATATTATTAATGTTGTGGGTGAAACTAGTTGGTCGCATTTAGTAGATGAAAATATATATTATGATACTGTAGTTTCGATTGAAGATTCTCACTGTCATACGTATGATATTAATGTACCAGAAGATAATGAATATTGTGCTAATGGGTTTTTTAGTCATAATACTAAGATTCGTGGACAGCGTGCTAACGACATTATTAGTGACGAATTTGCATCTATCCCTAGAGATATTTTCGAAACAGTGGTTGCCGGTTTCGCCGCTGTAAGTTCTGACCCTATTGATAACGTTAGACGTATGGCAGCTATGAAGAAAGCCAAAGAGCTTGGTATAGAACTAGACCCTAACTCTGATTCAAGAATCATTAAGAAAGACAACCAAATTATTCTATCTGGTACTGCGTATTATGACTTTAATCATTTTGCAGCTTACTGGAAAAAATGGCGTGCTATTGTTAAAAGTTGTGGTAGACAAGGTAAACTACGTGAATTGTTTAATGGTGAAGATCCACCAGAGGATTTTGATTGGAAAGAGTATTCAATCATCAGAATCCCTTACGAGTTATTACCACCGGGATTTATGGATGCATCACAGGTAGCCCGTTCAAAAGCCACAGTTCATGCTGGTATCTATCAGATGGAATTTGGGGCTTGTCTAGATCCTAACACTCAGATAACTACGTCAGAGGGCGTTAAATGTATTGTAGATGTTAAGGTGGGAGACATGGTACTAACTCACAGGGGAAGATTTAGAAAGGTTACTAAAAAACTATTTAAGATATATAAAGAAAATATAATAGAATATAAAACACTTGGCTATAATGTCCCGATTGGCATTACTCCAAATCACCCTATTTGGAAGGGTGGAGATACTTTTGAGCCAGCATATGATTTTAATCATACCAATTTAGTCAATTTAAATGAATTAAGTGGTATTAATGAGATATATCCAGAATTGTTTTCTGAAAATGTTCTTGAAACACATTGTGGGGATTATATATATCCAAAAGGTCAAAGTAATTTAGATATAAATGCACAAACAGAAATTAGACATTCTGAACAGAGTCAGGCTTTACTATCTAATAAATACTCAGTATCACAATCTGCAATTTCTTATGTTAAGAATAATAAAAATATTCCTAAAAATAGGGTTCCTTCATGCTTGGCGTTAGATTATAATTTTGGACTTATAGTTGGATATTATGCTGCTGAGGGAAACATTTCTAAAAACGGTAATGCTGTTGAAATGGCTTTAGATGAACATAAAGATACCGCATACCAACAACAACTATTAAGTGCTATATATAATACTTTTGGTTTTAGTGGCAAAAAATATATTAAGAAAAAAAATACAGTAGTTATTAATATTAATAGTAGAATTGTAGCCGATTTATTTAAAAATATTTGTCCGGGTCTTAGTGGTACTAAGTTGGTAGATCATGATATATTATTTTCTAATGATGATTTTTTACGTGGATTCATAGAGTCTTATTGGAGTGGCGATGGTCATATTGGATATAAACATGCAGACGCACATTGTGTCAATCAATCATTATTAAATCAGGTGAGAATAGGGCTATCTTATTTTGGAGTTTCTTCTTCTTTAATGAGTGGTAGTAGTGATGATTATTCATTAAAAATCAGTGGAGATAATTATCGTAAGTTTTTATCTATATTCTATAATAGATCATCCTCTAGAACAAACAGAAAAACAAAAATTATTAATGATGGTCATAAAACCATTACTCCTGTAATCTCTAAAGTGTTAAAAAAATACAATAACCTTGTTTATAATTTAGAGGTAGAAGAAGATAATTCTTATTCTTTATTAAACTCAACAGTACATAATTGTTTCACAAGAGACTCTGAAGGGTTCTTTAAGAGGTCTCTAATCGAATCGTGTGTGTCCACTATGGATGAATCCCTACTAGATAGTAAGGGACAACCTATTATATTCGAACCTAGATTAATGGGAGATGTTAATAAACGTTATGTTATTGGTGTGGACCCTGCTTCCGAAGTTGACAACTTTAGTATTGTCATGATAGAAATTAATGGCGATCATAACCGTATCGTATACTGCTGGACTACTACTAGGCAGGATCACAAGAATAAGGTACAAAAAGGATATTCTAAGGAAAAGGATTTCTACGCCTATTGTGCAAGGAAAATCCGCGACCTTATGAGATTATTCAACGTGGTGCATATTGCTATGGATGCTCAAGGTGGTGGTATCGCCGTTATGGAATCCCTTCATGACGATGACAAGATCAAGGCCGGAGAAGTGGCTATATGGCCTGTTATTGATCCAGATAAAGAAGAAGATACGGACGATCAAAAAGGCTTACATATATTAGAAATGTGTCAGTTCGCTAAATTCGAATGGCTTGCAGAAGCGAATCACGGATTAAGAAAAGACTTCGAAGATAAGTATACGTTATTCCCTAGATTTGACGCTATTAGTATTGGGATTTCTAATGCTGACGATGCTGTACAGGGTAGGATGTTTGATACGTTAGAAGAGTGTGTACTTGAGTTGGAAGATCTTAAAGACGAACTTTCTATGATTCAGATGACACAAACTCCCACTGGTCGTGATAAATGGGATACGCCTGAAGTTATTGTTGCTGCTGGTAAAAAGAGCAAACTAAGAAAAGACCGTTACTCTGCCCTTATTATGGCTAACATGGCAGCTAGAATTATATCGCGTACACCAACAGCAGCACAATATACCTTCTATGGTGGTTTTGCAGCTATGAGAGATCCAGAATCTACTCAAGAGGATAATGGCGATTTTTATAACGGCCCCAACTGGTTCACAGACAATATGAATGATATTTATTAAAATGTGTATAATACATTAGTAAATACATTTATAAATACAATTCTGATTGAATCAAGAGGGATTTCATGTCTAAACAAGAAGACTTTGTTACGTGGACAAGTGCAGACTCAGAGAGCAAAAAGAGAGCTATTTCTTCGCTTGCTGGTAATGTTGAGTATTATGGCGATGCGTATAAAGCGTCTGCTTATCATGGACGTGATTTTAAAAACATAGAGCCTAATACATCTGTAAGACCCGGATATTCTTCAAGGGACTACTACGCCTTTAGACCTAATGAGGCGATTCCACAAAACCAAAAGCAAGCGATTGCTATGTGTATGGAAGCCTACAATAAGGTAGGTATTATTAGGAATGTTATAGACTTGATGGGCGATTTTGGTTCTCAGGGTATCGAGATTGTACACGAGAGCAAAAGCGTGGAGAAGTTCTATCAACAGTGGTTTAAAAAAGTTGACGGTAAAGAACGTTCTGAGAGATTCTTGAACAACCTGTACAGAACAGGTAATGTTTTAATGTACCGTAGCTATGCTCAAATGACACCACCTATTGTACAGTATATGAGGTCTGCCGCTGAGGTTGAGCCAGATATTATGGTGGAGGTTCCAGAGTTCGAAAGGAATATGATTCCTTGGAGATACAACATACTTAACCCCATGTCTGTAGAATCTAAGGATGGTGAACTAAACATGTATTTGGGAAGAAAAAACTTTCAAATAGATGGTGGGGCTTTTTTAGACAACTTTAAAGATGGTACTGTTCCATCTAAGATTTTTGACACACTTCCTCCTGAAATTAAAAAAGCTATCAAAGCTGGTAGTAGAGAAATCACCCTAGACCCTGAAAAACTCTCCGTCTTCTATTATAAAAAGGATGACTGGAATCAGTGGGCTAATCCTATGATTTACGCTATCCTTGATGATATTTCCATGTTAGAGAAAATGAGGTTGGCTGACCGTTCCGCTTTGGATGGAGCAATCTCAAACATTAGACTCTGGACTCTTGGTGATCTAGAACATAAGATCCTACCTAACGCCGCTGCTATTAATAAGTTACGTGATATCTTAGCTAATAATGTAGGTGGTGGTACTATGGAATTAGTATGGGGGCCAGAGCTAAGTTACACTGAATCTAATAGTCAGGTGTACAAGTTTTTAGGTTCTGAAAAATATAATTCCGTCCTAAATAGTATCTATGCTGGTATGGGCGTTCCTCCTACTTTAACTGGTATGGCTGGTAACGGTGGTGGATTTACAAATAACTTTATCTCATTAAAAACCCTAGTAGAAAGACTACAGTATGGGAGAACCCAACTTACTAAGTTTTGGGAACATGAAGTAGAGATTGTACGTAAAGCTATGGGTATTAGAAAATCGCCCCATGTTATTTATGACCAAATGAGCCTTACTGATGACACTACTGAGAAAAACCTGTTAATTCAACTTCTTGATAGAAATGTCATTAGTAACGAAACCGTATTGGAGAGATTCAAAGAAACTCCAGAAGTTGAAAGAACTAGACTTCAAAGAGAAGCTCAAGCTAGAAATAGTGAGAGATTGCCTGAAAAAGCAAGTCCTTACCATAACCCTCAACATAAAGAGGAATTGGAAAAGATTGGTTTACAGGGTAGTAAGCTTATGCCAGAGGATGTTGGCCTAACAAGTACTATGCCAAAAGAGTCTATTATTCCTCCGTCTCCTAAACAGTTGATGAAGATAAAACAGAGCACTTCTCCTAATGCAGACCCTAAAGGTGGAAGACCCGCCAATAAGCAAGATACTAAAAAGAGAAAGAAGAGAAAAGAAAGTCCAAGATCTAGACCCGGAGTCGCTGATTTGATTGTTTGGACTCAGGATGCCTTTCAGGTTATCTCTGATATTACCAATGCAGCCTATTTAGATATGAGAGGGAAATCCAACCTCAGAAAACTTACTAAAGCAGAAGTATCTGAACTTGAAGCGTTAAAAATTAATATTTTATCTAACACTGAACTGATGCAAGATATTAGCTCAGAGTCTATACATGCAGCACTTAAGGAAGATAAACCTACTCCACAGGGACTAAGTTCATACCTTACAGAACATAAAATAGATACTAAAAATATGCCCATCGACGAGTATAAAAAACACGTGGTGGGAGCTTACGTAGAGTTCGTTAGTAGTGACCCTTTATAGGTTTTTTCATTTTTTTTCAAAAATTGTGTATAATTTAGAGAGGTATTAAATATGACACAAATAAAAGTATACAGTCACGAACAAGAAGATGGAATAGGAGATCTAGTTAAATCTAGTGCTTCTATCGCTTATTGTTCTTTAGCAAAAGCTGGTACAAAGAATATCGATAATATCGATGACGCTAAAATGCGTGGTATTGCTGATAAGCTTATTAATTCAAAAGCTGAGAACGTAGATCAGGCTGATTTATATTATCTAGAGTCAGTATTAGTATCTACAGGATGGAATAAGAACGACGATGTATTTATTCCTGAAAAAACATGGGCGGCGAGAAATACGCCAGAAGATAAACAATTTAACTTTATGCATAATGAAAACGACATAATTGGTCATATAACTGGCAGTTATGTTACGGATCAGGATGGTAAAGTAATCGAGGGCGATATAATGCCTTCAACTTTTGATATTGTGACCCAAGCGGTTATTTATAATAGCTGGATGGACGATAGCAATAAAGCACGCATGGAAAAGACAATTGCTGAGATTGAAGAAGACAAATGGTTTGTTTCTATGGAGTGCTTATTTTCTAATTTCGATTATGCTTTAATCGATCAGGATGGTAAATCCCAATTACTACAAAGAACTGAAGCTACATCTTTCTTAACTAAACACCTTCGTATTTACGGTGGTGAGGGTAGTTATGAAGGATATAAAATAGGTAGAGCTTTAAGTGATTTTTCTTTTTCTGGAAAAGGTCTAGTATCTAATCCAGCTAATCCAAGAAGTGTAATTCTTAACGGAAAATCATTAGCCTTTGCCGCAAATCAATATGATAACTCTATTCCATTTTCCATAGGAGAAAGTACAATGTCTGACCCTAAAGAATCAGCAGCTTTGGCATTAGCCCAAGAAGCTATTGCAAAACTAACTGATCAGTTAGATGCACTGAAAAACAGTGTTACAGCAGAAAAAATCGCTACTCTTGAAGCTTCAGCAGTTGCACAAGATGCACTTGTTGTTAGCCTTACTACTGATCTAGAATCAGCAGTTAAAGCAAGTGAAGCAGCAGTTGCTAAACAGACTGAAGTAGAAGCTACTTTGACTGAAGCCAATGAAAAGCTAGAAGTAGCTACTAAATCATTAGCTGAAATCGAAACAGCTAAAGTTCAAGCTATTCGTCTATTAGCACTTACAGAAGCTGGACTTGAAGAAGAAGATGCTCAAGCATCACTTGTTTCTTTTGCAGACCTAAGTGATGACGCTTTTGCAGCAGTTATTGCTTCACTCGTTAAAGCTGGATTCAAAAAAGAAGATGAAAGCGATGACGACAAAAAGAAAAAAGCAGATAAAGCTAAGAAAGATGCTGAAGCAGCAGTATTAGCAAAAAAAGAAGCTGAAGCAACAGCACTAGCCGTAAAATTAGCTGAAATCGAAGCAGCTAAAGCAGATCCAAATATTACTCCAGAAGCTTTAGCTGATCTAAAGACTGCTGAAGCAGAATTAAATGGATCAAACGAAGATGAATCTCAAAAAATGAGATCTGAAGCGTCAGCTTGGTTTGAAAAAACTCTTGCTAAATAATAACACAACTAATTAATTTTTATCATAGGAGACGAAAAGATGAGTCTTAAAGCAGATAGACACGAAGCAGACACAGATATTAGTTACTTCTACAATGTAGGTACAGCCACTCGTGGTGGCGTTGTTGTCTTGGATGCAGTTAACGCTTCTGGTGCGTCAATGGACCAAGCCGGAAACAAAGTTAAGTATGCCGTAGCAGTAGTTACTGATGTTCCTGTTGGAATTTTGTTAAACGATGTAGTTAACAAAGATTTAACAAGAACTCACCTTAACCAGTACAAAGACGAAGTACAAAAGGGTGGAAAAGTTACAGTTATGACTAAGGGTTATATCCTTACTAATAACGTTACGGGTAGTCCTGCTCCCGGCAGTAGAGCTTATGCATGTGATACAACTGCTGGTAATATTGCAGGAACAGCACCAAATGCATTAGGTTCTGGTCAGTTAATTATTGGTAGATTTATGACTAATAAAGATTCTGACGGATATGCTAAAGTTGCCATTAACCTTCCAAACTTCGCTACTTAAATAAATAGATAAAAAAGGAGATAACTGATGTCTTTTACAGATAGACCTAGTGAACAATTTATTGCCAATCTTAAATTGAGTGGTAGTAAAGATTTAAATGTGGCTTTCGCTGCACAACGTGAAATTGCGAAAGCTCTTGAAATTCCACTACGTAAGGGCGTATTGGCCGGAAATATCCTTGCTGATATTTTTGAAGTTATTCGTGTCGAAGCTGGTGCTTCTACTGAATATCCCCTAGATTTGCTTGCACCGGGAACAGAGGGTGAGCACGTTGCTTACACTAATCCTCGTCACGGTAGAATTCCAGAACGTAGCGTTGAAAGTGACTACGTAACAATCCCGACTTACGGAATTGCTAGTTCGATTGATTTCTTACTACGCTATGCTCGTGAAGCTCGTTGGGATATTGTTGCTCGTGCTATTCAGGTTATGGAAGGTGGATTTGTTAAGAAAATTAACGATGACGGATTCCATACGTTGCTGGCTGCTGGTGTTGACCGTAATATCTTAGTATATGATGGTGACGCTACTGCTGGTATGTTTACTAAGAGACTTGTTTCTCTTATGCAAACTGTTATGCGTAGAAACGCTGGTGGAAACACTGGTACTGCAAATCGTGGTCGTTTAACTGACCTTTATGTTTCACCAGAAGCACTTGAAGACGTTCGTAACTGGGGTCTTGATCAGGTGGACGAAGTGACACGTAGAGAGATTTATACAGCTTCTGAAGGTGGAGCACCTATTACAAGTATCTTTGGCGTAAACCTAAGAGACCTTGACGAACTTGGAGAAGGTCAAGAATATCAAGACTTCTTTAGTTCAGCTAACGGACTATCTGGTGCTTTACAGGCTAGTGACCTTGAACTTGTTGTTGGTCTTGACCAATCAGCTAGTGACAGCTTTATTATGCCAGTTAAAGAAGACTTAGAAGTCTTTGAAGATCCTGCCTTACATCGTCAACAACGTGTTGGTTATTATGGTTGGGCTGAAATGGGCTTTGGGGTTTTAGACAACCGAAGAATTTTGTTAGGTTCCTTCTAATCAAATAATAATACTAGGAAAGTTTCTAAGAGAAGAGGTAGTTTCTACCTCTTCTTTTTAATATAAATATAAGCTCAATAACTTTATTCAATTGTGAGGAAACATGGGAAACTATAGCGGAATAAATAGTGATAAAGATAAAATAGTTAGTATGCTTGGTAGGGGTATGAGTGCATATAAGATTTCTCAGATTTTACCATACAGCAAACCAACAGTGTTAAAATTTATTAGAGATAATCATTTAAAAAATCAAAATATATCAAAAAGAGATGATAACAATTTACTTAAAGACAAATTGGATCAGGTTGTAGGATTACATAATAGTGGATTAAACTATACTGAAATTTCTGATATAATTGGACACTCTTCTAATCAAATTGCTGCACTATTAGTTAGTAACGATTATGACAAAGTTAATGCTAACTATAACATAGATGAAAACTTCTTTAATGAAATAGATACTGAAGAAAAAGCGTATATTCTTGGATGGTTCTATTCTGATGGTTGTGTGCAAGATAGTGGAAAATGTCGTATCCAGATACAAAAAGATGATGAAGATATATTGTATAGGATAAAAGAAATACTTAAATACGATGGCCCTATGTATGATATTCCACCACCTAAGAAATTTCCTCACAGAAAACCCCAAACTTGCTTATGTATAAACAGGAAGGTTTTAGCTCAAGACTTAATTAAATGGGGATGTTTACCTAATAAGTCTTTAGTATTAACATATCCCACGTGGATTGACCCCGCTTTAGAACATCATTTTATAAGAGGTGTTTTTGATGGTGATGGTTCAGTATCTATTAAAAAGGAAAAATACCTTAGTACCAGCGTTACTACTACAGACCTTTTCAATATAAAGCTACAATCTATATTAAAAGACTTAGGTATTGATAGTCAGTATTATTATAGAAGAGAGGGTAAAAATACTTGCTCTCTACATGTTACAAAACATCAACACTCTATATCTTTTTTAAATTATATTTATAGGGGTAGTAATATACATTTAGATAGAAAATATAAAAAATATCACTTTTTCAAAGATAATTAATTTTCGTGTATAATACTATGTAGTTTCTTTAAAAATTTAGGAATATCTCTAGGAGTTTTAATATGACATCTTTATCAGATTACACAGAATCTGGTCTTCTACGCCACCTCTTTCGTGCAGGTACGTTCCCTAAACCATCAGCTATTGCAATAGCCCTTACAAGTAATGTCCCTTCTGATTCAGAAACTGGATCAACTATCTCAGAAATCCCATCTGGAATTAATGGTTCTGGTACTGGATACGCTAGAATCTATCTAGGTAGTCCAGAAGCATCTGGAGATTCTATTTGGACTCACGACGAGGCTAATATTGATGTGGGAAGTGGTTTAATTACTAATACTAATAATTTCACTTTCAATACAGCATTAGTCGATTGGGGTTATGTATCTGGTATAGTGGTACTTGATAATCCTTACTACGGCTCTGGTAATGTAATTATGAGTGAAGCACTAACGAATCCAAGGGTAGTATATATGGGAGATGGTGTTAGATTCGATCCAGATGGTATGCAAATCAAATTTAACTAGGAATAAATTATGACAATCCTAACGACAGAGGAATTCTTAGCCTCTATTGCCGTTCTTCTTCCAGATAACAGTAACCAACAAATATCACCACAGGATCTGAGAACCAGTTTCATAGATCTAGTAGACTCAGTACATAACTTTATATCAGATAACGATATAAATACAACCAACTTCTCTACTCCCGCTACTAGAACAACCGTTGGTGGACAGTTAGCACTTGCTAATATAAATAACCCCGGACATAGTAGTTCTGACAATTCAGCTTTTGGATATTACTCACTTAGTACAAACTATAGTGGAGTAAAAAATACGGCTATGGGTTCTCAATCATTAAGTTGTAACCTGTATGGTGGTAATAATACAGCTATTGGTCACGTAGCGTTAGGTGGTAACCTTACTGGTTCTGGCAATGTTGGGATTGGTAATCACACCCTACAAACTAATAAGGGTGGTAATTTTAATATTGCTATTGGTCATGGGGCCGGATATTATATAGGTAATGATTCACTCAATCTTGCTCAAAATAGCTATAAGTTCTATCTAGGTTCATACCCTGTTGATTCTGATACTATCTGTGGTGTGTCTGCTGGTTCTGGAGATTCGCCCCTTTTATATGGTGATCTTCAAGATCTTAAGCTTGGTATTGGTGTAAACACCCTTCATAACTTTGGATCGTTACAAGTATCGGGTGGTATTACTCCCTCTAGGTCTAATTTATATAATATTGGACACCCTTCTTACAATTGGCGTGGATTATACGCTACTAGTGGTATAGGATATTCTAACTCTGGAGACTTTAACATCTCCGTTATGACTCCTACCTCATTCCAAGACCAATACACTCAAGAATCCGTTATGGTATTTACGAGTGGTGGAAAAATTGGTATTGGAACTACGTTACCTTCAGGTGATCAAGGTATCATGACTGTTAAGGGTAATATTGTTCCATTCTCAGATAGTGTGTATGTTTTGGGTAGTCCAAGCCTAAGATGGGACGGTTATTTTAATGATGTGGTTATTAGTGGTAATGCCACTATTAATGATTTACAATATAATACTATTAATGAATGTATCTACGACTGTAAGACCCTTCACTTAGCCACTAGTGGACTGTGTGACGATAGTTTACTAGGTAGTGCATTATGTGGTTACCTTAGTGATCAAGCTCTTGAGGGTGCTGGATTCGAGGTTCACGCTAGTGGTTCAGACTACCGTAGAGATTACCGCTTTATATATACTGCACCAGATGTATCTTTAACTTGTTTAGAAGTTGATAGTAACTATTCTAGATCAAGTTGGAATTCTAATATTAGCATTAATATTGAGAGTGGGAGACACTTACAGACTGATAGAGTGTTAGGTGCTCAAAATCTTTCTCTTGCTACTCAAAGTGGATGTTACGGTTTATTCTTTAGAGGTACTGCTGCTGGTGATAATAACGTATACCTTTCTTCAGAAGACCATTTAGGTGCAGGTTATGGTTACGAAACAAATATTAACTTCATTGGTCCTTCTGGTAATCAGGATGACTTAGTTGTATCTTATAGTTCTCCAGAATCTGGAGTGTTAATAGGTCAAAGGTTTGCTACAGCCGTATCTGGCGGTATGGTTGGATTTGGTATAGATTATACAGATGGTGGAGATCTACTACTAGACGGACAACCTACAGATAGATTATCTATTAGAACATTTAACGGACAGGGCGATATCCTTGAGAACGTAAATGTAATGAGAGATAATACGTCTGGTGTCTTTGGTATTACTAATATAGATTATGCCTCTGGAACAGACCCTATACTTCCTCAAACAATATTTAATGTACAATCATCAAATGGTTGTGATGCTAGGTTCTCAACAAGTAGTGCTTCTGATAGGACTACTATAGAATTGTTAGGAAATGGAAATGTTAAAGCTTCTGGTGGTCAACTTTCTTACGACCCTGCTACAAATATTATTGACCTTTCTACAATAACACCGAGTGGTGGTATAGGTAGGGAAATTGGTGCTATATCGATTCATAATAATAACTATGTGGGGGTTGGGTATACTCATAATAATTATACAAGATCTTTCACGCCCAACGCCCCACTTACTATATCTCATACAGGAGTAAGTAGTGGTACAATTAGTATGCAGGAACAAGCTAGTTCCCCTTCTAATACTGCCGCCTTTGGTAAGATATACGTTAAGCCTAAAATTGCTGCCGGTCAAACGCAAGCTCTATACTTCTCAGACGATGATGGTAATGAGTTTGATTTTGCTAGAAACCCTAGTATAACTACAGACAACTTATTATATGGTGATGCTAGTGGTAATACGTTTGGTGGTTATCTATCTCCGGTTAGTAGAACGCCCATTACGTCCACTGACAATACTACTCTTGGTTATGCTGCTCTAAGTGGTATCACTACAGGAAGTAGAAATGTCGCTATTGGTGCGTTAGCAGCCCAAACCTTTACTACTGGTGCTGATAATGTTGTAGTTGGGTATAATTCCCTAAATGCTAGT
>Ga0075119_1001236_pt1 | contig 12633 bp, 10 predicted proteins | sample AntAceMetag02UK9_FD_69791 | JGI IMG/M metagenome (GOLD analysis project Ga0075119, IMG submission 69791) | Saline lake microbial communities from Ace Lake, Antarctica - Antarctic Ace Lake Metagenome 02UK9 | ecosystem: Environmental > Aquatic > Non-marine Saline and Alkaline > Saline | place... | reverse complement strand
ACTTTTGTCGTCCCGGACTTGACCCGGGACCCAATCTTTCCATGCGAAGATTGTTTTTGTTTATATACAGGTCCCGGATCAAGTCTGGGGCGACGGAGAATGAAGGCATAAAGCAAAATGGTATGATCCGAATAAATGTGGGCTGTATCAGAGCAAAAATAGAGAACATGTTAAATCCCGCCGCTGCTCCTTCCATAGCCCGTGTAGAGAACAAACGATCAGGTAAATGAGCTCATGCGCATTTTTATAATTCTATTCAGCGTGCTTATTCTGTCTTCGACGGATGGTACTTCAGATGAACTAGAGCAACGTTCAATCGCTGAGTTGGTTGAGGCTGCGAAACAGGCTAAAGATCGGCAGGATGACAAGCTATCCGAGAAAATCACAGGGCAGATTTATGAGCGCATAACCGGCGCTGATCCCTTGACAGGAGACACCCCGAAGGGTGTGACAGAAATCGAGTTTTATGAACGTTTGTGCACCTACCGGAAGGTAACGAGTTCACTCCATACGCCATCAGATATAGACTTTCTGCGTCATGTTTGGCGCCAGTTTGCCCATGGGCTGGTTCGTGAATCAGAAATAGCAGCGCCATTCCGGGCATTCATGTCTTGCGCACATGACAATGGTGACCTTGTTCCAGAAGCAAAAGCGTTGCGGGATGGGGTGTCTTGGGCAAAAAAACTGAAAGCAGCCAACATGGATGAGGCGCGTGAAATGGCGCGTGAATACGAGGAATTGTTCGAACAGTATCCAAATCGTCGGATATATATGGGTGTACATATTTATATAAGCGTTGCCGATCTCATACGCCGGGAAACGTATGAAGGTATAGCGGCGAAGAACGCAGGGCAGTTCAGCGAAGAGGATTTGCGGTTTCAATGGGACCTTGTAAAAAGCGCTCATAGTGGTGATCTCGCGTCGCAGTTAGAGTTGGCCAAACATCTCGAGGCTGGTGATCGTTTCATACAGGGCAATGCGAAGGCGTATTACTGGTATAAACGTGTGTTGCAGAATGGTGGAGGCCAGTCTGCCCAATCGGCTATAGACAGGCTGCACCCCCAATTATCAGAGTTCGATTTAGGTTATATTAGTTTTTGGACCAAGCTAGATAGCGATCCTTTCTAACCCAATTTGTTGCCCTAGCCATTTTTACATTTCTTGTAGCGGCGTTCTATTTCGTAAGCGGTCGGACGGTGATTTTCTTGTTCGTGTTTCAGGTCTGCCAGTTTTTTCTCGGCACTTGCGAGCGTCCGATTTTCAAATTTGATTTCTCGCTCTATCTGATGTTGTTGTTTGGTTAGTTTGAGTTCATCGTGAACTGCAAGGGCTAATCCGGGTGGGCTCGGCCTTTTTAAGATGCTTGCTGCAATAGCCGAGATTTTAGCCCAAATTGACTTTAAGTTACTTTCTAATTCAGCGATACGATCCTCGGAAACTCTTACATCTGCTTCTGTTTTTACGATAGGCTCATGCAGCGCATCATGGCGGTCCCAAGCTGCTTTCAATTCCCAATAGATGGCTTCGCAATCTTCTTGCTTCACATCCTCTGCGCTGCAGCGGCAGTTAGGTGCTTCGCCGGGGTGACCGCCTTCAGGTGGATCGTCCCATGAGTATGTCTTGCCGTTGCGGTCTGCGTGGGCGGAGCGGACCTTGCTGTCGCCAACCGTGCGCCAGATGTATTGGCCTGTTTTCTTATCGCCGTCGGAATCATTCGCAACGCGGAAGTTCATCCTGCTGTCGGTCTGGTCTTCATCCTCGGGTACCCATCGACCCCATACAGGGGGTCTCTCATTGGGGGCCGGATATCTGTTATCGGGCAGGGGTGATGGCATGTTTGCGAGGTCTTGTTCTGCCTGAGATACAATCTGTTGCATCACGTCGTCGACATAGGATTGTCCCCGGCCCGGTTGGCGCGCGTCCAGTTGGCGGGCCAAATCAGCAAGTTTGGTTGTCGCATCGTCGTCCCCGGACATGATGGCTTCGGCGATCCATCGGGGATGATCACCATTCGAAGTGTATCTCAACAGGGCATCAACGGCACGTGCGTTGTCGGAAAAATCTTCTGCGTGGGGTGCTGGTATCTCGTCTGAACGCCACCATGCGTCCAGGCCGCCAGAGGCGCTCGATTTAGGTTTGTATGGGTTGAACATGTTTGTTTCCCGTTATGTATCTGAGCGGATATCCGCCCGTTAATCCATATGTTCCCGGGATAACAAAAACCGCACCGGGAACGGCTCAAAACCTTCGGTTCATGCGCCAAGTCAACGGCACACGACACAAATTCAAAGGTTTGGCTTAATTCTCGGAACGTTATCCATGAGAAGAACGGTTTATCGGGTTGTCCCGTTTCCGGGGCCCACCGTCCACCAAAGGGCGTTCGAAAGGTATTGGCCTGAATGACACGGTATTAACCATTTCATTCAATCTGAATATTAAACCTAAAAGAGAAAAATATAATAGAATACGTTAATGATTGTATTCGCATTCATTACTTTACCTCTGCATCGTGGGGAGGGGGTTGAGATGTCTGGATTCCGGCCTTCGCCGGAATGACGATATTTTTTATATCAATCTTTATGTGTCACCCCGGCGTAGGCCGGGGTCCATCTTTTCATGCAGAAATTGTCTCCGTTTAAATATAGGCCCCGGATCAAGTTCGGGGTGACGGGTGCGTGATTAGAAAATACTGCCACGAAATTGCCCACAAAATCCCATCATTCTGACACGTCCGTCAGCGACATTTGGTGCGTAAAAAGCCCGGAAATCGGGAGCTTTCGTTAACCATGATGGCAACAGAACCCATTGACGCCCATAATTTCCCATGGTATCCCAAATTATCCCATAAAAGGTATGTACGGGCTATTTGCCTCTGCGTGCCGGGGATTAGTGGCAGAAGCTACTTATAACGCGTTGGAATTAAGGAGCCCTAAATGGGCGTCTTCACGGGGTCGCATAATAATAAAGTCGACAAAAAGGGCCGGGTATCGGTGCCTAAGACTTTTCGTGCGCTTTTCGAAGGCGAACCGTTCCAGGGTGTGTATGTCTTCCCGTCATTTCGCCAATCTGCACTCGAGGCCTGCCCCGAGAGCTTTATGGAGCGAGTTGTCGATAGCCTCGAAGACTTGCCGATGTTCTCTGATGAACAAGATGATCTCTCTATTATTATTGAAAGCGCGCAGCGTCTTGCCTTTGATGGCGAAGGCCGCATCGTCCTTCCTGATGAATTTCGGGCTGATATCGATATCAAGTCCGACATTGCCTTTGTTGGTCGTGGGCGCACCTTTCAGATGTGGTCGCCAAAAATCTATGCGGACGCGCGCAAGCCAGCGTTCGAACGTGCAAAGACACGTGGTCTTACATTGCAATTACGTCGCCCAAGCAATGACGGGAGGCGCAACGATGACTAACGAACGCCATATCCCGGTTTTATTAAATGAGGTGGTCGACGTTTTAGCGCCACGAGATGGCGCTGTTTACGTCGATGCGACCTTTGGTGCTGGCGGTTATTCGCGCGCATTGCTTGAGGCTGCTGATTGTACTGTCTGGGGCATCGACCGTGATCCAGATGCCGCTAATGCAGGCAACGAAATGGCCAAAGCTTATGGTCAGCGATTGACCGTCCTTAAAGGTCGCTTTGGTGATATGCGGGAACTGTTGGCAGATGTTGGCGTCGAGCAGGTTGATGGTATTGCGCTCGATCTTGGCGTGTCATCTATGCAGATTGATCAACCGGCTCGTGGATTTTCATTCCGTGCGGATGGTCCGCTGGATATGCGGATGGATCAGGACGGCCCGAGCGCTGCTGATGCAGTCAATAACCTCGCAGAAAAAGAATTAGCAGACATTATTTATCGTTATGGCGAAGAGCGCGCGTCCAGGAAAATTGCGCGCACCATCGTCGAACTTAGAGAACAATCGCCGATCACACGTACGGCACAACTTGCCAATCTTGTACGTAGTGTGGTTCGGCGGTCCAAGGATGGCATTGATCCGGCTACGCGCACATTTCAGGCGCTTCGGATCTACGTCAACGAGGAGCTGGCCGAGCTTGACCGCGGCCTGGCGGCTGCCGCCACCCTGTTGGGTGAAGGTGGCCGTCTGGCCGCGGTTTCGTTCCATTCACTCGAAGATCGTCGTTTAAAAACGTTCTTCCAGGAGCGGAGTGGTGCAGGCCCAAGACCATCACGTCATATGCCAACGCAAATTCTTGAAGCAGATGATGATAATGGTGCGGTTTTTACAGTACCCGAGCGACGCGGTCGTGTGGCTGGTGATGACGAAGTGCGACAGAATTCCCGTGCGCGCTCAGCACGGTTGCGCTGGGGCGTTCGGACAGCAACGCCGCTCTTGGAAGCGGCATAGGAGAGGGATTTGAAACGTTCAACATTATTCCTGATGCTTATGGCTGCTGCAGTCAGTGTCGCGCTATTCGTCGTAAAATACAGTGTCCAGGATTTGGATGATCAGATGCGCAGTCTGACCCGTGATATCGCCGAGACCCGCGAAGGTATTCACGTCCTCAAATCTGAATGGTCTCATTTAAACCAGCCGGAAAGACTACGCCATCTAGCAGGTAAATACCTTGAGGTGGGACCTTTAGATGCAGAGCGCGTCGGCTCAGCTGACCGTATCCTGGATGGGCTTGCCGAGCGCAAAGAGCAAGAAGTTGTTGATGCAGAAGCTGTCAGTTCCGCAGGGAAGGCGAAGCCATGACAATACCTCATCTGCCTCCTGTTAGTGAACGTCGCCGCTTTGAAGGATTTGGCAAGCAGGCATTAGAAACCGGTCGCAACCGGCTTCTCGTGACCGCTGCCGTGATCACACTAGCATTCGGCGGAATTGGTGTGCGCCTTATCGACTTGGCCGTTGTTGGTGGCAACGAAAACGATGATCGCGCGACATTGGTAACGCAGCCACCTGCATTGGTGAGCCGCGCTGATATCGTGGATCGTAACGGTGTTGTTCTCGCATCAAGTCTGCCAACAGCGTCGCTATATGCTGACCCATCTGAAGTTATTGACGCCCAGTCTGCGGCAAAGAAAATCAGCTCAATCTTCTCCGATGTGGATGAGGCCAAACTTGCTAAAAATCTGGTAAAGGGTGGTCGCTTTCTATGGATCAAGCGGAACCTTTCTCCTGAGCAGCAACTTGCGGCAAACCGCTTGGGGCTGCCGGGCTTTGCGTTCTTGAAGGAAGAGCGACGGATTTATCCGCATGGAGCGCTAAGCGCGCACGTGCTGGGCGCAACAGATATTGATGGCAACGGTATCTCAGGGGTCGAGCGTTATTTCGATCATCGTCTGCGCCAAAATGAAAAGCCATTGGCGCTTGCGATTGATGTTCGCGTTCAGTCGATCTTGCGTGCTGAATTATCTGCTGCGATGTCCGAGTTTAAAGCTATTGGTGCTGCGGGTGTTGTCTTTGATGTCCGCACCGGCGAGACAGTTGCGCTCGCATCACTCCCAGATTTCGATCCGAACGACCGTGGAAGCTACAAGGGTGAAGCACGTTTCAATCGTGCGACCAAGGGTGTCTACGAGATGGGCTCGACGTTCAAGTTGTTCACGGCTGCGATGGCCCTGGACAGTGGTACCGTCAATATGAAAGGCGGCTATGATGCCGCCAAGCCAATCCGTATCGCGCGCTTCACGATCAACGATTTTCATGGGCAGAACCGTTGGCTGACTGTTCCTGAAATCATTGTGCACTCGTCAAACATTGGTGCTGCCAAGATGGCGATGGATGTCGGTAAAGCAGGTCAGCAGGATTATCTGCGCAAGTTTGGGTTGATGCGGGAAGCTGCACTCGAGTTACCTGAAATTGGTCGTCCGCTTTTACCAAGTAAATGGCGCGACATTAATACAATGACGATTTCTTACGGACATGGCATTGCAGTGAGCCCGGTTCAATTGGCTGCGGCTATCGGCTCATTGGTAAATGGTGGGATACTTCGCCCAGCGACATTGCTGCGCCATGAAGATGGTATGCCGATTGCTGGTGAACAAATAATCTCAACCGAGACATCATACAAGATGCGCCAGTTGATGCGCCTTGTTGTCGCCAAAGGGACGGGTCGGAAAGCGGCTGCAAAAGGATACTACGTCGGTGGTAAAACTGGCACTGCCGAGAAACAATACGGTGGACGCTATAAGAAAAGTGCGAAAATTTCTTCATTCGTTGGTGCGTTCCCAATCCAGGATCCGCGTTACGTAGTTTTTGCCATGGTCGACGAGCCAATCGGCAACAAGCGCACTTTTAATTACGCAACAGGCGGCTGGGTCGCAGCGCCAATTGTGAGTCGTGTCGTTTCGCAAATGGGGCCACTTTTAGGTATTGAGCCGCTTATCGGTGGTGAAGAACCATTGGCCTTGCCCATGATTGATGACGAACGGCGTAAAAAGAAAGTATCTGCTGGACTGATTAAAAAAGCATCTGTTGCGAGCGGCGTTGTTCGGCCTGCAGGCGCGGTCAAGAAACCGCCTTCGATTCCCGTAGAAACACCAAAAGCGCCGGTTCGTCAAAAGACTAAGGCCGAGCCACCGCCTAAAGATTTAAAAGACGAAACACCCGACGATAGAATTGCACGAAAGACCCGTGAAGCGCTGGAGCAGGCCTTTGCGGCTCAATAATGTTTGGGATGATGACGACGTGAACGCGATGGATGACACACTAAGCCGTATAGAAATCACAGGGGTAACCTGTGATTCTCGGCGTGTGAAGCCAGGCTATGTGTTCGCTGCTTTATCCGGCAGCAATGTTGATGGGCGTACATTTATCGATGATGCCGTGGCTCGTGGTGCCGCGGCTATTATTGTCTCGAATGACGATGACGGGCCAAGTCTGGATATTCCGGTTATCCGAGATGCAGATCCGCGCCGTCGCTATGCCCGTGCATGCGCAACTTTTTATGATGCACAACCATCCAATATCGGAGCTGTAACAGGCACTAACGGCAAAACGTCTGTCGCGTGGTTTGCGCGCCAACTGATTAACGCCGCGGGATTATCGGCCGCGAGCGCAGGTACACTTGGTGTTCTTGGAACGTCAGCAACGGGTGAGACGATTGTTGAAAATCCGGGTGCACTAACGACGCCCGATCCCAGTGATCTGCATCGAGATCTCAAGGCGTTGGCCGATACTAACATCGACCACCTTGTGCTTGAAGCATCAAGCCATGGTCTTGATCAGCGACGTCTGGATGGTGTCCGCGTGCGGGCTTGTGCGTTTACGAACTTTTCTCGCGATCATCTGGACTATCATCTTACTGAAGACGCATACTTGACGGCAAAGCTTCGGTTGTTTGATACACTCACAATCGAAGGTGGTCATGCGGTCATCAATACCGATGCGCGTTATGCCGAGGCATTTATTAGTGCGGCGCAGCGACGCAGTTTCAAAATCATTCGCGTGGGGTCTGATGAAAACTGTGACTTCCGCCTGATCTCGGCCATGCCAGAAACGGGTGGCCTTAATATCGCCGTGTGCGTTGATGGAAAGAAGCAGCATATAGCATTGCCATTGGTCGGAGGTTTTCAGGCATCGAACGCGCTGGTCGCGTTGGCACTCGTGTCCGCATTGGGTGTTGATACATCGATAGCAATCGAGGGAATGACGACCCTTCAACCTGCACCCGGTCGGATGCAGTTGTGTGGCAAGCATGCCTCGGGTGCGGCGATTTATATAGATTACGCGCACACGCCGGATGCTCTTGAAACAGTCTTAAAATCACTCCGTCCGCACACCAGTGGAAAGTTACATGTTGTCTTTGGATGTGGCGGCGACCGAGATCCTGGAAAACGTATTCAGATGGGCAAAGCAGCCGCTGATTTTGCGGACAAGGTCATTCTTACTGACGACAATCCGCGCACTGAAGATGCAGCGTTGATCCGAAAAGCCGCCCTTGAAGGCGCGCCGGACGCGGAAGAAATTGGTGATCGCCGTGTTGCTATTCAGATTGCTGTCAAAGGGCTTCGGACAGGTGACATTCTGGTTGTTGCGGGTAAAGGCCACGAAACAGGCCAGACAATTGGTGACACGGTATACCCATTTAATGATGCCGACGAAGTGCGCATTGCTTTAACTGGAGGTGGCGCATGAGCAATAGCGGCACATCGACAGGTCTCTGGGCAGCGAAAGATGCTGAACGTGCGACTAAAGGTACCGCTGAGGGTGACTGGGTTGCCAGCGGTGTTTCAATTGATACACGAGCCATTGAGCCTGGGGATTTATTCACGGCTATTCGTGGGCCCAATCATGACGGTCATGATCATGTCGCAGATGCACTGGCAAAAGGTGCAGTAGCGGCGATGGTTGAGCGTCGATTTGACAGCATTGCCTCAAGTGGTGTCTTGCTCAAAGTAGCAGACACAAAACAAGGCTTGCGCGATCTGGCCGCTGCGGCACGTGCACGAAGCAATGCGAAAATATGTGCTGTTACCGGAAGTGTTGGGAAAACCGGTACCAAGGAACTATTAAGCGCCGCCCTTGGCGCACATGGAAAAGTGACGGCGACGGAAGGCAATCTGAACAATCATTATGGACTGCCGCTCAGCTTGGCGCGGATGCCTGCGGATAGCGATTTTGGCGTCTTTGAGATGGGCATGAATCACGCAGGTGAAATTTCGCCGCTTTCAAATTTGGCAAAACCCCACGTCGCGATTATCACGACGATTGCGCCGGTGCATATCGAATACTTTGATAGCCTTGAGGATATTGCCGACGCCAAGGCTGAGATCTTTGAAGGCCTTGAGCCGGGCGGCACAGTTATCCTGAACAGAGATACGCCTTTCTTTGATCACTTGGCGGAAAAAGCTAAAGCCGCTGGTGCCGGGATGGTCTGGGGGTTTGGTGTTCATTCATTTTCGAACGCACGATTGCTGGCCTACGAGCCTGATATTGACGGCGCGCATGTCGAGGCAACCATCGGTTCGCGCCATATCAAATATCGTTTGGCGATGCGCGGTAAGCATTGGGCATTGAACTCGATCGCGGTGCTGGTTGCAGCTCAGGCAATGGGTGTCGAACTGGACGTCGCAGCGGACGCACTGAAGAACGTCACACCACCGAAGGGACGTGGACTTGTTATCCCGGTCCAGGTTGAAGACGGAACATTCAACATTATTGATGAGACATATAATGCAAGCCCGATTGCCGTACGCGCGGCATTCGATGTGCTCGGTGGCACGAAGCCAGGACGGGGCGGTCGACGTATTGTTGTGCTTGGCGACATGCTCGAACTTGGTGCCGAAACCGAGAACGCACACATGTCATTGGTCGATGACATCGTCGCACACGACTTTGATCTCGCATTTGTCTGTGGTCAGTACATGGCCGATGTCCTCGACGCTTTACCTGAAGATATGCAGGGTGCGCGCGCATGTACGTCGTCCAAACTGATTGAAAAACTCACGCCGCATATCCGAGCGGGTGATCTGGTGCTCGCCAAAGGTTCTGCGGGCAGTCACATGGGTATTGTCGTCGATGCATTACGTGCACTCGGCGCCACACCTTCTGGTGAAGGGGTCGCATAGGCATGCTTTTTCATATTCTTTTCCCACTCGCTGAGCAGTTCAGTGCTTTGAACGTTTTCCGCTACATCACGTTCCGCACAGGTGGTGCGATGATGACGGCGTTGATTGTGAGCTTCCTGTTCGGTCCGGTCATGATCGAAATTCTCCGCGCGCGACAAGGGCAGGGGCAACCGATCCGAGATGACGGACCTGAGAGCCACTTGCTGACGAAAAAAGGCACGCCCACGATGGGTGGGGTTTTGATTCTTCTTGCGGTTTGTTCAGCGACATTATTGTGGGCTGATCTGACCAACCCGTATATCTGGGCAGTCCTTGGTGTGACTGTTGGTTTTGGCATCATTGGCTTTGTTGATGACTTTCTCAAAGTCTCCAAGCGCAACACAAAGGGATTGTCAGGCAAGCTAAAGCTCGCAGCACAGGTTTCGATTTCTGCCGTGGCGACTTTCTGGATATTGAGCCATTTACCGGCCGGTCTGCAGACAACGTTGGCTGTACCATTCTTTAAGGATTTGCTGCTGAATTTAAGCTGGATGTTTGTCGTATTTGCGGTGCTGGTTATGGTCGGCTCATCGAATGCGGTTAACTTGACGGATGGTCTCGATGGATTGGCTATCGTCCCTGTGATGATTGCGGCGGGTGTATTTGGCTTCATTGCGTATTTGGCCGGAAACACGATTTTCTCAGGCTACTTGCAACTCCACTATGTGCCGGGCGCCGGTGAGCTTGCTGTCTTTTGCGGTAGTTTGGTCGGTGGTGGATTGGGCTTCTTGTGGTTCAACGCACCCCCGGCAAAAGTGTTTATGGGGGATACCGGATCACTCGCACTGGGCGGCGCGCTTGGTGCGGTCAGTGTCGTGACTAAGCATGAATTGGTATTGGCCATCGTCGGCGGGCTTTTTGTTCTGGAAACAGTGTCTGTGATTGTTCAGGTGGTGTCTTTCAAGTTGACGGGCAAGCGCGTTTTCGCGATGGCGCCGCTGCATCATCATTTCGAGAAAAAAGGTTGGGCTGAATCAACCATTGTTATTCGGTTCTGGATTATTGCATCCATTCTGGCGCTCGCCGGACTGGCAACGTTGAAGTTGAGGTAAGCGTGAATGATTGATGTCTTCCCATTTATCGGCTTGCCAACCCCTGTTCTGGGATTAGGCCTCAGCGGCATTGCTGCCGCGCGCGCCTTGCATCAGGGCGGTGCTGAGGTATGGGCGTGGGATGACAATGAGGACGCCCGTAACCGCGCGAACGAATTTGACGGCATCAATATTGTTGACCTTAGAGCCATCGATTGGACTAAAGCGACATCGTTGATATTAAGCCCTGGCATTCCTCATACGTTCCCAAAACCGCACCCTATCGTGAAGATGGCGCGCGATGCGGGTTGTGAGATTATCTGTGACGTTGAGTTGTTAGCGCGTACGCAACGGGATGCGGCCTATGTCGGCATTACAGGGACCAACGGTAAGTCGACGACGACGGCATTGATTGGCCATATCTTCCAGGTGTCGGGTCGTGAGGCTGAAATTGGTGGCAATCTCGGCATGCCTGCCTGCGCGCTTGAGCCATTAGGACCAGATGGCACTTACATACTTGAGATGTCTTCCTATCAATTGGAGCTGACGTTCTCGATTACATTTGATGTCGCTGTGCTTTTGAATTTGAGCGCAGATCATCTTGAACGTCACGGTGGTATGGATGGATACATCGCAGCCAAGCGACAGATTTTTCGTCGCCAGACCAAGCCAAGGACAGCTGTAATTGGCATCGATGATTCGCTATGTCGTGCAATTTATGACGAGCTTTATGAAGCTGATGAGCAGTTTGTCGTCGGTGTCTCAACCAAAGAACGCGTCCATGGTGGTGTCTATGTTATCGATGGCAAAATGTTCGATGATACCGAAGGTAAAGAAACGTTCGTAATGGATTTGCGCGATGTCGCAAGTTTGCAAGGCGCACACAATTGGCAGAACGCTGCTGCGGCCTATGCTGCCTGTAAAATGACCGGTATCCAGCCACACGCTGTGATGGCTTGTATCAATAGCTATCCAGGTCTAGTCCACCGTCAGGAAGCCGTTGTGATTGTTGATGGCGTCGGCTTTGTGAATGATTCAAAAGCAACCAATGGTGAAGCCGCCGCGCGTGCGTTGATGTGTTTTGACGATGTGTACTGGATATGTGGTGGTCGTCCGAAGGCAACAGGCCTTAAAGCATGTGAACCTCAGTTTGGCAGTGTCCGGAAAGCCTATCTCGTTGGCGAAGCCGCCCTCACGTTCGCGCAGGAACTGGATGGCAAGGTACCGTTTGAGATCTCAGGTGATGTCGAGACTGCGACAAGGCAAGCTTTTGCAGATGCAAAGGCCGCAGGCCTTCCAGGTGCCGTTGTTCTGTTATCACCAGCTGCTGCATCTTTTGACCAGTTTCCAAATTTTGAAGCTCGCGGCGATGTGTTTAAAGATGTTGCTGAGAATTTGCCTGGTGAACATCTCGATCCATTTGAAGAGCCTGGCGTGTTTCCAGGCGCAAGCATATCTGGAGGTGATGCATGAGCGCGCTCCATCGCACAGATACAAGTTTGTTCGGCCGATGGTGGTGGACAGTGGATCGCTGGACATTGGCGGCGATTGCAATCTTGTTGGCATGCGGTGGTGTTATGACATTGGCGGCGTCACCCGCTGTGGCCGAACGTATTGATGTGGAATCATTTCATTTTGTAAAACGTCAGGCGGTTTTTTTAAGCCTTGCCGCGTTAACTATAATTGGCGTGTCTTTGATGTCGCCAAAAGGGGTCCGAAGGTTAGCTATTTTGACCACTTTGGGCGCGTTGATTCTTATGACTATGACGTTAATATTTGGCGCGGAGATCAAGGGTGCAAACCGCTGGTTGGCAATTGGAGGGCTATCCCTTCAGCCTTCTGAGTTCGTCAAACCCGGTATTGCAGTTGTTGCCGCATGGTTGTTTGCGCGTCAACGCATGGATGAGCGGTTCCCGGGTATTCAGATGTCGATTGCGGTTTATCTCGTCACCGTGGCGATCCTATTGATGCAGCCAGACGTTGGTATGACGATTGTTGTCTCGGTTGTTTGGGGGACACAGTTTTTCGTT
>Ga0075119_1001231_pt1 | contig 12673 bp, 12 predicted proteins | sample AntAceMetag02UK9_FD_69791 | JGI IMG/M metagenome (GOLD analysis project Ga0075119, IMG submission 69791) | Saline lake microbial communities from Ace Lake, Antarctica - Antarctic Ace Lake Metagenome 02UK9 | ecosystem: Environmental > Aquatic > Non-marine Saline and Alkaline > Saline | place... | reverse complement strand
CCCCATCAAAATAGCATGCCCACCGCTGCCGACAAAGATAAGCGTTGACATGATGAGTAGCAGCTGGGCTATGACTGGGACGTTACCAACGTTGGGGTCCATCATGTTCGCCATGGACAAACCCATTGAGGCCGAGATGCTTTGACCCGCCACCACCATGGCCGCCACCACAATTTGCAGCACCAAACCCATAGAAGCGCCAATGAATATTTGGTTGAACACTTCCAGCAAACCAGCACCAGACACTGGGTCTAAGATGGGCCAGTCGTGCAAGGGATAAATCATCCATGTGAGCGTCAGACCCAACAAGACACGGATGCGTACATTGACCGCATTTTGTGAAAACAAGGGCGCCGTCATCAGCAACGCTGAAACCCGCAGCATAGGCCACAGAAAACTGTAAAAACGCTCAATGATGTCGGCGGCGAGTAGGTTCACAACAACTGGGGCTGCTGGCGACTACAGAAACAGCGTTGGAATACGCTGGAAAATAACCCGGGTAAATTCAACCAGTGTATTGATCTGCCAGCCGCCAAACAAGGCCATGGCCAAGCCAAGCGCCACCAATTTGGGAATAAAGCTCAGCGTCATTTCGTTGATAGACGTGGCTGCTTGCAAAATACCAATGATCAAGCCCACGCCCAACGCTGTCCCCAGCAGCGGCGCTGAGATCAACGCAGTCATCCACAACGCATAGCGCCCTAAGTCAACAACAGTTGCGGTATCCATATACGTAAACCTTAAACAGTATGTGCCAGCGGCGCCACGCCTAAGGCATCGCGAAACTAGAAGCCAACGAACCCATGATGAGTGACCAGCCGTCTACCAGCACAAACAGCATGAGCTTGAACGGCATGGAAATCATCATTGGCGACAACATCATCATGCCCATGGACATCAGGACGCTGGCCACAATGAGATCAATCACGACAAATGGGATGTAGATTAAAAAGCCAATGGTGAAGGCGCTTTTCAACTCTGAGGTGATGAAGGCGGGCACCAGCGTCGTAAATGGCACATCGGCAGGCGAAGTGAATGTCGTATTGCGCGCAATGTCCATGAACATGGCAATGTCGTCCTCACGTGTTTGATTGAGCATAAAGCCACGTATGGGCGCTTCAGCGGCGGCCAAGGCCACATCAAATGAGGCTTTACCGTCCATGTAGGGCAACAAGGCGTTGCTGTACACCTCATTGAGCACCGGCTGCATGATGAACAGCGTTAGAAACATGGCCAGCCCCACCAGCACCAAGTTGGGTGGGGTTTGACCAGTGCCCAAAGCTTGACGCAGCAGCGACATGACAATGATGACGCGCACAAACGAGGTCATCATCAGCAGCAGCGATGGCAACAACGTCAGCGTTGTCATCAGGGCCAACAGCTGCAGCGTGAGGCTGTATTGCGAGCCGCCAGATGCGTTGGTCACATTGACCAGGGGAATGCCTACACCTCCAACTTGGGCCTGTGCGTGCGCCAATGACGGCATGACCGCAATAGACAGTGCGCCCAACATGGCCAAGCCGACCACGAGCCAGGCGCGCTGGCGAGAATACAAGCTTGGGTTCATGACGCGTTGTCTTTCAATTCTGCAAGTGTTTGAGCAAAATCGGTTTGCCCTGGGTTGGCTGCGGGGTGCTGAACATGGCTTAAAGCTGTCATGCCTTGTGGACTGACACCCACCACGATTTCTTGGTCACGCACGCGCACCAGCAGAATTTTTTGACGCGCGCCAATGGAGACGCTGTCAATGACTTGCAGCTGGGCATCTTTGCGACCGAATGCTTTGCTGTGTTGCATGCGGCGCAGGCCCCACAACACCAGGCCTAGCAGGCCTAACACCAACGCAAAACTGGCTACAAATTGTAGCCAGTCACCCATAGATACAGTTGGTGTCATAGCGTTTTATGACTGTAGGTTTTTCATGCGCTCTGATGCAGGCACCACGCGCGTTAAACGTATGCCGTAGCGGTCGTTGACAAGTACTATCTCGCCCTGCGCAACAGCGGTGTTGTTGACCATTAAGTCTAGCGGTTCGCCTGCAATCCGGTCTAGCTCCACCACGCTACCTTGCGTTAGGCGCATCAGATCGCGAATTTTAATAACGGCTCGACCAACCTCAATGGACAGTGTGACTGGAATATTCTCCAACACATCGGCGTTGATGGTGTCGCTTGGATCTTGTACGTTGTCGTCGTTCATCATAGATTCCTAAAAGTATTACAACTGCTTGGGGTCAACAGCAGATTCTATTTTGGCGGCAATGTGGCTGCCAACTGTGCCCACATCCACATCAAACGCTGGGATGTCACTGATATATGCGCGGGCTAAATCTGGTTTCTTGAAGTACAACACATCGCCTTCGCTGAGCGTTTCGAGCTGCGACAACGGTATGGTCAGGTGACCTAACAAAACCTGTATCTCTAAGCTCGAGTCGCTTACAGCGGCCTCCAACTCGCCATGCCATTTTTTATCTGAGGCCTCGTTACCGTCTCCTGTTTGTACGCGACTGCGCAACAAGTCTCTGATAGGTTTGAGTGAGGCGTAAGGGTAAACCAAGTCGACAAAGCCTTTGCCTTGTTCGGTGGCTTCTGCGTCAAAACGGCTGAGGATAACGAGGTCGTTTTCGTCTGCAATTTGAGCAAATTGTGGGTTTATTTCTGAGCTGACATGCTCAAAGTCCAATGCATAGATGGGCGCCCATGCATCTTTAATGGACTTGATGAACACGTTCAAAATAATTTTAATAATCCGTGTTTCTGTTGGTGTGAACATGCGCCCAGGCGGCAATTGTCCAACGCCGCGCCCAAAGCCGCCAAAGAAATTGTCCAGTGAACTGAATACAACCGTGGGCTCTATAACCACCAAGCAATTCCCGCGCAAGGGACTGGCCCGCATAACGTTCACGCTGAGTGGCGCACGCAATGTTTGCAGGTAGTCGCCAAAACGCATGATTTGCACACGCGCAGGATTGACACGTGGGCTGGTGCGCAACACCTCCAACATGCCCAAGCGAAACTGGCGAATAAACCGCTCGTTGATCATGTCGATCGCCGAGATGTTGACGCCCAGGCTGCTGTCCTCGCTGGCCAAATCGTGCTTGCGCACAGTGGCTTGCAAGTTGAAGCCTGTGTCGACCTCAATTGAGCCATCGCTCATGCCTGCGGCAAGTGCGTCTAGCTCTTCAGCGCTTAATAGTGGTTGGTCCACAGCAGTGCCTTGTTGTTTGTGCGTTGATGACGGCGTTTATAAACACGGGTTACTGCACCACAAAGTTGGTGAAGTAAACCTCTTCAATACCGCCAAAGTCCTCGTATTTTTCGAGCACAGCGTTCATTTCGGTTTTTAAAACAATGGCCAAATCAGTGCGGAAAGACGCCTTGGCTAAATCAGCTTCGGTGACTTGACGCAAGGCATTCAACACGGCGGAGCGCAAAGCAAACTGGTGTTTGTCCACATTGGTGAACACCCTGTCGTCGTAATTCGTCATCAGGGCTATTTGCACCTGTATCACTTTACGAGAATTGGTTAGGTTCGCCAAAAACTCGCGCTCAAGCTCTTTGTAATGGTACTCAAAGCGCTCTAGTTCGGGCGACTCTTTGGTGACGCGCTGCGGACCCGCATTTGCGGCCGCATCGGCCTCGGTCTGTGCCGCCAACTCCATGGCTGCAACTTGTTCCTCTGCGTCCAGCGAAGCGGCCTTGTCAAAAAAGCCCGTGAAGAACAAAGTGCCTCCGATTGACCCTGCCAACAACACCAGAACCAGCACCGCAATCAACACAATTTTTAGGATGCCGCCGCCTTTTTTACCGTCTTCTTCGTCGTCAATTTCATCAGCCATAGCATTACCTACTTTCGTCAAAAATACCGCATGGCCTGGTGGCGCTGCAGTGTCATGTTGTACACATCACGTGGTCTGTTAAACCCACACGTTTAAGGATCCGTCACCGCCCAATGAGGCTGGCCGGGACGTCGCTGTAGAGGACAAATCATCGTTTGAGTTACCGCCCAGATCAGACCCATTGCCTGCAGGCGCGGTGTTGGCTTGCTGCGGTGTCGATTTTCCGTGATTTTTTTGTCTTTCATCGCCATTTACAAACACAGATGCAATATCTGTTCCCGATTGTGCCAGCGCTTCACGCAGCTTGGGCAGGCTGTCTTGCAGCAATTCACGCGTGAGCGGATTGCTTGAAACGAATTTTGCCTCCAATTCGCCATTGCGCATGGACAAATCGATGTCAACCTTGCCTAAGTTTGCTGGCCTGAGCGTCAGCTGCATGCTCCATTGCCCTTTGGCGATTTGACCTGCTATGCGGGCACCCATGGCTTCGCCCAGGCGGTTGGCTATGGACTGGTACAACTCGTTGCGCTGGGTTATGGCTGCACCGGGCACACCCAAGGCCACACCCATTGGTTGCAATGCGCGCGGAACGGCACCGGCCAGCTTGTCCAAACCAGCCAAGCTTGTATCGCCGCGCAACGTGTCTGCGCTGGATCTACCAGCCAGCAGGCTGTCTATATCGCCCTCGCTTACCCCGGCCAAGGCCATGGCTTGAGCGGCTAATGCGCTCGATGTGTTGCTGTTGCCCATGTCTGCCTTCAGACCAGAAGCCAGCATTTGCGCAGCCACCTGACTCGACACTGCAGCTGGTTGTAGACCTGTTACCTGAGCCACTACCGGCGCGGTTAATCCTGAAGCAAGCGGGCTTGTAGGTGTGGTGCCCACCCCAACACCAGCTTTGTCTCCCATCATGCCCATGAGCGCACCTTGATGTTGGGCCAACGCCAACGACTGGCCGCCCACAGCGGTGGACAGCACACCAGAGCCCGGCGCTGCAACCTGAACGCCAGCGTGTAACGGCTGCTTGAGTGCGGCGAGAGGTGACTCACTGGCGCCGTCTGAGGTGCCTTGGCCAAGCGCTGCTATGGCTGCCTTGAGGGCCTGGTCTGGACCAGCAGTTGGTGTGTTGCCCCCAGATGTCATCCACTGCGCAGAGTGTTGGCCGCTTAGCCCACCACCTTGTGTGGTGTTGCCCTTGACCTGCCCCATCAACATCGCCACAGCCGCCGGGCTCATGCCCTGTGTATTGGCAAATGTCACCAGACTGGCCTCACTTGGCGCTTGGGTCGGCGTGATGATGTGCATGCCGCCAGCCAACTCCATGGACATGATGTCACCGCTCGGCTCAGCCTCGCCCATTTGCTGTGCCTGCTGCATCGCCAGCAAGGCCTGTTGCGCAGCAGCCAGCAAACCAGCCTGCACCAACGCTTGCTTGGCAGGTGTTTCACCTGTTTCTGGAGCCTTGCCCGTTTCAAGTGTCTTGTCTGAGGTACTCACAACAGGGTTATTCACGCTACTGGTAGCAACTGTTGAAGTGCTGTGACCTGTCGTATCAGATGCATCAACGCCGAGGGCCAACACCGACGGTTGTTCAGCGAGTTTTGAGGGTCGCTGAGTCTCATGCGAGGCATCAAATTGTGACGGCACGGCGCGCTGACCCGCCTGATTGGACCGCACCGCTTGCGATGCCAGCGCTTGTTGGCGCTGATCGTCCTTCATTTGACTGTCTTGCCTGTCTTGCGTTCTTTGATCCCTCTGGACTCTGTCAATCGCTTGGTCATGGGCTGCAGCCCGTGCCTGGGATTGAGCTTGCGCTTGATCAGCGGCGCGCAGGCGCTCCACGGCCACATCATTGTCTTGGCGTGCCACTTGCTGTGCGTCAAAGCGTTGGTTTCGCCACATGGCGGCATTGCTAGGCACTGACGGCTCTCTAGGCGCTCTTGCCGCGAGGCTGCTGGTTAAGTCAGCCGCGGCTGAAGCGGCAAAGGTTTGCCCCTTGCTGGCCGCGTGCACACGGGCGAATAGCTGACCAAAGTCTTGACTTGGAGAGCCCCAAGCGCTCAACGCATGGCTGGTGTCGCTGCGCGCTACCGGCTTGGAGACCTCTAAATACGAGGGATTGGCAACATTGACAGGGGTGGATTGGGTCATATCCGATCTTCCAAAATAATGCAATGTGCCCCGGGGCATCCTCGGGGCTATACAGCCTATTAGCAAGAAGCGTGACCGGAGATGTATTGCCGCTGCAGGCGACAACCACACCAAGGTGGCACAGGGCTTGCTTTGATGTGGGCATCACACGGTGATTTCCTGACGGGAGTTACTACCAAAGAATTTGTTTTTGATTGATCTGCCCAATGAACACGCTTAGCCTGTCAACGATTCGACAAAATCTGTCGGCTTTTGACTTCTCCGGTCTGGGGATACCTGCGCTCGTGCTCTTGATCATGGCTATGTTGGTGCTCCCATTGCACCCGCTGCTGCTCGATATCCTATTTACTTTCAATATTGTGACGGCCTTGGTGATCGTGATGATTGCCATTGGCACGCGCAAACCTTTAGAGTTCTCTAGTTTTCCAACCGTTTTGCTGTTTGCAACCATGCTGCGATTGGCGCTGAACGTGGCGTCTACCCGTGTGATTTTGGTCAACGGCCATGAAGGGGGTTCGGCAGCCGGAGAAGTCATCGCTGCGTTTGGCGAGTTTGTGATTGGTGGCAACTATTTGGTTGGTTTCATCATCTTCGGTATTTTGATGATCATCAACTTCATTGTGGTCACCAAAGGCGCGGGCCGCGTGTCTGAGGTCAACGCCCGTTTCACGTTGGACGCCATGCCTGGTAAGCAGATGGCCATTGATGCTGATTTGAACGCCGGCGTGATTGATCAGGTTGAGGCCAAGAAAAAACGTGAAGATTTGTCGCAAGAAGCCGACTTTTTCGGCTCTATGGACGGTGCCTCTAAGTTCGTCAGTGGTGATGCCATTGCCGGCTTGCTGATTTTAATCATCAACATAGTGGGTGGCTTGGCCATTGGCTTGTCGCAACACGATTTAAACTTTACCCAAGCTGGCCGTATCTATGTGCTGCTCACCATCGGTGACGGCTTGGTAGCTCAGATTCCGTCGCTGTTCTTGTCGTTGGCCACCGCCATTATTGTGACCAGGGTGACGACTTCCGAGTCCATGACCGAGCAGGCTAAGACGCAGTTTTCCAACCCGTCTGCACTGTTTATTGCCGCTTCCATCATGACCATTTTGGGTTTGGTCCCCGGCATGCCACACACTGTGTTTTTGACTTTGGCAGCAGCCACAGCCGGCATCGGTTTTATGGTGGTGCGCAATAACACCGAGGATGACGCTGCAGCAGCGGCCCCAACAGTCAACGACGCTGGCGACGCACCAAAAGAATTAGATTGGGACGATGTAGACCAAGTTGACTTGATTGGCTTGGAAATTGGCTACGGCCTGATTCCTTTGGTGAACCCAGAAACTGGTGGGCAATTGATGCCACGCGTGAAGGGTGTGCGTAAAAAACTATCTGCAGAACTCGGTTTTTTGGTGCAGCCTGTGCGTATTCGTGACGCATTGAATTTAGCGCCTGACGTGTATCACATCACCATGAACGGGGTGATGCGTGGCAAGGGCGAGGTCCGTGTGGGTAAAGAAATAGCCATTAACCCCGGTCAGGTGTACGGCAAATTAGAGGGCCAGGTTACTAAAGAGCCTGCATTTGGTTTGGAAGCTGTATGGATTGACCCGTCACAACGTGACTACGCTCGCACATTGGGTTACACCGTGGTGGACGCCAGCACTGCCATTGCGACTCACTTGAACAAGGTGTTGCGCGACAATTCAGCTGAACTGATGGGCCACGATGAGGCCCAGCAATTGTTAGATAAATTGGCAGCCAAATCTCCCAAATTGGTAGAAGACTTGGTGCCAGGCAAATTGTCTTTAGGCGTGATCACACGCACCATGCAAAACCTGCTGGCTGAAGGTGTGTCCATTCGTGACATGCGCACCATTGTGGAGTCTTTGAACGAAGCCGCTACCAAAACACAAGATCCTGACCAGCTCACCACCATGGTTCGTCCAAAACTGGGCCGCATGATTGTGCAAGGCTTGGTCAATGACGACGAAAGTTTGGCCGTCATGACCTTAGACCCTGCCCTTGAACAGCTGTTACACAACGTGCTGCAACAAAACCAAGGCACAGGCATGGTGTTAGAACCCGGTTTGGCAGAGAGTTTGTTCAATGCGCTGCGCCTTGGTACGCGAGAAGTTGAAGAGAAAGGTCACGCAGCTGTTTTGGTGGTGTCACCCAGCATTCGCTCTTGGCTGTCAAAGGCAGCTCGTCACCGTGTGAATGATTTGACCGTATTGTCTTACAGCGAAATCCCAGACGACCAAGGCGTGAATGTGATTCACACCGTGCAAGCCAGCAACAAAACGTAAACGCCCATTAAGAACTGTCAGCCCTAGACCAATAAGAGACCCGTTATGGAAATTCAACGCATACTAGCCCGCGATACACGCACCGCCACAGATCAGGCCATGAGCATGTATGGGCGCGACGTACTCATCATTTCTAACCAACGCGTCAACGGCCAAATCGAGTTGTTGGTGGCAGTGGACATTCGTCCAACCGACGAGTTGGATAACGTCGTGACCTTGGATGCAGCGTTTGTCAACACATCTGATAACGCGACAGACGCACAGGCCAAACCCCTCAATTCTTTTGAGGCTGCGTTTGAAGAAACCATGATGCAGCGCCAACGGGCACGCTCACGTGGCAAGGCTGCCAGCCCAGCCAGCACAGCAAAGAGCTTGCAACACGCTTCAGTGGCACCCGTTGTTAACCTTGCCGCGCAAGCCGCACCGGTACCAACTGCAATGGTTCAAACACAGCATTCAACAGCACCGCGGCGTGAACCAGAAGTTGACACCACCGCTTTGCAAGCTCACCGTGAAGCAGCCCGTGGTCGAGAAATTGTAGACATGGTGCGCGACGAAATTGCTGCATTGCGCCGTGAATTTGCACTCAGCCAGCGCATGAGTCCTTGGCAAGACACTTTACCGATTTCTCCTGTCATTAAGCCCCTGATCAACGCCCTCAGTGAAGCTGGTGTGCCAACTGGCCTACGCGGCTTGTTGATTGACCGTATCCGAGAAGCTGCTGATGTGGACGACGCAATGGCTGCCTTGCGCAGCCACCTGGTTGAGGCTTTACCCAATGTGGGAGTTTCCATGCCTGAGAACGGTCAACATATCGTGACTGGTCCTACAGGTGTGGGCAAAACGTTGATGGCTGCGCGCTTGGCACATGCCGCCGCATTGCAACATGGCTCCCACGCGGTCGCCATGATCAGCTTTGCCGACAGCCGACCAGGTGCGTGGAGCCAAATTCAAATGTTGGCATCACAAGCCGGCATTGATTGTTACCGAGCTGTTGACGCCAATGCGCTGTCATTGTTGCTGGACGAGTTGTCGCAGCGTGCCGCCGTCATTATTGACACGGCGGGTATTGAGTTTGAGCGCAACGTTGAGCAAATTAAACACCTCGCGCCTAAGGCGCTGGCCCATGTGGTCATGGCTGCAGATTCTTCGTCAGTCACTATTAAACGCATTCGCCACGCATACGCGTGGGACAGCGTCATGGTTAGCAAACTGGATGAGGCTTCACAGCCATGGCCTTTGCTGCAAGCTTTAATAGACAGCCCGTTGCCAATGTCTCTCATGAGCCCCAGCTCACGCTTGAGTGAAACGGCCCTGCCCTATTCAGGTGTTCGTATTGTTGAACAAGCATTGGCGCATTTGCCTGTGTCCCAAGACAACGCCTTTAGCGCCAGCAACCCGACCATGGCTGCGGACAGTATGGCTGCTAATATATTAAAAATGCGTGCCCCGCACGAGAAAGCTATACATGGCTAATACACATTGCCCTCAAGTCATTGGCGTTGCAAGTGGTAAGGGTGGCGTTGGTAAAACAACGGTTGCTGTCAACCTGTCTGTGGCGTTGGCCAAAGCGGGTAAGCGCGTGGCGTTATTGGATGCCGACATGGGCTTGGCCAATGCACAAATTGCGTTTGGCAGCAGAAGCCCATTTAATGTCAGCCACCTGCTGTATGGCGATAAGACATTGCGCGAAATCATGGTCCGCACAGATGACGGCGTTATGCTGATACCCGGTGCATCTGGGCGGCGCGATATGGCGGGTATTTCGGATACCGACATCAACACCATCATTCAAGCATGTGACGATGTGGCAGACGATTTTGATTTTCTCATTGTTGACGTCGCCGCGGGTATTTCACCTTCTGTGATGATGTTCTTGGCCGCCTGCCACCGCCGTTTTATTGTGCTGCGTGACGACCCCTCGAGCATTGCAGACGCTTATGGCACCATCAAGGTGATGACCCTAGAACTGGGTTTGGAAGAGATTTACCTCATTCCTAATATGGCGACCTCCCAAGCCAGCGGCTGGCAGTTGTTTAAGCGAATGAATGAGGTGTGTACGCGCTTCTTAGGCCGCTCTGTTAACTACCTCACTTCTGTCGAGTCTGACGACCTTATTTTTAGCGCACTTCGCAAATACAAGCCGGTGCTGTCCTTCGCACCTGCCAGTAGTGGCTCGCGCGACTTTAGGCGTATGGCACAGCTGAGTATTGATTTACCTAGTGCTTCGCAGGCCCACGGGCATGCGCAGTTCTTTTTCCAGCGTCTTTTGGACGCTGAGCAAGGGGCATAAGTATGGTGGCTGCAGTTGCTTTATATGAATCTGTTCAATTGAACAACCGAGATGACTTAATCGTTGCCCATATGGGCATGGTCAAGCGCGTTGCGTTGCACCTCAAAGCACGGCTACCACCTTTTATGGAAGTAGATGAGTTGGTGCAAGTTGGCATGCTGGGGTTGATCGAAGCAGCACGTGGCTTTGATGTGTCTAAAGGCATTGAGTTTGAAAACTACGCCTACAGCCGTGTACGCGGTGCCATTATTGATGAAGTGAGGCGCTTGTCTGCTTTGCCACGCTCTGCTGTGAGTTTCAACAAACAACACAGTGCAGCGACCCAAGTGTTGGCCTCTGAGCTGGGGCGAACGCCTACACAGGCAGAGATGGCGCAACACATGGGCATGGAGATGAATGACTTCCAAAAGGAGCGCGGACACGCCAAGCGTTTTGAAACCTACTCGATGGAGGTTGTCAACGACGAGGTGATGAACATGGCGGGCGAGACACATCGACAACCTGAAGCGATTGTTGAGCACAACCAGTTCATGGGCGCAGTGACCCACGCTATTGAAGACTTACCTGAGCGCGAGCAACTGATCATGCAGCTGTACTACGTTGAAGAACTTAATTTAAAAGAAATTGGCGAGGTGTTGGAGGTGAGCGAATCTAGGGTCAGCCAGATATTAACCGCCACTGTCAAAAAACTACGCACCTCACTCAACATAACTGGCAACTCTACAAGCTAGGTCATGAGCCTAAACTACCACGCAGCATGTTGATTGAAAAATTTTATTGGCAGCCCAAGCGTCTTTTGCGACGCTTAACAAGCCGTAAAAGATAGTTGACAGTGCTATTGCCTTCGACTCCTGAAACTACACCCGCTTGGTTGATTGATACGCGCGTACAAGCTGCTCATGGGGCACTTGCCAAGCCTCACACTGATGTTGATGTGTGAGGTAGTTTGATTGAACTGTTTAAGCGGTTGTTGTGAGTCTTGTTTGCCTTGTTTAGGAGTCTGCTTCTATGGATAACTTGTTTATTTACTTAATAATTTTAGTTATTTTGGCTATAGTTGTTGTCTTGATTTACCTGGTCGACAAGGTCAATGCCATTGAAGGGCGCGGCACTGTTGGTGAGTTGGCTTCCCAAGCGGCGGCCATCATAACCAGTGGCCCATCGTTGGACAACGGATTCAATGGCTTGTCTGGCAAGAAGCTGTGGGATACCGCTTGTGGTAAGGCAGAACCGCCACTGGGTACACCTGAACTTGAATCGTTTCGCAAACGCTATGAACCTATTTTGAACAAGCATATTTTGGGCTTGATTGAAGATGGTGGGCATGATGCTGCTGGGGGCACCTCGCGCTCTCCACAAGCGACTCGAAGCATCAGCACCTTGCGGGCAAACGTCGAGTCTTGGCTACCGCCTCAACATGTCAGTGCGTTGTACAAAGCTGGGTATGAGGCGGCCTCCAACCCGGCAGATCTGTCCCGTATTGCACAAGGCCTAGATGAAACCTGCACGACCTTGTACGCGCGCTGTGGCATTGATATTGGCCAGCCCTATTCACAACGCGTGTTCAATGACGCCAGCAGCAACAATGGTGGCGACACTGGTGACAATGCCGCAATGCTACTCGAAGGGCCCAGCGCTGATCCAGCACAAAACGGTGTTGCAGATGCAGGCGCGCAGGCCGGCGATTTTGAGGTGGCCCCCGTTACCCGCTAATGAACTCAAGATCGACGCACCTATTGCGCTCATTGCGCTAAAGTTTGTTTTCGCACAGCCGATTCACTAGTTGTCCGGAGTTAGGACTTAACTGGAGATTTCAAACATGCGAATCAATCACAAAGCGTTAGAGAGTTACGGTGCCGTCAAGGTTGTGACGGGCGTATCGGGCGCTAACAGCGTGCAACTGATTCAAATGCTGTTTGATGGCCTCTTAGAGAGCTTGTCCACAGCCAAGGGACACATCACACACAAAGACATTGCTGAGAAGTCTAAAGCCCTGACCCGCGCCGGTCGAATCATATTGGGCCTCCAAAATGCCTTAGATTTTGAAAAAGGGGGCGAGCTTGCCACCAACCTCAACGAGTTGTACAC
>Ga0075119_1001227_pt1 | contig 12697 bp, 11 predicted proteins | sample AntAceMetag02UK9_FD_69791 | JGI IMG/M metagenome (GOLD analysis project Ga0075119, IMG submission 69791) | Saline lake microbial communities from Ace Lake, Antarctica - Antarctic Ace Lake Metagenome 02UK9 | ecosystem: Environmental > Aquatic > Non-marine Saline and Alkaline > Saline | place... | reverse complement strand
CTCCAAATCCTGCAGCAGGTAGATCATTTAACATTCGCGTGCAGGTTCGAATCTTTCTTGATGGTGCGGTGTTATCTACAACAATTTATGACATATCAACACCAACGGCGGGAACTACAAATGTACCATTTACAATAGAGCAGGCTATTTATACCAATACGGGTTCGATTATTCGTGGCGACGTTCAACTTATTACAAATGAAACGGTGGCATTAACAGGTGACCCAACTGTATTCAATTTATCGCTTGACTTCAACAACACTCTGAACTTCGATTTAACAGCAACGGATGCGGTCATTGTTGACGGAGATACGGTCGAGGTTGCAAGGTTCTTACCTGAAATGAAAGTGTCAGATTTTGTCAATGATTTTATAGCAATGTTCAATCTATACTTTTCAGATCCTGATGCCGACGGGAATGTTGTCATTGAGCCCATGAACTCGTATTTCTTCCAATCGGATGAAACTGACAATTGGACTGATAAACTTGCAAGGGATCAAGATATTGAAATTGAATCCACATCAAATATAGAAGGCAAGACTTACCGATTCCGATTCGCTGAAGATAGAGACTATTACAAAAAAAGGTATTTCGATCTTTACGGTCATGACTACGGTGATTATTCCTATAACGTACCAAGTACATTTAAAAAAGGGGAAAAGATTTGGCAGACCAAGATAGCACAAAGTTGCCCTGTTCAGATTCAAGGATTTGATATTATCATTCCAAGAATCGTAAAGATAAACGAATCTACTTTAGTGGCAAGCCCTCACAAAGGAAAGCCGAGAATCTATTTTAACAACGGAGTGATATCTTCGGATGAATGGGGTTTGCAAAACTCGAACACTTTAGCAATTACGGCGTACACAAGTTACCCGCAGGCACATCACTTGGACAACTTAACAACGGCAACATTTGATTTGAATTTTGGAAGACCTGAATTGGTCTTTTATTCGGCAACTACTTATACAGATGATAACCTTTACAACCGTAACTATGATACATTTGTTCGTGAAATGACGGGGCGAGATGGTAAGGTTGTGAATGCTTGGTTTAGGTTAGATGAGAGGGATTTTTATAAAAATTTCATGCGCAGACTTTGCAATATCGACGGGGTTGTTTATCGTAAAAACCTAGTTAAAGACTGCATTGCGAATACCAACAACCTAGTAAAGTGCGAACTCATTAGGTTGGTCACGGCTAATTCAAAAAAGAACTTTCAATCTTTGCCACCTTTGATATTTACGCCTAGCACCTCAGGAGTTGGTGGCGTGGCTATTACTAGTCAAGTAGCTTTGCCGCAGCAAACACTTTACAGGGTTGATACCGCCTCAGCTATGAGTACGGTAATCACAACATTGAACCCATCACAGCTTCCAATTGGATGGGTAGGTGAATTTATCAAAATAAATGCGGGAGGTCCTGCAATGCGAATATCCGCAGGAGGTTCAACTGGCGCAACCATTAACGGTGCCGCGTCAGTCCAATTTAACAATCAATATGACACCGTTCGAATTAGATTTGACGGTACTCAATTTTTCATTATAAAATAAGCTATGGCAGAAAGAGTAATAACCGTATCGTTAAATTTAGATGCCACGGGCGTTGAGACAGGGGCACAAGTAGTCGAAGAGTCTTTGCTCACCATTAATCAGCAACTTGTCCAGATGGAGGACGAACTTCGGAACTTATCCAAAGAGACAAGTCAAGAGGTTGCACAGGCTTCATTTGATAAACTGAATAATTCCATTGAAAAGAATGTACTTTCTATTCAGGATTTAGGCGTCGCTGCCGACAATTATAAGAATATTGCAATTGCTGCGGGTGTTACTACTCCGTTAGGGCAAGAAGCCTTAAGGATGGCAGCCGAGATGGAGCGGCAAATGGATGGCATAAATCAACAGGTTGCCCAACTTGCGGAAGGTGGACGAAATCTAAACGCAGCACTCCAACTAGGTACAGCAGTAACAGCAGGATACGCAGCTTATCAAGGTGTGGCAGCTTTGGCGGGTGTTGAAAATGAAAAACTACAAGAGACATTCGTAAAATTACAAGCGGCTCAAGCGGTTCTGTCCGGAACAAAGGAGCTATCAATTGCATTAAGCCGAAAGGGAATACTAGCATCAACAGCCGAAACAATATCGACCACTGGACTAGCAGCAGCAACAGCGGCTTATAATGTTGTCGTGGGTAGTTCAACAGGATTGCTCAAGGTTCTGCGAATTGCTTTAATTTCAACGGGTATTGGTGCACTCGTTGTGGGCGTTGGCCTTCTTATTGCAAACTTTGACAAGGTTAAGGTTGTAGTTGCCGAGGTGGTGGATTGGTTTGGGAATTTGGGCGAACACGTTACACGTTTAATCGAGTGGTATAATGAATTAGGAATAGTTGGAAAGGCAATGGCTTACGTTTTAGCCGCTCCCATAATGTTAGCTATTGAAGCTTATCAGTTCTTCTTCGGTACAGTTGAGAAAGGTGCAGCCGATATGATGAAAAGCGATCGACTAGCGGCCGAAGCCAGACAAGCGCAGCACAATGAATGGGGCAAACAATTAACAGCCGAACTTAAAGGACTGAAAGATAAGCGTAAAGCCGAGCAGGAAGCGCACAACGAACGGCAAGGTCAATTTGATTTAGAGATTGAACGCCTCGAAGCACTTGGGCAAAGTTCAAATGACCTTAAGCTGCAAAAGCTGCAAGACTTACAGGATGAACTTAAAGCACAAATACAATTCATAGTAGATTCAAGTAAGGCGTACGAAGCTTATTACGAAAAGAGGAGGGCGGAAAGTGGCCAAAGTCGTGAGGAATTTATCGCATCAATGAAGGCTCAAGGTATTGATTTAGAGAAGTTGCAAGGGCAACAAAACGCAATTATTCAGGAACTCGAGAATAAAGTATTTTCATCCGAATCGAAAATACTTGCATTTAAGCGAACGGTAAGAGAACAAAATAGGGTTGATGTAGTTGAAGACAATAAGGAATTGATCGACGAAGAGGGTAATCGAATCGATGAATCTAAAAAACTAGCCGACAAACAAGCCGACCAACTATTCAATGACCGTCAGAAAGTCGCGCAAGACCTCGAGGAGTGGGAACGACAACAAAGGCTAGATGTTTTCCAAATAAAGATGGATGATTTGCGCAGCCAATTTAAGCAGGAAATGGAATTGTTCAAAGGAAATGAACAGATGAAACGTCGATTAACCGAGCAGTTCAACCAACAACTTGCCGACATTCAAGCCGAAGCAAATGCAAGTGATGATGAAGCGGAACAAGCGAGGTTCGACGAGAAGATAGATGGCCTCAATTCAGCTTTAGATAAAGGAGCGCAAGCACTAGAAAAGCTATCCGAAATAAACGACGTAATGAATGCGTTCGGAGATAGACGAAAGGAAAGAATACAATCAGATGCAGACCAAGAGCTAAGCGACCTAGAGCGAAGCAAGCAAAAGCAATTAAACGTTGAAGGGTTGAGTGCAAAACGCAAGGCTGAAATAGAATATCAGTCAGCAATGGCTGAGTACAATATCAAGAAGCAAGCAGCCGAGCAACAGGACAAGATCGCTAAGCGTCAATTTGACCGCAACAAAGCAATTGCACTTATTGAAATTGGAATTAATACAGCTTCGGCAATTGTCAAAGGTATTGCGCAATTTGGTCCACCTCCAAGCCCAGCAGGAATCGCAGCTATTGCTGTGGCTTCGGGAATTGGAATAGCTCAAGGCGCTTTAGTTGCATCAAGGAAATTTCAAGGCTCGGCAAGTTCAATAAGTCCACCTTCTTTTAGTATGCCGTCTTTTGATACGGGTGGCGGAAGTGGGAGCGGTGATGATGGGTCTAACAACCGAAATGGTCAGAACGATTCGACAACGTTAACAGATGGTTTAATTAATCCTCCTCCAATTATTATTTCACAGGTTGAAATTAATAAAGTTCAAGGTCAACTTGCTTTAATTAATGATTTGAGTGTTTTATAAACACAATATAAACGATAATCTAAATCGATTTAGATTATCGTTTAAGCGAAGATAATACCAAAATGTTACTATTCACTAACTACACTAAATATATCCTTACACGTCGAACCAATTTCAGAATGTCCAATAATCCAATTCTTGAATAAATTCGCCTTGGTGTGGTTTATTACGTCTTGCCGGTTAGGTAGTCGATTTGTATTTGTCCACCATTCACGATTCACTCGAACATAATCCCATTCCTTTTGTCTTACCTCTTTAGATATTTCTAAGGCTCCAACCTCCTCGAATGAGTTGTAGAAAAGCCACCCGTCTACCTCCGAAAAGCAATTGTTGTATTCTGTACCTGTCAACAATTTTTCGTACTTCGGTTTAAAGTTTGTTTTTATGAAATTAATGTCACTCATGCTCTCAAACAGTTTAGATATATCGTATTGAAATTCTTTTCAATCAAAGTAAATGGTCCACGCTTGGCGACGTATTCGAACGATTGTATGTTGTAGCCTACTAACCAACCTAGCGAGGTTAAATGAGCTATTTTTTTTGCGTTTATCATGTTTATTTCCTTTTTGATTCCCCTGTTAATGTTACGAAATTCATCATCTCTTTAATTCGGTCGCGCACTCGCAAACCGTAAGCGTCTTCAATTTGGGCAGCGGTTAGATTTGATGTGCCGTAAGTTTTCATGCCTGTTTTTTTCCATTCGTTGTATCGGTCTGTTAAAATTTCCTCCATAATATTTTGATCATTTCCAAAATTCTTCACGTTAACATTTTCGTTGCCAATATCATCAAAACATAAATGAATAGGCCTGCTTAAATCTATTGATCCTTCGCCAATTGAATTTAAAGATTTATAGCTCTTTCTCCCGTACGTGTCAAGAGTTTTAGCAGGGTTAGGATTGATCATGTAATCCCTAATTACTTCACGAGTTGAGACTATTTTAAATGGTTTTCCCATCAATCTAAGTATCTGCATGGCAGTTGTTTTTCCTGTGCCAACTGTGCCTGTAATTAAGAGCCCTTTTCGAATATCAAACCCCCTTTCTTCACCTCGGAAATAAGCGAAAGCATTTAAATAGAATTCTCTTTGATCTTGAGCGATAAAAAATGCGGGTGTTATTTCTTCCCCCCTCCTAGTGATGTACTCAATAATTTGTTGCTCGTTTTCTTTGTTCATTGGTTCTTTTTTAGATCGGTTCGCTGAAATCTTTTCCAATTCTGTGAGTGCCGAGTGTAGTTGTTTTTTTATATGCTCCATTTGCTGTATTTGTTTGGTTCTTATTTCTTGAGTGCCATCCCGCCATGGCTGATTTCCAATTCTTCATTTTTGATTTGCCTACCATCCAACCCTTAGATTCGTAAAAGTTGAAAAAAACGTCTGAATCAAAATTTTTATAATCCATTTCTAAAGCATAAGATTCGATTTCTTCAATTTTTGGATTTTTAAATCTCTCTTTTTTTTCTTTTATCTTATCTTCTCTTATCTTCTCTTCTCTTCTCTTCTCTTCTCTTATGGCATCACTTTCGCATTGCGGATTTGATGCGATCGCATTGCGACCGCTTGAAACCTTTGCCTGCCTGCGTTTTTCCCAACCTTCTCTGGCGTTTTTTGAGTTTTGTTTACTTGTATTCTCAAATTCATTTAGCTGTTCGTCAAGAAATTCAATAAATATTTCACCGTCAATTAGTGCGATTATATTTTCTTCGCAAAGCGAATTTAATGCGGTCGCATTGCCAGCGCATAATTTTTGAACGGCTAACTTAAATGGCACGCTTCCGAACCTTGACCAATACATAGCGCACAGATCAATAAATAACCCTTTAAGCTCTCTACTGCAAATCTGAATATTGCCATTCTCCCATTGGTTAGGTTCGAATTTAAAATATGGTAATTCTTTGGCCATGTTTTTTATTTAAAAAACACCCCATCAAAGTAGCCACGTGGAAAGGCATTCTTCAATGGAGTGTTGTAAATAAATTTTTGTGATTTCCACGTCACTTGAGCCACAAATATAATAATAATAATACAAATACCACAACAAAAAACTGACAAATCTTTATTTAATTTCTCTTACCTATGTATGAGACTACCCGTTTACAGATTGATAATTGACCACGAGACCGAAGGCATGGACTTTATGGGGCTTGTCGATACTCCTGCGCACGGTAAGAAATGGGCCACAATGGCTAAGGCGCCCAAAGCTGTTCAGGTCAAACAAGTATTCGACGGTGAAAAGCAAGTTGTCACAGGTGTAGCAATCGCAACCGACTTAATGATTTATCGAAGAGATCCCGACGGCTACGAATACAATGTGTACCTGACAAAGGCGGATGTTTTCGAGATTATGAAGATGTTCGCTAAGAAAGGTTACCACAACAACGTGAACCTTATGCACGACCAAAACCAAAAGGTGAAGGATGCGTATTTGCTAGAATCTTATTTCGTTTGGGATAATAAGAAAAATATTCCCGAAGCGTTCGCAGGGCAAAACTTGCAACCAGGTAGTTTAATATTCTCATATTGGATTGAGGGCAAAAAATCTTGGGAGTTCGTTAAAAATAACGGTACAGGGTTTTCGCTTGAGGGATGGTTCAAAGAGCTACCCGTTAAATTTGTAAATAATAAACCAAAAATAAATAACATGAATAAGAAAGTAGGCTTGATGGCTAGACTCTTTGGTGCTGCGGTTGTTCTCGCAACCTATGACAAGAAAAAAAAGTACGCCGAAGCGGTAAATTCGGATGGTGACACAATCCAATGGGATGGTGACTTGACAGTTGGCGAGACATCTGTATTTGTAATTCCAGCAGAAGGCGATCCAGTATTAGCTCCTGAGGGAGATATGACAGTTGATGTTGATGGGGTGATGTGGATTCTAAGTGTTGATGAGAACGGTATTCTTTCAGCAATGGAAGAGGTGACAGCAGACGACACAGAAGAGATGGAGCAAGCAATGGTAGCAATGAAGGCGCACTATGAGGAAAAGTTCTCAAATCAAGAGCGAGACATGAGAACAATGGCTTCGGCTATTGATGATTTGACCGAAGCATTGGAGAAATTAGCTGAAAAGAAGCCAGCAAAAACAACACCCGCAAAAGGAGATGGCGGCTATGCATCTCTAAGAGGTAAGTAATTAATATTTAAAGATACAAAAATGAAATTTAAATTCGGACAATTCAAATTTGCGAAAGGCGTTTTCAAGGCGGTATTCGGCAAACAAACATTCGATTATGATGTTGACGATTTAGAAGCATTCGTTAACGACGAATCGCAAAACGTCCTAACCGACTTTGTAAACGAGGGTAACATCAAATCAAGAATTAATATCATGCCAAATGTGAAAGGCAGCGAACCAATTAAATTAATTAGTTCAACGCCTTCTTTGCAAAGTGCAGCGTCTTGCGGATGGACAGCGGAAGGCGGAATGATTCTGACAGACGAAATAATCACAACGGTTCGCGTTAAAATCCAAGAAGAGTATTGCAATGAGAATCTTAACGGTACTTGGGCGCAGATGATGAACGCTATCGGTGCAAACGTTCAAGATGAAACGCCTCCAACTTTTGCAGCTGCCTTATTGGTTTATTACCAACAAAGAGCGCAAGAGCTTGACGAGAACCTTATCATCAATGGTGATACGACCTCTTTGGACGGTAACTTGGTTTACTATGACGGGTTCAAGAAACGCTGGGAGAACGACGCAGACCTTGAGGTTTACACGTCAACTGAAACATCTATCACTGATTCCAATGCGTTCGCAATTGCACAGGCATTTGTTGCGGCTATACCTACAAAAGTCAAACGTCACAAGGAAACAATTAAGCTTGAGGTATTGGTTGGCTACGAGACAGCGCAGAAGATCATCAACAACATCTACGCAACTAAGGATTACAATGCCTTTATTCCTGTAACAGAAGCGGATGGATCAATTACATTCATCCTACCAACTACAAATATCACATTTCGTTCAATAGTTCAATTGGATGGTACGGAATCAATGTTTGGCGCACCTCATGGATATATGTTCTATGGAACCGATTTGACAGACGACATCTCAGGTTTCCAATGGAAATACAGCGAGTTTGACGAACTGTTAAGATTCTCTGTCAAATGGAGAACGGGTATCGCTTATGTGTTTCCTGAAACGTTTACGAGATTAGAATTAACGGCATCATAGTTAAAGGGAGGTGAGCAATTCACCTCCTATTTATTCACTCTAAAATATAAAAAAAATTATGATAACTTTAACGGATTATACAAAAGCTTGCGAGCGTGAAAACGGAGGGGTTGAGAGTGTTGTTGTTGCGGAATTATGTAAGATAAACAAAGCTTCGGTAGTTATCACAGGTCGTGAAATTACAGCAGTTGAAATGACGGATACCTTTGAATCGTACCAATGGACACCTGACATGGAAAGCGCAATGTTTTCCGATAATGGAACGGGCAACCGAGCAAACAATTCGGTGTTTAGAACTCATACAGGACTTGTCATCTTTAAAGTTGACAGCGACATTGTTGCGGCTCTTGATGAGAATAGTGCAAAGTCAACTGGCTTAGTTTTCTTTGTCAAATACTCAACGCCATCAGGCAATGACGCTAAGTGGAAAGCGTTTGGATTCTTGAACGGAATGACAACTACCACTTCGGAATCTTCAACTGGTCAAAACTATGAGGATTTAAGAGGACACACTTTAAACTTCGAAGGTAAAGAATTGACAAGAGCGTTGAATATTGACGAAGCATTGGTTCTTGCTTTATTGGTTCCAACTTCGTAGCCAAAATAATCACATTTAAAAACCAAAAGGGGTTGGGTAATTCCTTCCCCTTTTTTTATTCAAAAAATATGGAAAGCGTAAAGAAAGAATTTATAGGTTCAATTGTCTTTTTGCCTAAATTAGGATGGACAAAGATCACAGAAAAGCATTTGTCCATTATCAAGAAATGCGGGAGGATTGATCTATTGAATAAGCCAGCTGTTAAGAAAATTAAACCTGTAAAATCGGTAAAAGATGTTAAGGTTGAATCTTAATACAATCAACAAGCTTGATGTGGTATGTGCTGATTCGGTGACTATTACGGATCCAATTTATCTTTGGAGATTTAAAAACAAAATGACTCAGGTCGAGAACCTTATTGAGCTCACCGATCAGATTCCTGACAACCGCAGATTTAGCCAATTCCTTTTGGATTTACCGAATAATTTAGGTTTGACTTCGGGAGATTACGAATGGTTCTTGTATCAATCAACAACGTCCGGACAGACTGATTTTGAAAATATGCCTCGCTTAACTTTCGGAGATATGCGAATAATTACTAACTTTGATTTAAACGACTCATATGAACCGACAGCCTCGCAGGATTACGAATACAACGGATAAGCCGATAGGCACGCAGGTTCAATTTTTGACAACTAAAAAGTCAAACATTCCTGTTCCAATTGAAGTTGATAACAGGAAGCTTAATATTATCGAGTGGGGCAAGCGCAATGACTACGGTTATTACTTGAACTACCTAAAAGAAGCAAATCCAATTCATTCAGGAATATTGAAATCAAAAAGACATTTTATTATTTCAGGCGGTTTGATTTATGAGGGTGCGGAAGCTGCAAGATACGAGGAGTTTTTCAAAAATAGAAAGCAAAACCACAGAGACAAAAACCTAGAGGGATTAGTTTCAGATGTGGCAATGGATTACGAGGTTGCGAATATTTTCATTTTTCGTGTACTTTTTACTGTTGTAGGTAAAAAAATGTATCGCAAGCTAGAAGCAATCTCATTTGAAAAGGCACGCATCCAAGTTGCATATAATGATAACCAGCAGGCGTATGCAACAGGTAATATTTGTATCTCCGACAATTGGAGCGACGATAAGGTTGCGGTTGAAGTGTTATCGCCGTTTGACGCTAAGAACCTAGAGCAAGATAAGTGCTATGTAATGCACACAGAAGATAGTGGCCAGTCGCTAGATCAAACAGGAAAGAAGATAAATATTGGCTTCTATCCTTCCCCTCCGTATGCGGGAGCGATCACAGCGATAGATACGCTTATTCAGATAGGTATTTACAATAATTCCGAGATACACAACGGATTTTCCTTAGGCACAATGATCTATTTGGCGGGTGGTAAGATTTCTGATCCAAAAGACAAAAAAGACTTAGAACAAGACTTAACCGACAGCACCACAGGCGCATTGCAAGCTGGACGTTCAATGGTTATTTATGGCAATGGCCAAGATCAAAAGCCGACAATATTAGGTTTGCAAGGAAATAACCTAGCGGACCGATATGTCAACGCAAAGAAAGGGGCGGAGGATTCAATTATTCATGCCCATCAGGTAGTTGTCCCAGCATTATTTGGTGTTAAAGCCGATGGTTCATTCAATGCAAGTGAGTTGGAAATTGGTTACGCAATTATGCAAGCCAACTACTTCACCGCTCGACGTGATGCAATTATTTCAGTTGTCAATTGGATAATGAATGATATTGTAGGAATTACAGGTTCGGTTTCTTTTGGAGAGGTTCAATTGAATTTACCACAGGAGCAGGAGAAACCCGCATTTATTATCGAGCGCGAAAAATTGGAACACAAAAAAAAAGATGTCATTTTTGAAAGATTAAAAAAGTGTGGACAAAGCCGAGATAAATTTAATGTATTGGAATCCTTTGCAGGTACGGATTTAAGCGATTCCGAATGCTTTAAAAAATTAGCTTTCGAAGAGCTAAACGACAACACACAGCGAGCTTTAGAGCTAATAAAAGATGAGCAAGGATTCAACGCTATCCGTAAAGCTTTGGATATTTCAGCGAACGAACTAGCAAATATCTACGCTGAATTAATAGCGAAAGCATTAATTACTAAGGATGGAGTTGTAACCACCGAGGGCAATAGGCAGATAGCTATTAATGACGTGACGAGCTTAAAGGTGATGTACGAGTACCGACTTAGACCGAACGCTCCACTACTTGTTTCGGGCGGCGAGAGTCGTCCTTTCTGCACAGAGTTGATTGATTTGAACAGGCTTTACACGCGCGAAGATATTGCAATGATAAGCGGGGTTGAGGGATATGATGTATTCGCGTATCGTGGAGGATGGTATCATAATCGAAATTCAGGAAAGAATGAACCAGGTTGCCGTCACGAATGGTATCAAGTAGTTACATTTAACAATTAACCAAATGGAAGCATTAGATATAACTTATTTCTTAACTCCTAAAGTTTGGGGAGAGTACGGGTTCACCGACGTAAACACCGACCAAAAGAAACTCAAGCCGATAATTAAAGCTGTTCAGCGCAATAGAATTGAGCCGATAATTGGCACTATACTTTACAATAAGTTAGTTGAGCTTATTAAGGCAGGTACGGTAACAGGCCTGTATAAAGATGTTTTGGAGAATCATATCATACCTACAATGATAGCTTACTGTGATTATAAGGCAACTTGGCACACTACCTACCAAATTACTAATAAGACGACAGGTCACAATCGAGATGAGAATATCGAGAGCAATGACCAAAATGCTAACAACGACCTAAGAAGCGAGATCATCAAAGATGCAAAGCAGTATGAAAAAAAACTAAGGGCTTGGATTTGTGATAATTCTAATGATGTGCCCGAATTAAGGAATTACCCCGTTGCAAGTGAATTGCGGTCCACAATGAGTCCGAGCGCAAAAAATGACAACAACTATTTTGATGCGTTAGGAGTTTTTTAATATGGCCAGCGAGACAACAAAAGCAAAAGTAAAGCAAGCAGCTGAAAAGGTTAGGCAGGCTGTAACGGCTGCAAAAAAGAAAACGAAATGATAAATGCTGACTTTACATTAAACCGAGTTATAGCCGAGCTTAAAACTTGGTCGGATGCGCACGGAATGAATCTAACTTTCTTCGGGTATGGTAAGTTCTTACAGTTGCAAATGGAGGTCGAGCGTAATTACCCTGCCTTTGTTGTTAATGTGACGGCGGCGCCTTCCGAAGTTTGGTATATCAATTACAACTTCGAGATAATGGTTCTGGATTGGGTGTCAGATAACGAACCGAACCGAACACGCATAATGTCTGACACTCGCCAAATCTTAAATGACCTTGAGGAAACAATGCGATACTCGAATAGATGGCAAGAGTTCAGCAAGATAAATGGGCAAATCAATTGCGTACCGGCAAACCAAAAAGGACTGGATAAAGCATTCGGATGGATTTCCTCATTTACTTTAAAAGTAAAGAAGCGTCACGGTATTTGCGATTTATACACCTTGCTTCCTACTTACGACTTTGACAGCGGACTAGTTGTAATACCTACCTGCCCTCCTGCAACTTATAAAAATTCGAACGATACCTTTATTGAAGTTATTGCAAGCGGTCAATCATTCATATCTGCAGATATAACGAATCAAATAAACGGAGTAGATCAAGTGGCAGTCCCTTCTAATGTACCGTTCAATTATTCATTTGAATGTCCAATTATTCCGTGCGCAGCCGCATCCTACGAAGTAGAATATGAAAATGGCACACCAATATCAAGCGGAACAATACCGAGTGGTGGTAGTGCTATTATAACCGTGCCTAATGTTATCGTATGCCCTAATGAATTGATTTACCAAGAAGCTAGATATACGGGGCAAGTAGTTAGCTATGGTGATGGCGATCCAACTTGGAGAAAAGACAATAATAAATTACTTGCATTGGTTCAGCCGAGTAATGGGATATGCCAACGATTACAGA
>Ga0075119_1001216_pt1 | contig 12776 bp, 13 predicted proteins | sample AntAceMetag02UK9_FD_69791 | JGI IMG/M metagenome (GOLD analysis project Ga0075119, IMG submission 69791) | Saline lake microbial communities from Ace Lake, Antarctica - Antarctic Ace Lake Metagenome 02UK9 | ecosystem: Environmental > Aquatic > Non-marine Saline and Alkaline > Saline | place... | reverse complement strand
TAGACTGCGTCAGGCGTATCACGCCAAGGCCGGTACTCCCCGTTGCATCAAACTCGATCAAGTCAAATGGGATTATTGTATTGTCAACCAGGGTGGCACGAATGTCTAAGCCAAGTTTGCCAGACGCAGAAGCTTGTGTCCACCAACCAGAAGGCAGTTGAGCTAAGTCAATCAGGTGCGAGAAGTTAATCACCGCACCACCTACTGGGTTCGACGCAGTAATCAACGCATAGCCGTCCGTGCTCCCTGCTTCAGTCTGTGACACGTATCCAGATGGGCACGCAGAGACGAGTGGGGTTTCTACTATCGGGGGGTTGACTGATACGAATGCACCAGGGGTTCCCCAGAAAGTTGATTGATCCATCATGCTTGCTTGGTAAGCTACCCATGCAGCATTGCGTGTCACGTTGTGTACTTGGATTAGTGCCGCGTCACCAGATAGTTCTGCCCCGTTGAAGTCACTACCGACTTGTAAGTTATCAACGGTTGTGCCGAAGTCATTAGTTTGGCTGTTTGCTCCACCACCATCAATGTAAGCTGATCGCTCGTTGTCACTGGCTGTGGTCATAGTGTGATGATGCCAATTGCCAATCGCCGTGGTGCCATCATCCGATGAAGCTACTTCGTCTGTGCCATCAGCCGATGTGGCCAATGATCGGGAGTTGGTCCCATTCACTGATGCTTGAAGTTGCTGCCATACAAAACCCGTATTACGACTCAACCGTAGGATTGCTCCAATGTTGGTGCCGCTGTTACGCAAGAAGGCACCAATGAAGGTCCATGTTTCGTTAGTCGTCAAGCTGTGGGTTGCTGCCCAGTCATCAATGTACCACCAAGTGTTTGCACCCTGATCAAAGTCAGTAGCCTTGCCACCTAATGGGCCTGTTTCTGTTCCATAGGACAGTGCGGCCCCAACATTGTTTGCCTTGTTTGACGTGGCAGTGTTGTTGTCGTACTGTGTCATGTCACTAGTACCGCCACCGTCTGGCCAGAAGCCACGCCAGTTGTCGTCGAAGCAAGCATACTGCCCGTTCGATGCTGCAACAAGTGGTGTGATAGCAGCAGGGTTCCCACACCACACACGAACTGCGGAAGGTGTGGTGCTCTGTGACAACTTGAGTACAAGCATACCTGTTTGGTTAGCTAGGCTAAAACCAGTCAAGGACGAGGGTATCTCAACGTCAGCAGAAGTGGTGACACGGATGTCTTCTCCAATTGTGCCAGTCACTGCTGACCACCATGAGGCAGGCATACGGGACAGGTCCATAAAGTGCGTGAAGTCTACTAGCGTAGATGAGGGTCCAGCGGAAGGAGTCACAACAGAGTAGCCATTCCACACTGTCAGATCAATGTCGGTGAAGCCTCCAGAGAACGTGGTAGCTTCGCCATCCACACCAATCTGTGTCCCACGTTGCATTGTCAAGTTGCCCATCTGGGATACGTTAGCAACGATCTCTTCGATTGCCACGTCACCAGATTCGGTTGTCAAAGCAAAGACGACCGCGTGTCCTACCACGTCAGGATAGCACATGCCATTGTTGTTGCCTAAAGCTGCTAAGCTTATAGAGTATTGTTCGTTGCCATTTAGCAAGCGGTTGACTGCGTCCTGCCCGTCAAGACCACCAGCAATTTTAAGTGTGCCAACGAGAGCTGAGCTTGGGGTGTCACGTGCAAACACGGTGCGTACATTCAAGATCTTTGAAGCGTGCATCGGGGATTGCGATATTTTAACTGGGCCAGCGATCAAGGATGAGCTGATTGTTTCGGTAGCGAAGCGGTCATACTGGAACACACCATTGTAGCGTGCGAGTAAGCACCCACTCACTGATTCAGTGATGAAGGATTCATACTCGTCTGTGCTGAATGGGTAGGATGAGATCTCTTCACGATGGAAGCCACCAGTGTTTAAGTCAAACAACCAAGCTTGCTCCTGTGCACCACGGACATAAATGTGCACGACGTTGAAACGTGTGTCATACTCTACGTTGATCAATGGATCGTCCCGGTCGTATGACAAGCCAATCAGCTCATCAGGAATTCGCTCACGGGAGATAGGGGACATCACTGCACCACGGGTTGGGGCTAGGGACATGAGGCCCATTGCAGTCATCATTAAAATTGTGCCATCTGGAAGTTGTGTCCATGCACCTTGACCAAGAACGAACTGGCTACTGACTGGCTCGAACACACCACCCTGTCGTGGGTGTCCACGCATAGCGAGTGTACCACCAACAGTTGAGACTAACATCACGTCAGCAGTCTGTGGCATAACTGCGGTGATTGGTCCAGCGATAACGCCAGCGTAGGTGCCGTCTGTGAAGAAGGCAGCGAACAAGTCATCGAGTGCAACGGTTGTATCCCAGTCGGTTATGTCACCGACTCGGCTTGAGTAGATGATCGAGTCTTTGACTAACCAGAGTGCACCTTGCCATGTGACTGCGATTGTGGTTGCGACTGGAACGGTGCCAGCCGAAGCAACGATTGTCGCAGCAGCCCCAGTCGTGTAGTTAAAAGCAATGGGGGCATTTGTGTCATCACAAATGACGAGATTACTAACAATTGGTGTAGCTGAGACATATTTTCCTGTGTTGATTGAGGCTGCTTGTGCACCAGTGGCCAAGGTCATTGCTGACCCATTCCAGTAATAGAGTGATCCTGCGTGTGCAACACAGAATGACTTCGCAGGATGCGAAGCACGAATGCCCGCCACGGTTGACACCATGTTGGCTTCAGTAATGAGTGAGCCAAATAACTTTAATGGTGGTCGAGTGGCTGACGAGATCCTACCCGTCTTGACATCAATGGGCCAGAAGTTATTTGAGTCATAGCTGCTGAATGGGGCCTGCGTTTGGTATGCAGTGCGTCGGTTGATTCCAGCCACAGGAGACTGAACGGTGAGTATTGTATTCGCCATCTAAGCAGCCTTAAGGATTAGATCCTTTGTCCTTCCATATTCACTTCCCCGACTATTAGTTCGTGATACCTGGAGCGACCTTGGACACCACTACGTGGTCTCCCGTATCGGATGCCAGCCATGGCGTTATCTTGTCGGATGGCTTCGGACAGTAGTTCTTGGTAACGTGCAGTGTGTGAACTCGGTTGCCCGAATGCAATCACTTCAGCAGCAGCGAGCACTGATTCTTTATAGCATTCAGTGAACACGGGGTCGGCGGAGATTGCGGTGATAGCCGCGTCCAGCGTGTCGCCTGCGTTGATCTTGTACCGCGTGCGTAAAACATACGCTTTATCAGCCAGCGGGTAGAGCTTGAGTCTGTGAGTTGCAATTGCGGTCTCAGCATCAGGCGTGCTGACAACGGAGAATATCTCTGGTCGACCTTCGCGTGCAGTCAGCCGGTTAGCAAAGGCACGCACCACATACTCAGGGAAGTTGCGTGATTCATTAAGCGTCACACCCCGGTGGTTCTCGACGGTGATCGGGCCTTCCCAACCACCAAAGGCAGCGGGAAGGTCGTAGACGTTCTTATGCAATGAGTAGGTTGTCAGTGCACCGGTAGCTACCGAGGTGTCGTCTAAGGTTATCTGTGTAGTTGAGTCATAGCTTGCAATGCCATAGACTCCACCACCAGATTCAAACAAATAGTTTGTGGCAGAAGTTGCAGGGAAGGTGGAGCCAGCCAGGGTAACAACACCGGCTACGATGGTCACGGTTCCAGTTGTGAGTGGGGCATCAACAGGAATGGTCAGGTCGTCCTTTAAGAACTTCCAATTAGCAGCCGAGAAGAATCGACGTCGTCCAGATCGAACGATCCGGTTCACGTCGGCAGCGGTTACCGCGTCCCAGTCCGTAGATGTTCGGGAGATCCCGAGCATACGGCCAAGCTCTGCATACAATTCTAAATTAGTTAGGGAAAGTGATGCGATAGTTATACCCTGTCTTTCTGTGTTACCTAAAGAAAATGGGCCTAGTGCTACCGTTAGTATACACTAGGCCCAAGGAAGTTTCAATGCCGGGGGTTTAGGTCGTGGTCGAGTCAGTGGCAAGACCGTTGGCAACAAGGCAATCAACAATGAGGTTGATAGTGGCTTCGACGTAGGACGAAGTATTGCCAGTGATATTAGTCACAGCCGCAGTCGTGAGGACTGTTGCTTTAGTGCTGTTTTTTGGCACCCACTGGTGAACACCAGATGAGTTGTTGGTCACGACAAATTCAACGAATTCACCATCACCAATCGTGACGCTAACAGCACCAGTGATTACGACGCCAGCGGTTTGGCTCAAGCAGAGGATAGTCGTACCAAGGCCGACACCAATTGCGTCTTCAAGGGTTCGCGTTCCAGCACCAGTGCATTCGACAACGGCACGGTCAACAGGAGAGACGACGATTACGCCACCACTACCAGGGTCAAGACGTGCTGAGCGATCCGCATTGCTAGATCGAGCCAGCTTGTTTCGGAGATTATAAGCAGTAGTCATATTGTTTTCTCACAGGGGAGGGGTTTGAAAGGAAAAAGCCCCCGGCGAACCGGGGGGTGTTTGGGATTACTCAGCGACGTAACAGTCGATCCAGTCACAGATTAGGCCTAGTGGATCAATGCCATCGTCACCACCGGCGACAGAGAGCTTTCGAGCAAGCTTCTCAACGGGTTGTCGCAAGACAGGGACCGTGATGACTGCGTTAGACGAGTCTTTCTTGATCTGCGTGCCATTGACATAAACCTTGACCTTTGATCCAGCCGACACCTTGAAGCCGAGCTTCACAAAGGTAGCGTTGAGGACCAACAACTGAGCTGTGGTCTGAACCACTTGCGAGTATTGGGTGCCATTCTGGTCATTGTGCGAGACAAGCGACAAGTCACCATTATCAAGCCGGTAAAAACCGATGTAGTCGGAAGCTTGAGTTAGCAAGTTCGTACCCGTGAGGATAGTAGCAGCCGCTTCGGCCAAGCCGACGAACAACGTCGAGTTGCTAGCAACAGCCAAGTTGACGCGGCATTCAAAGTACACGTCGCCCTTCGAGTCAGTCGTTGCAGTTGGTAGAACGATGTTCTCAACCAATGCAGCAGTCGGGCCAGCGTGTACTTGGATGCCTTTGTAGTCTGCATCAGCAACAGCAGTCAACGAAGCGTGCCCGTCTGGTTCAGTGAGGGTCGTGAAGTTTTCGGAAGTGACACCAGTCGTGCCAGCTTCAGCACACCACCATTTGCCATCAGTCGAAAGGGATGCAGCTCCACCAGCAGTGGAAAGGGGGTCAGTGAAATCATCCGCACGAAGAACACCAAGTGCACGGTCGGCACTGTAGTTCTCAAGGGCTTGTGCCCATAAGGCGGGCGAGCGTTCCCGGCCAGCAGTCGTTGGGTCAATTCGTACAATTGGGTAGGACATGTTTGTTATCTCAAAAAAAAGGGTGAGGGGTTTAGTTAAAATTTGCCCCCGGCGAACCGGGGGGCTTTATCATCTTCTACGTTCAGCTTAGCTGAGGAATTCAGCGGCAGTCGAGTAGCAGGTCAAGTTCTTTTCACGGTTGATGCAAGCCAACTGAGCGTACACTTCTCGCCACATCTTCACCTGTCCGGGGACGTTAGGATCTTTGATGGGTTCCGACAAGTTGAAGTTGTAATGGGAATGAATCCACAACTTCAGGGTGTTCAAGTCCAAGGCGTAGACAAGGCTGGAAGCAGCGTCGTAAGCAGCGGAGCTTGGATCGGATTGGGCGTGAAGGATTTTAACGGGAGTTGATCGAAAGTTGATCGCTCCACGCCATACACCTAAATCGCTTTTGGGATCATCGTTCGCAGCAACTTGTAACTCTTCCCATGCAAGGAAGGTTGGGACGTTGCAGAGAACCACGCGGTTCGGGCTGGACGAGTCAATTGTACGTGCCCCTTCAGGAACGTAATACTTGGCCGAGTGGTAGAAGTTCGAGATTTTCTTGAACAAGTCGTCATCAGACAACTTGGTGAAACCACAAACTGCATTGTCAAAGCGAGGAACTGTGGCCACGGTTGGGCCAGTGTATTCTTTCGCTGCGACGGTTCCGCCACCATTGAGTTGCAAGTCAGTTGCGGACGTGTTCGCTGGGAACCAATCCTTCAAGCCCAAGATGTCATTCTTGGTTGGATGAGTCGAGCTGTTGGACAGTTCAACTTCCAAGTTGCGTCGGAACTCACTATCGTGCTCAACTTTACGTTGGGCGACTACGTCGATGATGTCATCGGCACTGCCCACGTTGTTGAAAGCTTCTTCGTCAGCAAAGTAAGCCAACGACGTTCGTTTCTTTGCCCATGCGAGCTGCACACTGTTGGCAGTCTTGGGGATTGCAACTTGAATTGGGTCACCCACTTCTACGGTTTCGTAGGAGCTAGCCGCTTCAGTTGCAAGCTGGTAACGAATCGCAGGAGTTGAACGAAGAACTTCTCGTTCAATCAACATGTTGAAGAGGGGATAATCTGCCAAGGGTTCAGTGAGGGAAACGTATCCGCCACGTTTGTACTCAGAAGTACGGGTCCAGGCAGCCAGGTCGAATAGTTGGTCAACAGCAATAGCCATTTAAATTGTGCTCCAATAAGAGGGGGGTGATTTGCTATCCCCATATTAGACAACCATTATAACCTAGTCAACCTTATCAACCAGAATTTTTATAATTATTTTCTATGTGGTCTTCGTGGCACGGGCAGGGATCGACTCCAGCCTTCAAGCATAAACCACAAACACTCTGTATTTGCCCACACTTGACGCACATAATGATAAACGAACCAGCCCCATGTTGGGGTTGATTCGTTTGTGAAAAATTTAAATTGTCACCGAAGTCAAAAGACACTACCGGGCCAAGATCGCTCTGGCTCCATCTAAGTATTCAGTGTCCTGCATCAAAGATCCACCGGCACCTGCTGATCCGACACTGCGTCGGGTGGCTGGTGCTACACCGGCAGGTGCTTGAGGCGGTAGTCCAGCTACCGTTTGTGCAGGGGCAGCGGGTGCTGATGGAATGGAGCCGTCCACCATCAGAATTGCTGCGTCCATTACTTGCTCAATGGGAAGAACCTTCCCATAACTTTGCATACCACGAATAAGATTACCCGCAGTCTGCATGATTTGTTCAGCCGCAAGAGTCTGAACCATTGTGCGTGACGTTCCTACGCCATACTTTGCTGAAGCCAAACCATCAAGGTGACTAACTGCCCGTTGGGAAACTTCTGCTTCTTGGGCTTGGTTAGCTTGTCGTTGACTTTGTTGAAACTGAGCTTGCTGGCTTGCAACGGCAGCTTGAGCTGCCATTGATTGAGCATTCGCAGCTTGGATTGCTTGTTGACTTCGTTGCCCGAGAGCTTGAAAAGCCTTAGCAATTTCTGGGGATACATCTGAGCCGAGGTCAATGTCGTCGTACTTGAATTCACTGGGTGCTTGCTGTTGCACGGGTGCTTGCTGTTGCACTTGTTGCTGCTGCACGTGTTGTTGCTGTTGCTGGTTCATGCCAGCCCGAGCCATCAATTCCAAGGCAGGTTGCAACGCGGCAGCCGTGGCTGCTGCATCTGTTCCTGCCACACCAAACTGTGCACCAAGCTCAAGGATTCCATCAGGTTTTGCAGCTTCAGGTGTGTCAGCACCAGGCTCAACAGAGTTGGGGCCAATGATGTCAGCAAGGGTTGGGGGTGCTCCACCAAGTGGGGCAGCATTCGTTACGTTTGGGATGTCAAACTGTGGCATGAGGTGTCCTCATTGAAAGGTTGCGTGTAGTGAAAAACGAAAATGGTTTAGTGAAGGACGATGCAGCTTGCAAGGGCTATGTCGGTGCCCCCTGCTAACGTGCCATCGCCAGCGGCGGCAGATCCATTGCCTTTGATCTTGCGAATACGCAGATCAAGTCTCCAGGGTAGGTTGCCAGCAATGACAGTGAACAGCCGTTCGTTGCCTTCAACGTCAACAACGGTGAGACCACCTGCTGCGTTGCAGATAATGCCAGTGGGCGAGCCGGGGATGTCCGTATCATAGGCGATGTCCGCAGTGGCTACTAACGTGGGGACATTTTTAAGGAAGCTCATGGGTTTTTCTCGGGGTGTAGGATTTCAGGGATTGCAAGTTGTTCGTCTTGTAAACAACCCGGTTGTTCTCAACCACAAAGTAGGACGGGAGTTTGGTTATTCCATACGCCTTGGCAAAATCTTTATGGTCGTCATAGTTTATAAACATTATGACATACCTGCCAGATTTATGCAAGCGTTTCAGCTCTGGTTTATTCTTAGTGCACCAGTGGCACCACGGTGCACCCCACACCACAACTTGGATCGGAGGCAGAGCCTCTGCACGGGGGGCAGTATCTGTTTGACTGTCGCTCCCCCCTTGCGCAAAGGACTTTTTACCTTCTAGCAGCTCGGCGGCGAGCACGGCGAGAACCAGTAACAAGCAGCTTATCTTCAAGTATCGCATTGAAATTGCTTTTCTTTGAAAAGAGACCTAGGATAGTTTTGAACAGTATATCACTGCCACCGAGCTGGGCACCACCAAAGGCAGCAAAAGCAGCCATGGCAACCTTCATTATATCAGAGAAGTCACCTTCACCTGCAAATAATTTCTGAAGAGATCCAAGTGCTGCAGTAATAGGGTTCTCTTCACCGACTGCCGCGTCGGGTGGAGTCACGGCAATCGGGGGTGAGAATACTGGGGGTGTAGCGGTGCCGGGCGATATGGGTAACGGTGCTGTATCAGGCACGTCTGGCGTTGGGAACACAATACCCTCTGGCAGTGGTGCCTGTTTACCTAGTGGTGGTGCAGTGCCCTGAACGTATGGTTCAGTGTCGCCACCTTCCTTGCGGTCGAAGAAGCGTCCTGCTGCTTCTTGGGTCAGCTCAACGTCTGCTGTTTGCAGTCCTGAATTCTCCGTGGCAATGTAAGTCCCGATGGAGCCAGCCCAGAGACCAGCGATAACGAAACAAAATAACATCATGAACTGTGGGCCTCGATTTGGTTTACTCATCTTTTTCCAGCATCTTTCGGATTAGTTTTAAGTCCCGGCGAACTTCGTCACGGAACAAGGTGAAATGGGTTTCTAGTTTAACGAACTGCACCGGGGTCACTTGCGAACACAACTTTAGTATTAACGTGGTGATGGGAATTGATGCAGCTAAAAGTGCGAGTGCTACGGGTGTGGTCACTAACGCCACCTGCGAAACACACGCCTGCAGCGGGTCTTCTTACGGACTCGCTTGCGATCATGTTCTATGCGTACCTCAAGGGTTGCGGCTATCGCTAGGGGTACGGTCGTTGATTCCTTCTTGGACTTTTCCTCTAGCAGGGGACGAATTTCCTCTAGTGGTGGTTGGATATTATACTTCTCCCAGATGAATGGCAACCACTCAGCATAAGGCTCTGGAGTAATGATCAGAGTCTCGGGGGGTCCAGCAGGAACTGGGTCTTGGTAAGAGGGGAATGAAGATTTAAAACTGGACGGCTTCGTCTCTTGGACGTACTTGGATAGGAAGTTGATCATGTCTGGACCGGATGAACTCTGGCCAAACCGTCGTGCGTATCTAGTGATGACACCGACAAGGTTTCCATACTGATCGAAGGTGGCTCCACCGGACATACCGGGGATGGGCCTGCATGTGTAGGTCATAACGTCAGTGCCTAAGCTTCGTAGCTCGCCGGTCTGCCATTCAAGCGTACCAGTCAAGCCGGGGTAGCCCGCATTCGTAATGCATCCCGTATCTCTCCAGTTGGGTAGGGTTACAGGTACAGGTCTTAGTCCTTTAGGTCGTGGGCATAGCACAAGAGCAATGTCAAAGCCATTCTTGCCTACCTCGACAACTATGCCGTGTAGCTTCTCGCCAGTGGATGTGAAGTGGATGTAAACATTGTTGCCAGCTTTATGTACCACGTGTTGGCAGGTTAGCAAGAGGGCGTGTGTGTCGCTAACGGCAACGAGTGTGGCACTGCCACCACTCCTGCCCGATATCACTTGGCAGATCGAGTCATACGGGTACGCTGCAAAGGCACTGGCACAAATGTAGAGGGACAATACAGCCGAGAGAAAAAAGCGTTTCATTATTTAATCCTGATTCGGGGTTTGCATATTCCCTTTCTCTTTAAGCGACGAGCTAAAGAGTTGGGAGACTGTGCACTGGAGTTGTTAATGTGTGTGACACCAATCTGTGTCAAGGCGTGGGCCACAAGCTCACTGCAAAATAATTTGTCAAGGTTCTGTTGTCGCGTGCACGACTTGATGATGCGAAGCAGGAAACCCCCACTGCGTGCGGCACCAAGGTAATCATACTTCACGCCTAGCTGGTCCAACAACACTAAGTTTAGTTTGACCCCAGACGTCTTGAGGATTCTATCTTGTAAAGGATACCTCCAGACCTTCCCTGGTCTGGTCAGTAGGTGCTTAATCTTATGTGCTTGAACACCACTGATTGGTTTCCTTAAGATTGCGCATGGGTCATCATTGAGCGACGTGCTTTCAAATAGGTATCGTTCACCACGGTATGTTGAGACTATGCCAATGTGTGAGAGCCCCCAACGTGGTACACCATAGGTGCCTACGTTGATAGCGTCACTGACGAAGCCTTGACCGCTGAATCCTACAACGTCGCCATCAGCCAGGCCATCTAATCTAAACATTTGTTGCTCATAGTCCATTACTCAATAGTACCACACAAAATGCTAGTCATCAAGGCGATTGTGCAGAGTTGCTAGATAATCAGCATAAGCTAGCTGCCAACTGATGAAGTTTTTAAGCTCATCGTGATGACTGTAGCCAGGATCGAACTTTTCCACAGCTTCCAGCAGGTAGGGGACGAGCACCAGCCAGTCCCGCATCAGGATCTCTCGCCCCCGGTCGGGGGTGCCCTTATCCACGTGGTACTCAAGCCCATTCATGGCAGCGACTGCTTCATCCAGCATGAACAGGGGTTCCTTGTTCCACCACCTCTGCGATGCTATCACGTACTCTTTGTAAGTGTCGCTTCGGTGCTTCTGTGGTATCAGGGTGGCTACCTGCTTCAGTGTCACGTTGGGTTCTGGCAACATGATAGCATATCCACTCAGGACATAAAAGCCGTTGCCTTGTCTGCCAAAAATCCTACTAGCTTCTGACCTGAATGCCGCATTGACGTGATGCGTCAGCTCATGTGCCCAGTTGCCGGGGTCAGATTCATTCCGCATCTGATGGGGGCCGACTGCCATCGACTCCAGGTCATCCAGAACTCTTCCAAACCCCGTCGTCTGTGGATTCGGGTAGAGGTACTTCGTTAATCCCGCTTGATCGAAGGATTGAGCCAGAGTTGGGGAGAGGAGGGCAGCACTCATCACAAAAGCAAGCAGTGTCGTGCAGAATGGATATGGTTTCATTGTCATCTTTCTTATAGGTTGCAGGGGGTGCATCTTCATGCGTGATAGCCTCTTCGGCCACGGGGTGTCGGGCAATGATGGCTTTAGCCAATTCATTTTGTACTTGCACAAATCCTATTGTGCCTGGGGGTCTGTCGTCGACCATCATGCCGCGTATCTGTGCATCCCGTAGGACGTGCAGACCAGCCATGGCTTTGGCTAGGTGGCTAAGGCCAGACTCTGCATCTGTGTCCTCGCCCTCCCACCAGGCGGCAAGGTGTCGCAGTGCTGCGTCATAGTAGACACTCGACCGCACACCAACATTTCTCCAGTTGTGTCGACCGTACTTCCTTGCACCTTCAAATACTGCCAGCCCAATCTCTCCTATGACTGGTGCCGAGAGTGTGGACCAGGGAACTTTACTTATTCCAACTGCGTCCTTGGGATTGCTTGACTTCTCGTTGTTTGGCTTCTCGTTGTTTGGCACTGAGTTGTTTTTCCTTCCAAAGTTTTAGCTCTCGTTTAACTTGGAACATGCCATTGCTGGCGTGCATCTGTGCGTTATTCCAGAGCTGCGGGTAGGTGATGGTGAAGCCACCAGCCTTTGCGAACTTATGAATGTTGACGTCGTAGTCATCAATGAGCACGGCATCGGGGTTAGCAAGAAGCGACAAGTGGCTTCCGACGACAATACGAATGGGATCTAGCACGAAGGGTTGCAGGTACTTGTCAATCCAAATCTTCTTCCCCGAGCATCCGTACGGGTTATTGCTTGGGGATGTCATGATGACGAATTCGTCAGTCTTCTCGATCTCAAGCAGAAGTTCCTTGGCCCACGGGTAGGGTAAGACTTGTTCCTTGTAAAAGTCATCCCCTGCCAAGTGGATCTTATCCCAGAACTGATCGGCTGTTAGGCCCCAGTCCTTGAAGAAGTCCCATTTTTCTATCTTGGTTGCCCACTTCCCATGAATTGAGGCAGCAGCCCCCGTGAAGTCAGCAAACACACCATCTAAATCGGCTATAATCATAGCTTACCTTTCGTTAGGGTGACAAAGGTTGCCCGTCGTACAGGTTACGAACTCAGTCCTGCATCGAGCAAGTGGTGGAGCATGGACCGACCTTCAATGATAGGAATAGTAAGGTGCAAAAATGTACCATCTTGTTCCACAACCTGGATACCGTAACCGTGAGCCCAGTTGCTCACACGTGTGTCGCCATACAATGGGTGAAGCTGGCTGAGACAACCAACACTCCATGCACCAACCACACCATCAATAGTTTCTTTGACATGTGAGCTGATGCGGTGAGTGTGACCAAATACTACGTTGGCTCCGAGGTCGTCCAGACTCTGTTTTGCAGCTTGGACCCCTGTTCGTGTGCCGTGCATGAACAAACATTTTCCTAATCGTATGGTCCCTTTCTTGTTCAATCCGTGATAGCATTTCCCACGATCAACCCAAGTTATGCCACGCCTCTCAAGATTAAGGACTGC
>Ga0075119_1001212_pt1 | contig 12797 bp, 11 predicted proteins | sample AntAceMetag02UK9_FD_69791 | JGI IMG/M metagenome (GOLD analysis project Ga0075119, IMG submission 69791) | Saline lake microbial communities from Ace Lake, Antarctica - Antarctic Ace Lake Metagenome 02UK9 | ecosystem: Environmental > Aquatic > Non-marine Saline and Alkaline > Saline | place... | reverse complement strand
CGTTGAACCGAGATGAGAAAATAGAACTCCTTGAGCTGCTTGAAGAAAGAAAGCGCAGGGAAGTGGCGGAGAAAATCGACTGCTCCCAAATGTCTCGAGATGAGAGTAATGAATTCTATACCTCAATCAAAGGTAATATTCACGCTGAGAGAAAACTTTGCCGTACTGATTTGTTTTACCTTCTCGCCTGTGGCCTTGATCGAAAAGATGCCAACAGTGATTGGGTTTATGATCGGTGCCGAGAAGTTCAGGCCGCTCCCGATGGCTTCTTAGATCTTTGGGCTAGAGAGCATTATAAACAGAATCTTTTAACCGAGGATATTTTTACCCCCGATGGATGGCGCAAGTTTGGAGATTTAAGAGTCGGGGATTATGTTTTCTCCCCGCAAGGGAAGCCGGTCGAAGTACTAGCAATGACCCCGATTAAGACCGACCCAGAACAATACAGTATTAACTTCAAAACGTTTCAAAACGATATCTCAGAAGAGATCGTCACCGGATCTGAGCATCGATGGAAGGTTAACCGGCGGGTGGTTGAAAATGGGAAAGAAAAATGGGGCTCAGAGATAGTCAACACTAAGAGAATTTTTGAACTCACATCGCAGCAAAAAAGAAACAAAAAGAAAAGATGGCTACGTGTTTTAAAAGCTTCCGCCTTAGAATTCCCGGAGAAGGAATTCCTAGTGGAACCCTACATTCTTGGGGCATGGCTTGGGGATGGCTCATGTGGATCGTCTGTAATAACTAACGGGAATGATGAAATCATATTAAAACTGAAAGGGAAAACCTCCACTAAAGAAACTCTTAGTAATACCAAAAAAACTACCGTTCCCGGTTTAATAACCAAACTAAAGGAGCTTGGATTGGGGGCTGTCAGTAGCTCGACAAAATTTATCCCTGAAAGCTATTTTCTTGGCTCAATTCATCAACGGTTTCACCTTTTAAATGGGTTAATGGACACGGATGGTGGTCTTGACAAAAAAGGCCGTGCCCGCTTTGTTTCTACCTCAGAGGAATTAGCTAGCGGGGTGGAGAGGCTTTTATGGTCTTTAGGATATATCGCTCATAAATATAATTTTACCGCACCGGATAATGGGCCTTCAAAGGATTCTTGGGTTGTTTCATTTAATCCAACAAAAGAGAGTTTTTCCGCCTCTCACCACAAAGAAAAAATTCGAGAAAGGAAGTTTGACCTAGATCACTGGTATATCAAAGACGTGAATCGGGTTAAGAGCAAGCCCGCTAGGTGTATCCAGGTTGAAGGGGGCATGTATCTAATTGGGAGGAATAATATCCCAACCTGTAATTCTACAATCATAACCTTTGCGCTCTCTATTCAGAATATTCTAAAGGATCCTGATAATACTCTGATTGGGATTTTCAGCCATACCCGTCCGATCGCCAAAGCATTCCTTGAGCAAATCAAGAGGGAGCTTGAATCAAACGAATATCTTAAGAAGTTATTCCCTGACATTCTTTACGAGAATCCGAGAGCTGAGGCTACAAAGTGGTCTCTTGATAGTGGAATCATCGTGAAAAGAAAGAGCAATCCCAAAGAGGCAACGGTTGAGGCATGGGGCCTAGTTGATGGGCAGCCTACCTCTAAACACTTCACCGTTTTGGTTTATGATGATGTTGTGACAAGAGAGTCAGTTACGACTTCGGATCAAATTAAGAAGGTAACAGGTGCTTGGGAATTATCACTCAATCTCGGCGCTCAGGGTGGGAAGAAGCGCTATGTAGGAACTCGATACCATTTTAACGATACCTATCAGACCATGATGGACCGGGGCTCAGTGATCCCAAGGATTAAGCCTGCTACCGAGAGCGGAAAGATCGACGGTATACCCGTTTTCCTTAAGGCTGATGATCTTTCTGAGAAGAGAAGGGATATGGGGCCATATACTTTCTCATGTCAAATGCTTCAAGATCCAGTAGCCGATAGGGCTATGAGTTTTAATAAGGATTGGCTTAAATTCTATGATTCCATAGGGGATACGAAGAAGTGGAATAAGTATCTTATAGTGGATCCCGCTTCCTCAAAGAAGTCTACAAGTGATTACACGGTCATGATGGTGATTGGGCTTTCGCCGGATCAAAACTATTACTTGCTTGACGCGATTCGTGATCGGTTGAATCTTACGCAGCGAGCAGCGAAATTGTTTGAAATGCATCGGAATCATAACCCAAGGGGGGTGGGCTATGAGCGGTACGGTTTACAGGCCGATGTTGAGCATATGAAGTATGTAATGGAGCAAAAAAACTACCGATTCAACATTACTGAACTTGGCGGAGCGATGCCCAAAGAGGACCGAATCAAAAAGCTTATTCCAGTGTTTGAGCAGGGGCGGTTTTGGATGCCAAAAAGGCTCTCTTTTATCGATTCTGAGGGGGTACCCCGTGATTTCGTCCAACTATTTATTGATGAGGAATACACCGCATTCCCCGTTTGCGTTCACGATGACATGCTTGATGATACGGCCAGGATATTAGACCCAACTCTCAACGCTGAATTCCCTAGGCAGGTTGAAACAAATCTAAAAACATATGAGCCAATAAGCACCGGATCCTCGGGTTGGATGGGCTAGTGGCCTTTAACTTTTCTAAAGTTATCCTTTAACTATCCTAAAGTTTTCTAATTTCGATTATAAGGATGTGGCAAACAATTCTTATAATTCAGAAGAGAAATCTGATTCCAAGCGCAGTGGAAAAGTCATTGCAGAAGCCCTCGAGCGTTTCAAGTTAACTGAAGAGGCGGAGTCGGATATTCGGCGCAGAGCCCTTGAAGATCTTCAATTTAGATCCGGCGAGCAATGGCCCACTGAAGTTAAAGCATCTCGCTCTCTTGATGGCCGTCCATGCCTTGTTATTAATCGAATTCCTCAATTTATTAATCAGATCACAAACGACCAAAGACAAAATAGGCCAGCCATCAGAGTCCATCCCGTTGATAGTATGGGTGATGTGGGAACTGGAAAAACAATCCAGGGGCTTATCCGGCATATTGAATACAACTCCAATGCTGATGTGGCCTATGACACCGCTTTCGAATCTGCCGTAACTGGGGGCTTTGGATACTTTAGAGTGGTCACTGACTTTGTTGACCCAGAGGGTTTTGATCAAGAGATTTTAATTAAGAGAGTTAGAAACCCATTCTCGGTTTTCTATGATCCCTATGCTTCTGAGCCTGATGGGTCGGACGCTAACTTTGCTTTTATTGTTGATGACTTAAGTGCCGATGAATACAAAATGAAATATCCCGATTCTGATTTAGCATCAGGAGATATTTGGGAAGCCACTGGGAATACTGCCCCTGATTGGGTGGGGGAAAAGTTCGCGAGAGTGGCGGAGTATTTCTATAAAGAGACAAAGGAAGTTGAGCTCCTTCTTTTATCAGATGGTGCTGTCATTGAGAAAGGCAAGCTCGATGAATACGCCCAAAAGGTTCTAGCAGAGCAAGGCCCGATTGATATCACAATAGTCAAAGAGCGGGTTTCTCAAGTTCCGGTCGTAAAATGGTGCAAGATCAATGGCTGCGAGATCCTTGAAGAGACAACATGGCCCGGGAAGTATATTCCAATCATTCCGGTTTACGGCTCTGAGCTTTACATAGAAGGAAAGAAAACTCTTGAAGGGATCGTTCGAAATGCGATGGATTCCCAGAGGATGTATAATTACTGGGCATCGGCTGAGACTGAGGCTATCGCCCTTGCTCCCCGAACTCCCTTCATTGTGGCAGAGGGCCAAATTGAGGGATACGAGCAGGAGTGGCGAACGGCTAACACTCGGAATCATTCTTACCTTCCTTATAAGCCAACAACTTTAGATGGAAATCCATCTCCGCCTCCTCAAAGGAATTCGTTTGAGCCCGCCGTTCAAGCGATCACGCAAGCAAGGATGCTTGCATCGGAGGATTTGAAATCAACCACTGGGATTTATGATGCCTCTTTAGGTGCTCAATCAAATGAGACAAGCGGGATCGCTATTCAGCGCCGAAACGTTCAGGCCCAGACATCAAACTTTCACTTCATTGATAATCTTACCCGCTCTTTACGCCATGCCGGTCGGGTATTAGTTGATCTCATTCCAAAGATTTACGATACCGAACGCGCCGCTAGAATTATCGGGGATGATGGCGAGCAAAAGATTGTTACGGTCAATGGACCCACTGAAGACAACGGAAAACCCGTCTTATATCAACTTGATGCCGGTAAATATGATGTAACTATCGATGCTGGGCCAAGCTTTGCTTCTAAAAGACAAGAAGCTTCCCAATCAATGCTTGAGCTCTCCAAATCCGCCCCTGCTCTCATGAGTGTTGCTCCCGATCTCATCGTAAAAAATCTTGATTTCCAGGGCGCTCAAGAGCTTGCTGAGAGATTAAAGAAAACCGTACCTCCTGAATTATTAGAAGATAAGGACGGCGGCGGCAAAGGAGAAGTACCTCCTGAGATGCAGGCTCAAATGGAGCAAATGACTAAAATGGTTGAGGGTCTCACTGAGCAACTTAACGATGCTCAGAACAAGATTGATAATAAGACCATCGAGCTTGAATCTAAAGAGCGCATTGAGATGAAAAAGCTTGAGGTTGAGCTTGAGATCCAATCAGCAAAGCTCGATGCGCAAAATTCCCTATCAATCCTAAGCTCTGAGATTAATCAAATTAACGAGCGCATGTCTTACCTAAGACCTGATGAGCAGTTTCAAATGGAGGAGCAAGAGCCTCCCCAAGAGCAAGATTTACAATCTCCGATGGATGGCGGCCAACCCGCTGAACCCATTGGAGTTGAGCAAGAACCTACTGGCGGGGAATCACCAGGTCAATCCATGGAGGAGGAATTCATCCCATGAGTATCGAGATAACCACAACCTCGGGAGCTGAACTTTCAGAGCCAGAGGACCAAGAGAAACCCGCGCCGGCAGTTGAAGAAACTACTGAGCAAAAAGAATCCAAGGAATCGGGATCCGAGGAAAAAGAGGAAGAAGAAGAAGAAAAGTCAGGCGGGGAGTCCGAAGAAAAGGAAGCCAAGTCTGATGATTCAGAGGATGAAAACGAAGAGAAGGAAAAACCCAAGAAAAAGGGTGGATTCCAGAGAAAGATAGATAAACTTACCGCTCGAGTATCGGACCGCGAGAAAGAGCTGGGCTATTGGAAAGACTTGGCGCTCAAAGAGAAAAGCGCTGTGGACGATATCCAAGAGCCTGAGTATTCAGAGACTACTCTAATCAATGAGAGGCCAGATCCAGACGACTTCGAAAATCATAGTGATTATATCGAAGCTTTGACAGATTTTAAGGTTAATCAAATTGAGATAACCCGTAAGGAAAAGGAATTAAAAAGCCAAATCCAAAACGAGCAAGAGAAAATAGTATCTGACTATTCTGAGAGAGTAAAAATCTTTTCTGACAAAACCGAAGACTTTGATGAGGTGCTGGAGAGCACAGACGAAATTTTGATGTCTCCAACAATTCAGCAAGTGATTCTTTCATCCGAAAACGGCCCAGAATTAATTTATGAGCTCTGCAAAGACCGCGAAGAATATGCGAGAATTTGCAAGCTACATCCTATCCAAGCGGCTCAGGCTCTTGGAAGGTTTGAAGCCAAGCTATCTTCTCCCTCCTCAACCGAAACCAAGCATGAAAAAAAACTAACCAAAGCTCCTTCGCCAATTAAGCCGGTTGGGTCTAAAGGGGGTCCGGTGGGTAAATCCATTTATGATCCCAGTTTATCCCAGAAGGAATACGAGGCGATAAGAGCTAAACAGCGTTCAGCATGAGCGCAAAGGAGATAGTAAGTGTCTAACTCACTATTAAATATTTCAATGATCACGAAAGAGTCATTGATGGAGCTGAAAAATCAGCTCTCGTTCGCAGCCGGGGTTAATCGCCAATACGACGATAAATTCTCAAAAGATGGTGCCAAAATTGGAAGCGTCATTAATATCCGCAAACCCGTCCGTTATGAAGTAACTGATGGTCAAGCGCTGAGTTTGCAAAATGTTGCTGACCAATCCGAAGCTTTGACTTTGGATTCTCAGAAGCATGTTGCATTTCAATTCTCAAGCAAAGACTTAGCTTTGTCTGTGGATGAATTCAGAGAGCGATACATTACTCCAGCCATTACGGCTCTTGCCAACAAGATCGACTCTTCTGGTTGTAACTTGTATCAAGATGTTTGGAATAGCGTTGGAACTCCCGCAACTGCTCCGACAACTCTTGAGCCTGCTCTGCAAGCCGGACAAAAGCTTGATGAGAATGGCGCCCCAGTTGATGACAAAAGATGCCTCGTTTTGGCCCCTCGCTCTCAAACTGCTTTCGTAAAATCAGGACTTTCTCTTTTTAATGATGCCAATCAGTTGGCCAGTCAGTATAAAAAGGGACGAATGGGCGAAGCGGCTGGCTTCATGTGGAAAATGGATCAAAATGTTGCAACTCACGTTTCTGGCGATGTTGCGGGAACTCCTTTGATCGATACTACTGTTACGGCTGACGGAACTGCTACTTTGCACCTTGATGGAATCACAGGAACAATCGCTAAGGTTTATTCCAAGGGTGATGTAATTGAGATTGCTGGTGTTTACGCCGTTAATCCTCAGTCAAAGCAGAGCACTGGTAGCCTTAAGCAGTTTGTTGTTACGGCTGATACCGGAACTTCAACTTCTGGTGAAATTGCTTCCCTTCCAATTAGTCCAGCAATCCAATTGAGCGGCCCTTACCAGAACGTAAGTGCTTACCCGATTGATGGTGCTGCGGTTACATTGTTTGGGCATGCAACTAACTATGCGACTAAATCATCCCCTGCAAACATGGCGTTTCACCGCGATGCATTTGCTTTGGGAATGGCTGACCTTGCATTACCGGGCGGAGTAGACATGGCTTCCCGCGCTAGCGACAAAGAATCAGGTCTCTCAATTAGAATAGTTCGGGCATATGACATCAATAATGATGTTTTTCCTTGCCGGATCGATGTTCTATACGGTTGGAAATCTGTTTACCCTGAGCTCGCATGCCGGATCATGGGATAATTTGAAAGGAATATGAAAAATGCAAACTGAAACAACGTCAAATCTAATAGAAGAAGCAAGTAGCCCAGATGGGATTCGTTATGGCCAAGCCGCAACGTCTCTCGTTGGATTCTACGGTGCCGCTCCAGTGGTTCAGCGATCGGCTGCAATCCAAGGTGCGATTACTGATAGTTCCGGTGGGACCGCTAACCTGGACACTGGGGTGGCTGCTTTAACCGGGTCTTATAATAGCGCGATTCTTTCTAATGCTCTTGCAACTGCACTAGCTCAAGTGGAAGAAATCCGGGCATCTCTCGTTGCGATGGGCCTCCTAAAGGGCTCTGCTTAATAATGAAAATATTCGTCGCCATTCCAGTCTATGATGCAAAGCTCCCGGTTCAAGTGGTTAACTGCTTGATACAGGAAACCCTTGCAGCACAGGTGCTTGGCGACGAGTTGCAATTTGTGTTTCTCCCCTCATGTGGGGTTCCCGCTGCGGGGAGAAACCAACTTGCTGATGATTTTTTAAATTCTAACTGCGACCGCCTCGTATTCCTTGATGCTGATGTCACTTTCCAACTTGGCGCATTACTTAAGATTGCAAGAGCTGAAGAGGATTTGATAGGCGGGGCTTACCGATTCAAAACCAAAGATGTAAACTATCCAGTTTTATGGATTGATAACAAAGAGCTGATGGCAAATGAGAATGGGCTGCTTGAGGTAAGGGCTTTGCCTACTGGATTTATGAGTATTAGCCGCAAGGTATTCGAAGACCTCAAAGAGAAGAAGCCGCGAGCTCATACCCATTTAGGAAGAACGCTAGAATGTTTCTTTCATTACCCGTTCAAAGAGGGACATCTCTTTAGCGAGGACACCGCTTTTTGTGATGATTGGCGCGAAATCGGCGGCCAAGTATTTTTAGATCCTGAACTAGAATTAACTCATTGGGATTTCAATAACCCCTACAAGGGACATATTGGAAATTGGCTAAAAGAAATTAACGGGATTCAACCCGTTTCAGAGGGAGATGAATAATCATGGGTTTTCCAAGATGGCGATACCATTCAAATGAATCAGCGGGAAGAATTGTTAGAAGTGCCGAAGAAGATAAGGCTTTAGGGCCAGGATGGGTTGACTCGCCGTCTGAGATCAAAAAGGTCATAGAAGAGGAAAAGCCTGAGATCAAAAAAGAGGCTGAGGTTAAAGAAGTAAAAGAAGTTAAGGAAATTAAGAAAGCCGCGCCAAAAGCAAAGAAGAAGGCAAAGAAGAAGTCCGTTAAATGACCGGACGCGACTTGATCACCGCTTCTTTGAGGTTAATCGGTGCTGTTGCTCCCGGCGAGAGTGTGCCGGCTGCCGAAGTAACTGATGGGCTTGCCGCCATAAATAGAATGATATCCAGTTGGAGTAATGAAAGATTAATAATATTTGCCATCAGCCGGGAGGAGTTTTCTTTAACTCCCGGGACTCAAACGTACACCATGGGGAGTGGAGCAACTTTCAATACATCTCGACCGCAACGCATTGAGCGAGCATCAATTGAATTGCAAACCACTTCCCCGGTGAGCGAACATTTAATGGCGATCCTCACAGAGGACGAATGGGCGGAGATTGTAGTTAAAGGAACCTCAAGCGAAATCCCGTTAGCTCTTTATCCTGAGGGAACCTATCCAAACGAGACGCTTAACGTATACCCGATTCCAGATACAGCGCATAAAATTGTTTTGTATTCTTGGAAGCCAATTACTGCAATTGCAAGCTTGGCCGCTGAGATTGCTTATCCTCCAGGATATGAAGAGGCTTTGATTTATAATGGATCTGTGAGGCTTGCCCCTGAATATGGAAAATCAATCCCGGTTGAAGTGGCTGCGATAGCTCAAGAGTCAAAGGGCTACATCAAGAGAGTTAATTTTAGACCCGATTATCTAAAAGTAGATAACGCTTTGTTGGGTAATGAGCAGCCATGGGATTGGCGAACGGGCGGCAATCGGTGAGGTTTCCCGGATTCATAGGACCGAGTTATACTCTCCAATCGGTCAATGTTGACGCGCAAAGATGCGTGAACTTATTTCCTGAAATGAATAAATTAGGGACCGGAAAAGAGGGAGAGGTTGGATTCTTGGCTTCTACCCCCGGGCTTCGGGCTCTTTTAACTTTGGATACTTTCCCAGTAAGGGGTCTTTGGAGAGCATCAAACGGCGAATTATACGCGGTTGGCGGAAATATACTTTATAAGATTTCTTCTTTGTGGGTCGCTACAAGCATTGGAACTCTCACAACGACCACCGGGCCAGTATCACTTGCTGACAACGGCCTTCAACTTATAGTGGTGGATGGCACGAATGGCTATAGTTGGATTATGGCGAGCGAAACCTTTGCTCAAATCACCGATGTGGACTTTCTGCCAGCCGATCAAGTCACTTTCTTAGACGGATACTTTATTTTCAATAAGGCGGATTCTCAAACCTTTTTTATCTCAGAATTAAACTCAGTTGATTTTGACGCGCTTGATATTGCCGTTTCAGAAGGAAGCCCGGATAATTTAGTTGGGTTAATTGGGAACAATCAAAACTTGTATCTCTTTGGAACTCAGAGCACTGAGGTTTATTATAATAGTGGAAATGCTGATTTTCCTTTTGAGAGGATTCAAGGGGCGGTCCTATCGGTGGGGTGCGCGGCCAATTTCTCAATCGCAAAGCTTTTAAATACTGTTTATTGGGTTGGTGGAGATGATACCGGCCAAGGAATCATTTATAGGATGCAAGGCTATCAGCCTGAAAGAATAAGCACCTCAGCCATTGAGAGTGTTATTCGTGGATTAAGTGCATCTAATCGGGCTCTAATTAGGGCTTGGACTTATCAGCAAGGGGGCCATGCTTTTTATTGCGTAAATCTCCCCGGAACCGATAGCACATGGGTATTTGATGCTACTACAGGATTCTGGCATGAGAGAGCCTACCGAGCGGCTTTCGGTTTGGAGCGGCATCGGGTTGATTGCCATAGTTTGGGCCATGGTGAAAATGTTGGCGGAGATTATGAAAACGGGAAGCTTTACGCTCTCGATTCTTCGAAATACACTGATGATGGCACTTCCATTGTAAGGCTTCGCACCTCTCCCCATATGTCAAAGGGGCTTCTTAGGCATTTTCACACAAAATTTCAATTAGACATAGAGGTAGGGGTTGGCCTTGATGGCACGGCTCAAGGGACTGACCCAAAGGTGATGCTTCAATGGAGCGATGATGGCGGCCATTCGTGGTCTAATGAGCATTGGCGAGGTATCGGCAAAATAGGTGAAACCCGAACTCGAGTTATTTGGAGGCGGCTTGGATCCTCTCGGGATCGCGTTTACCGAGTAATGATTTCGGATCCGGTTAAGGTCGCTTTGATCGGTGCTGATGTTGAGTTTATCCAGGGGGTAGTCTAGCGATGGCCGTACTTCCTCCCGTACCTTTTAGGCAGCCTCCAATGAATCCAGGAGGTTATTATACTCCTGCATGGGTTGATTGGCTGAATAAAGTTTTCGATCGAGTTGGCGGCCATGAAGCATCAACAAATGCAGAGCTTGACGCAAAATTCCCAGTTACCCCCGCAAACCTTTCTACTCTCTCAATTGGGACATTTGTAGGTGATACTAGGATGCTCCATACTTTTAATGGTACTCTTTCTATTCCTCGGGGATATTTGAAGCTTGACGGCAGCCAAGTAAATGAAGCCAATTACAACGCAACTCATGGCGCCGGAACCTATGTAACTGATGCGGTTTCATCAAGCTCAATTTTAAATAAATACCTTCCCGCTATGAATGGGATTTATCCAGTAGGCGCAAACTCCACTTCTGAGGATGGGGCAACGGCAATTTCTACGGTTGGAAACACCGATCATGAGATTGATTTGGAGCATACCCATACTATTGGGGATCATGGCCATCAATGGCATAAATCAAACGGCGCGGCTGCAATTTCAGAGAGTTATAACTCATCGGGTGGGGGGATAACGCTTGCAACATATGATGGAACTCACGCTTCTCAAATAGAGGCAAATTCGGGCAGCACCGGCCTCAGAGATGATTTTTACACCTCAAAAGAATCACTCTCTCCTGCCAATGCCCTAACCCCCGCCACTGATGCTCAACCGGAATCGGTCGAATTTGTGTTTATAATGAGAGTAATATGATTGAAGCAATTCCAATCCCATTTGCCTCTGAAAGCGAAAAATCTCCCGCCGAGTTGCGAGATTCCATTCTTAGGCTTGAGTCAGTCATGATGCAAATGACAGATCATCAGATTGAGATTGAGACAAATCATTATTTTGCACCGGGAGTCTATATGAGGGAAATCATCATCCCAAAGGGCGCAACTCTAACGGGCAAGATCCATAAAACCGAGCACTTGAATATTTTAAGCAAGGGTGAGCTTTCGGTTCTAACTGAGGATGGCGTTAAGGTTCTGACCGCATCGACTGTGATTAAATCCAAGCCCGGAATAAAGCGGGTTGGCTATGCCCATGAAGAATCGGTATGGATCACGGTCCACCCAAATATTGAAAATATTGAAGATGTTGAGAAACTAGAAGAAATGCTAGTGGTTGAAAATTTTGATCAATTTGCTGAGTTTGAAGCTCAGAAGAAACTTGAAGGGGATAAGTAATGTCTTTTGTAGCAGTTGGAGTTGGCGTGGGTGCCAAGGTAATCAATGGAGTGATTCAAGGGAATGCAAACAAAAAGGCAGCCCAAACACAGGCCAATGCCGCCGACCGCGCAAATCAGATGCAATGGGATATGTTCCAAGAGCAGCAAGGCATTTATCAAAAGAATTACGATCAACAACGACTTGATGAGCAGCCATGGCGACAAGCCGGGCTAGGTGCCTTAGAAGATATGCGGGGAGGAGACTTTCAGCGAGATTTCACGGCTGAGGATTTCAAGCAAGATCCTGGATATGAATTCAGAATGAAGGAAGGGCAGAAAGCCTTAGAGCGATCGGCATCAGCAAGAGGCGGGATCCAAGGCGGTAGGGCAATGAAAGAACTTGCTCGTTATGGTCAGGGCTTTGCTTCGAATGAATATTCAAATGCTTACAATAGATTTAACTCCGATAGGGATCGACGATTTAACCGTCTTTCTAATATTGCAGGGATTGGGCAAAACTCGGCTGCGAGACTGGCAAGTGCAGGAAGTAACTATGCGGGAAGTATTGGCGGGGCAGCTGGTCGATATGCGACTGCATACGGTGAAAATACAATGGGAGCAGGAAATGCAAAGGCAGGAGCTCAGGTAGCTAACGGGAATATGTGGGGCGGAGTTGCTAGTGGTATCGGACAAGGATTTATGAATGCTTCGATGATGGGCAGGCGAACTCCGGGCGGTCAAGCAGGCGGCTCTTATGGAAATTATGGAGGAATAGTATAATGCCGATCGATTTAAGTATTTATAGAAACGCCGGCCAACTCAAGATGCCTTCAATGCAAGAGGCGGTTAATGTTGGACATAGCTATGCCAAAATGAATGAGTACAAAAGGCAAAGTGCAAATGCGGAGCAAGACAGATCAAGATCAATGGCTGAAACCGCTGCGATCAAAGATGTCTTTCAGAAAAACAGAGGAAATCCAAAAGCAATTTATTCCGAGATGAGCAGAATCAATCCGGGTAAAGCAATGGAATACCAGAAATCTGTGCAGGGATTGGAATCCGGCAGGCTTGGAAATCAGAGCAAGACCATTGCCAATCAGGGAGCGGAGTTTAATCAAAAATTCGATCAAGCAAAAGTCGGCTATAGAATGGCAAGTGCGGCAG